>OIWV01001464.1_pt1 | contig 19857 bp, 18 predicted proteins | sample 1587751 | NCBI WGS metagenome assembly OIWV01 (sample SAMEA3888913, study PRJEB22519) | human gut metagenome | biome: human gut; feature: human-associated habitat; material: faeces | place: Denmark | collected 2010
ATCTTCTTTTCTCTTGATGCGCTCATTGAAATTCATTCCTCTCGATTTTGGGCGCAATACGCCCTTGTTTGGTAACATACTCGGTCATTATATCGTATACCGCACCTTTTCGCAAGAGGGAAACGCCTGGAATTTGTGAACATTTTACCGCGCTCACTGAGCACAAGACCCCCATTCCGTTTCGGAATGGGGGTCTTGTGCTCAGCGACAGGCAGCGGCCATGTTATAACCTGCACAACTCGCAGGTGGGTCGTCTCCGGCTGACTTTACTGCTTCCAGCATCCGCCCGCATACGGCAGGCGGGAGGCCTGCAAACCATCTGCCGATCCGACGTCCCGTATAACCAATGTCAGGATAAATAGAACCGCTGCCCATCGCTCAATTTTCCGCCCTGCCTTCGTCAAATCGGCTCGACGTACAGAAAGTACGCCATCGCCGCTTTGCCATCGGCAGGACGAAAAATCCTGCCGAAGGAGTGGCGTGTATCTTTTTCGCTGCACCGCCGCGCCTCGTCTTGGCGAAAAATCCAGTCAATTTTCCGGCTCAACCGGCGGCGTCTCGCCATCGGCAGGACGAAAAATCCCGTCGAAAGATCACTCGTCCTCGTCGGACAGGATCTGCTCCATGAACAGGTCGTAGACTTTATCCAGCTCCTCGTCGCTGTCCAGGGTGCTCAGCAGCTCCTCGCCGTTTTCCATAACGGACTTCAGGATCACCAGGCCGTACTCCTCGGCGGCTTCCTCGTCGGCATCATCCTCCACCACGGGGAAGAACGCCATGTAGGTCTGGCCGTCCACTTCCAGCGCGTCCACGTATTCCAGTTCAATGTCGTTGCCGTCCTCGTCGGTCAGGGTGATGAAGTTGGGGCCGAATTCCTCGCTCATGGGAGAGTCCTCCTTTGTCTTTATATCCATAGTATACCCGAAAGCTGGAGAAAACGCAAGTGGAAGCATTCGGCAGTTTCTGCCATCTGTCGGACTGAAAATCGGTGGAATGGGGAAAAATAACGGGAATTGAGCAGCCAAACGGGCGGATTTTTGCAAAAAATCCTCTTTTTTGCATTTGACAAGTATGGTAGAATGTTCCTTATAGTGGATTGGTATGTGAATTTTGACCCCGGAACGAAAAGAATACACAGGAACATCAATAAAGAAAGGAAGGTGCCCTGTCTTGAGTGAGAACAAGCGCAGACGGTCGTCGTCCACCGGCTTTTGGGGACGCATCCGGCAGAGCGCCCGGCACATAGAAAACGAGGCAAAGGAGGGTGCGCGCCGGGTAGAGCACAGTGCCGCCGAGGGTGCGCGGCGCGTGCAGCATGACGCGCAGGAGCGTGTGCGGAACATGACCCCTAAGCAGAAGAACGGCTGGAAGAAGGCCGGACGCATCATCGGCACGCTGCTGCTGGTGTTCGTGCTTACGGCGTCCATCTTCGCCGGTATCTTCATGGCGTACATCAACAGCGCCATGCGCGGCAAGGTGGAGGTCTATCTGGACGAATTCGAGACCCAGGTCTCCACCGAGCTGTACTACCAGGACCCCGACACCCAGGAGTGGGTCATGTACCAAACGCTGTACATGGACGAAAACCGCATCTGGGTGGACCTGGAGAACATTCCCAAGTATTTGCAGGAGGCCGCCATCGCCATCGAGGACAAGCGGTTTGAGAAGCACCACGGCGTGGACTGGAAGGGTACCGCCCGCGCCATTCTGTACACCCTGTTCGGCAAGAACGTGCAGGGCGGCTCCACCATCACCCAGCAGTTGGTGAAGAACGTCACCGGCGACAATCAGGTGACGGTCAAGCGCAAGATCACGGAGATCTACCGCGCGCTGGAGCTGGAAAAGCGCTACGAGAAGGACGAGATCCTTGAAGCCTACCTGAACGAGGTCTACTTCGGCCAGCGCTGCTCCGGCGTGATGACGGCGGCGCAGGTGTATTTTGGCAAGGACGTGTCCGAGCTGTCATTGGCCGAGTGTGCCAGCATGATGGGCATCACCAACAACCCCTCCATGTACGACCCCACCCTCAGCTCCTGGACGCGGGAGAACAACCGGGAGCGCCAGCTGACCATCCTCAGCGAGATGCTCTCTCAGGGCAAGATCGACCAGGAAGAGTATGACACCGCCGTGGCCGAGGATATCCAGTTTGCCAACGGCTTTACCATCTCCGGCAAGTATGTGGGCAGCGACGGTACCGTCACCGAGTCGGACACGGAGGATACCACCGATACCAGCGACGATACCGCCTCCCCGGCGGATGACAGCACCCCCACCATCAAGGGCAGCAACTCCTGGTTCACCGATGCCATGATTACCGATGTGGCCGAGGCACTGGTGGAGAAGCTGGGCATCACCGAAAAGGTCAACAGCGAGGGCAAGAAGGTCTCCGCCTACGACCAGGCCATCAACATGGTCTACAGCAGGGGCTACAAGATCTACACCACCCAGAATCCCAAGTATCAGAAGATCGCGGAGGATGTGTGCTATAATCTGGAGAATATCCCCTATACCAGCAGCTATACCAACGCCGCCGGTGAGCAGGTGGAGGATCAGCTGCAGATCGCCCTGACCATCGTGGATCCCACCAACGGCTATGTGGTGGCTATGATCGGCGGTGCCGGTGAAAAGGTGGTGGACCGCGGCTGGAACTGGGCTGTGAACGCCCGGCAGTGCGGTTCTGCCATCAAGCCTGTGTCCACCTACGCCCCGGCACTGGACGACGGCACCATCAACGGCGCGTCGGTCATCGACGACTATCCCATGCTGCTCAACGGCGAGGTCTGGCCCCGCAACGCCAACTGGCGCTACCAGGGCCTGACGGCGCTGCACACCGCCATCGCCCAGTCTCTGAATACCTGCGCCGTGCGGACGAACCTGGCCTACGGCGTCAGCAATTCCTATGACTTCCTGGTGGACAAGCTGGGCTTTGAGAACCTGACGTATACCGACTCCCAGCAGGTGGGCAACATGGCTCTGGGCGGCTTTGAAAAGGGCGTCACCACCGAGGAGATGTCCGCGGCCTACGCCGCCTTCGTCAACGAGGGCGTGTACACCAAGCCCCGTACCTTCATCCGTGTGGAGGACGCCAACGGCAACGTGGTGCTGGAGAACGAGGCCCAGTCCACCGTGGCCATGAAGAACACCACGGCGGCTATCATCAACCATCTGCTGCAGGAGGCCGCCCTGAACGGCACCGGCTACGAGGCACAGTTCAGCGGTATGCACATCGCCGGTAAGACCGGTTCTACCAACAGCAACAAGGACCGTTACTTCGTGGGCTACACGCCCTATTACAGCTGCGCCGTCTGGGCCGGCTATGAGCACAACCAGCGGATCGTGGCCAGCGGCAACCCCTGCTCCGCTGTGTTCCGCAAGGTCATGAGCGCCATCCACGAGGACCTGCCCGACAAGGACTTCTTCTCCTGCTCCGGCCTGACCAGCGTGGCCGTCTGCGCCGACAGCGGTATGCTGGCGTCGGAGAACTGTGCCCTGGACGTTCGCGGCAGCCGCGTCTACACGGCCCTGGTGGCGGCGGATAACGCCCCCACCGCCGTCTGCACCATGCACACCGCCCCCACCTACACCGTCAACATGGCGGACAGCGACGGCAACGTGACCACCGTTACCGGCTCCGTGCTGAACTACCAGCGTGAGCTGATCGAGGGCCACGACGAGATCGTGGTGGAGGACGCCTTTATGATGCTGGGCGGCTGGAACGGCTTCTTTGGCGACGAGGCGGACGACGACTTCAATATGCCGGACGGCGACCACGATGATACCACAGATCCGAATAACAGACCGGAAACGGATCCCAACGCCAGAATAGGCGGGTTCCTCGGCGGTTGATCGCGTACAAACAAAAAAGGAGACGGCTTTTGCCGTCTCCTTTTTTGTCCCGGAGTGGGTGCCATGTCAAGGGCCGCCGCTGGCGGCCTTGGTTTTCGCGCAGCAAAATCGCCGCACCAAAAGAAAAGAGACATCCGAAAGGATGTCTCTTTTCTTTTGTGGCTGCCCACATGTTTTGTTGTCTGCACTCCCGCCCACCGCAAGGAAGGGGGAGTGTGAGGGGGGAACCTTTGACGGGTTCCCCCACTCGCGTTCAGTCACCCGCCCGCAGGCGACCACTTTTGCGTAGCAAAAGTGCTGCTCCAAAAAAGAAAGACACCCATGTGGGTGTCTTTCTTTTTTGGAGCGGGCGACGAGGCTCGAACTCGCTACCTCGACCTTGGCAAGGTCGCGCTCTACCAGATGAGCTACGCCCGCAAACGCAAGATTGATTATACTCCCGAATCCTGGATTTGTCAACCCCTGCGTTCCGCATTTTTCAGCTTTTTTTCAGCAAAATCTCGATGATGCCCACGTCGCCGCCCTCGGGATAGAAATTCACGGTCCATGGCTCCTTCTGCTCCGGGGCCTCCATGGCCTGGACCTGGTCCACGATGGAGCGGACCTGGTCCTCCTGGTGGTCAAAGTAGCCCACCTGCACCACCAGCTCACCGCTTCCGCTGCGGGCAGCGGCGGTCAGCAGCTCCCCCAGGGCGGAGACGCTGGTGGTATACACCATGGAGGCGATCTGCTCCTGGGTGCGGCGATAGCCGATGGTCAGATGAATGGCGGTGTAGTTCCGGGCGCTGTCGTCGATGGTGTAGGTGAGGTACTCCACGGCGTAGGCCCCTAAGGGCGTCTCCTGCTGCACCTCCTTGCAGGCCCGCTCCGCCGCGGCGGAGGCGTCCAGAGGCTCCGTCCCGGCATAGAGCCAGATGGTGCCCTCCCGGGCGCCGCCGGTCAGCAGCAGCATCAGGTCGTTCACCAGGTCCTGATAGCTCTCTGCCCGGAGGACGGACCGGTCCTCGCTTTCGTAATAGGTGGAGCTGTGGGGCTGGACCACGCTGTAATCCCGCTCCAGAAACGAGGCACACCCGGTGCATACCAGCATCAGCGCCGCCAGAAGGGCGGCCAGCAAGGCTTTTTTCATGGCCACGCCTCCGTTACAGGCCCGTGGGGTCATAGTGGGTGAAGCCCTCGCCCAGCACCTCATGGGCATCGCACACGATGACGAAGGCGTCCGGGTCGATGCTCTGCACCAGCTTCTTGATGGGGATGAAGTGCCGGCGACCGAAGGCGCACAGGATGATCCGCTTTTCCTGGCCGCTCCAGGCCCCCTTACCGGCCAGCAGGGTGACACCCCGGTCCAGCTGCAGCAGCTCATGGGTGATGGCCTCATACTGCTCGCTGATGATATAGGCCACCTTGGAGGCGTTGGGACCGTACACCACCCGGTCGATCAGCAGGGACAGGATATACAGGGCCACCACGCCGTACATGGCCCGGGTCATATCCCGGAAGCACAGGGCGTACCCGATGGTCACGGCCACGTCCAGGCCCAGACAGAGGCTGCCGATGGACAAACCCTGGAACTTCAGCTTCAGCAGCCGGGCGGCCATCTCCGTGCCGCCGGTGGTGGCGCTTTCGTGCAGCAGCAGGCCGCAGCCGATGCCCGTCACGATGCCGCCGTAGATACAGGCCAGAATGGGGTCCATGGGCGAGAAGGTGTGGATCGAGGACAGCACGTCGATCATCAGGGAGCTGACGGCGGTGGCGTACAGGGACGAGATCAGCAGATCCCGGCCGATCTTCTGCCAGCCCAGGATGAACAGGGGGATGTTCAGCACCAGGGCGATGGTACCCACCGGCAGCATAGGCAGGAAGTGGTTGATGATCTGGGCAACGCCGGTGAAGCCGCCCACGGTGAAGTGATTGGGCACGAAGAACCAGTTGAAGCCCAGAGCATACAGGGCACAGGCCACGGTGATCAGTCCGTAGCGCTTCAGAGTTTTGGCAGCGGGCATAATAGGCACCTCTCTTTTCGTATGTGTGGGGGAAAACGGGTCTTTATAACAGGGTCAGCTGTTCCTCGCCCCGGTCCTCGGGCTTGAGGATGGCTCCGGCGGCGGGGATGGTGCGGGTGCGGTAGCGGGCCAGGTTCACGATGCCGCTGTCCTCCGCCGGCAGCACCCGGTCCAGGTGATACTTGGGCTTCAGGGTCATCACCGCCACGCCCTGGACATTTCGGGTGGTCTTGGGGGCCAGCAGGGACGTGTGCACCAGCAGGGCCCGGGGCTCTGTGGACACAAGGGCCAGCTCCCGGTCCTCCGGCAGGGGCAGGATGCTCACCAGGGGGCTCTTGTCGGAGTAGGCCCCCGTCAGCTTCCGGCGGTTGGAGGCCGTCTGATAGGCCGTGAGCTCGATGCGGGCGGCCTTGCCGTTTTCATAGAAGAACAGCAGGCACCCGGAATAGTCCCCGGGCAGCACCATGAAGATGACCCGCTCGCCCTCGTCCATGGCCAGTCGGCCCGGCAGATAGTCGCCCAGGACGCTGGCCTTGCTGTCGCCGAACTCCGACACCCGGGTCTTGTACACCTGGCACCGGTCGGTGAAGAACATGATCTCGGCGTTGTTGCCGGTCTCCGCCTGCTGGCGCAGGCCGTCGCCCTCCTTGTATTTCTGCTCCCCGCTCATGCGCAGGGACTTGGGGGTGATCTTCTTGAAGTACCCCTCCCGGGACAGGAACACCGTCACGGGGTAATCCTCCGGCTGGTCGTCCTCCACGTATTCCTCCACCTCGTGACCGTAGAGGATCTCCGTCCGCCGGGGCACAGCGTACTTTTTGCGCACCTGCTCCAGCTCGCCCACGATGATCTTCCGGATCCGGGCAGGCTTTTGCAGGGTGTCCTCCAGGTCGGCGATCTCCTTTTGCAGGTCCTCGGTCTCCTGGACCCGCTTGAGGATATACTCCTTGTTGATATTCCGCAGCTTGATCTCCGCCACATATTCCGCCTGGACCTGGTCGATGCCGAAGCCGATCATCAGGTTGGGGATGACCTCGGCCTCCTCCTCGGTCTCCCGGATGATGGCGATGGCCTTGTCGATATCCAGCAGAATGCGCTTCAGGCCCAGCAGCAGGTGCAGCTTGTCCTTTTTGCGGTTGAGCACGAAATACACCCGCCGCCGCACGCAGTCCGTGCGCCAGGCCGTCCACTCGCCGAGAATTTCGCCCACCCCCATGACCCGGGGCATCCCGGCGATGAGGATGTTGAAGTTGCAGCTGACGGTGTCCTGCAGGGGGGTCAGCCGGAAGAGCTTGGTCATCAGCTTCTCCGGGTCCACGTTGCGCTTCAGGTCGATGGCCAGCTTCAGACCGGACAGGTCCGTCTCGTCCCGCATGTCGCTGATCTCGCTGATCTTCCCGGCCTTAATCAGCTCCGCCACCTTGTCCAGAATGGCCTCGATGGAGGTGGAGTAGGGAATTTCGTAAATTTCGATGAGGTTTGCCTGCCTGTCATAGCGCCAGCGGGAGCGGACCTTCACGCCGCCCCGTCCGGTGCGGTACAGCTCCCGCAGCTCCGCCGGGTCGCAGATGATCTGCCCCCCGGTGGGGAAGTCCGGGGCCAGCAGGGTGGAGGCGATGTCGTGGTCCGGATTTTTCAGCAGGGCCACGGTGGTGTCGCACACCTCCCCCAGGTTGAAGCCGCAGATCTGGGACGCCATGCCCACGGCGATGCCCTGGTTGGCGGACACCAGCACGTTGGGGAAGGTGGTGGGCAGCAGGGACGGCTCCTTCATGGAGTTGTCGTAGTTATCCACAAAGTCCACGGCGTCGCAGTCCAGGTCCCGGAACAGCTCCGCGCAGATGGGGGCCAGCTTCGCCTCGGTGTACCGGCTGGCGGCATAGGCCATATCCCGGGAGTACACCTTGCCGAAGTTGCCCTTGCTGTCCACAAAGGGGTGCAGCAGGGACTCGTTGCCCTTGGCCAGGCGCACCATGGTCTCATAGATGGCCTGGTCGCCGTGGGGGTTCAGGCGCATGGTCTGGCCCACGATGTTGGCGGATTTGGTACGCCCGCCTGTAAGCAGTCCCATTTTGTACATGGTATACAGCAGCTTCCGGTGGGAGGGCTTGAAGCCGTCGATCTCCGGAATGGCCCGGGAGACGATGACGCTCATGGCATAGGGCATATAGTTCTCGTCCAGCGTCCGGGTGATGGGCTGCTCCACCACCGTGCCCCGCAGGCCCATCACATTGGGGTCCGCCGGCCGGTGGACGGTTTTTGGTTCTGTTTTCTTTTTTGCCATGGGGCAAATTCCTTTCGTTCAAGCGGTCATTTGGCAAATTCAGCTTACGTCGATCATGTCCAGGTACAGGTGGCCGTTTTCGGCGATATAGTCCTTCCGCCCGGCCAGGTTGTCCCCCAGCAGCAGGTCGAACACCCGGGCAGTCTCCTCCGCCTCATCGGGCAGCACACGCACCAGCCGCCGGGTCTCCGGGTTCATGGTGGTCAGCCACATCATCTCCGGGTCGTTTTCGCCCAGTCCCTTGGACCGCTGGACGGTGAACTTCTTCCCCTCCAGCTGGCGGACGATGTCGGCCTTCTCCTTTTCGGAGTAGGCAAACCAGGTCTTGTCGGCGTTTTTCTCCCGATAGGTGATCTCAAACAGCGGAGTCTCGGCGATATACACATAGCCCTCCCGGATCAGGGTGGGGCACAGCCGGTACAGCATGGTCAGGATCAGGGTCCGGATCTGGAACCCGTCCACGTCGCCATCGGTGCAGATGACCACCTTGCTCCACCGGAGGTTGTTCAGGTCAAACTGGCTCAGCTCCTTGGCGGCCTTGCCCTGAACCTCCACGCCGCAGCCCAGCACCTTCATCAGGTCCGTGATCACGTCGCTTTTGAAGATCCGGGGATAGTCGGCCTTCAGGCAGTTGAGGATCTTGCCCCGGACGGGCATCAGCCCCTGGAACTCCGCGTCCCGGGACTGCTTGCAGGCGCCCAGAGCCGAGTCGCCCTCCACGATATAGATCTCTCGCCGGTCCACCTCCTTGGTGCGGCAGTCCACAAACTTCTGCACCCGGTTGGCAATGTCGATCTTCTCCGACAGCTTCTTCTTGGCGCCCAGGCGGGTGCGCTCCGCCGTCTCCCGGCTGCGCTTGTTGATAAGCACCTGGGCGGCCATGCGCTCGGCGTCGTCGTGGTTCTCGATGAAAAATACCTGCAGCTGCTGGCGCAGGAACTCGGACATGGCGTCCTGGATGAACTTGTTGGTGATGGCCTTTTTGGTCTGGTTTTCATAGCTGGTCTGGGTGGAGAAGTTGCTGCTCACCAGCAGCAGGCACTCCTGCACGTCGGGAAAGGTGATCTTGCTTTCGCCCTTGGTGTATTTGTTGTTCTCCCGCAGATATTTGTCCAGCGCCGCCACAAAGGCCAGGCGGGTGGCCTTGTCGGGGCTGCCGCCGTGCTCCAGGAAGCTGGAGTTGTGATAGTGCTCCATCAGGTGCACCCGGTTGGAAAAGCACCAGGCGATGTTCAGCTTCACCTTGTATTCGGGCTTGTCCGCCCGGTCCCGGCCCTGGCGCTCCGCCTCCCAGCACACGGGCCGGGTGATGGGGTCGTCCCCGGCCAGCTCGGCCAGATAGTCCCGGATGCCGTTTTCATACAGGAAGTCCTGGGTCTCGAACCTCCCGGGGGACACCTCATCCCGCAGCCGGAAGGTCACCCCGGCGTTGACCACCGCCTGCCGCTTCATCACGTCCTGGTAATAGTCCAGGGGGATGTCGATGTCGGTGAATACCTCCAGGTCCGGCAGCCAGCGGATGGTGGTGCCGGTTTTCTTCCGGGCCAGGGGGGTGACCTCCATCTGGCCCACGATCTCGCCCCGCTGGAAGTGGAGCTTATACTCATTGCCGTCCCGGCAGACGGTAACGTCCATATAGCGGCTGGCGTACTGGGTGGCGCAGGAGCCCAGACCGTTCAGGCCCAGGGAGAACTCATAGTTTTCCCCGGTGGGGTCGTACTTGCCTCCGGCGTACATCTCGCAGAACACCAGCTCCCAGTTGTACCGCCCCTCCTTCTCGTTCCAGTCCACGGGACAGCCCCGGCCCTGGTCCTCCACCTGGATGGACCGGTCCTGGAACCGGGTGACGGTGATTACCCGTCCGAAGCCCGCCCGGGCCTCGTCGATGGCGTTGGAGAGAATCTCGAACACCGCGTGCTCGCAGCCCTCCAGCCCGTCGGAGCCGAAAATGACGCCGGGCCGTTTCCGGACCCGGTCCGCTCCCTTCAGGCTGGAAATGCTGTCGTTGTCGTATGCTTTTTTCTTGGCCATATCCTTCCTCCGGCGGCCGAAGCCGCTAATCCTCCAATATATAAATCCTATTTTAACGCAAAAATTTCCGTCTGGCAAGAGCCGGACGGGGATGGGGAAAAAATGTTTTTCCGGGGCAAAAAGTTGCAGGCGGCGGGGCCGCCATAACAAACCGGCAACCGGCGGGATATCATGCCGCACAAGGGTTTTGCACATTTTCCACAGGGTTTTCCACAACGTTATGTCAACAAGGAAAACCGCCAAAAATGCCGGAAGGCCACAGGAGCGGGCAGAAAGCACCGCCGATCCGCGAAAAATGCAGACCGGCGGCGGGACATGTCTCACAGCCAGCTCTGGTCGAAGCCGTAGGGCAGCAGCTCCCGCAGACGGAAGCTCTTGGCCTGCCCCTGACCGTTGAGGCAGATGACCTCCATCTCCGGGGCGAATTCCATCATCACCTGGCGGCAGGAGCCGCAGGGCACGCAGTAGTCCTCGCTTTTCCCGGCGATGACGATGCGCACAAAGTCCCGGTGCCCCTCGCTGACGGCCTTGAAGATGGCGGTGCGCTCGGCGCAGATGGTGCAGCCGTAGGCGGCGTTTTCAATGTTGCAGCCGGTGAAAATCGTTCCGTCGGCGCACTCCAGCGCCGCCCCCACCGGAAAGTGGGAATAGGGGATATAGGCCCGGTCCAGCATGGCCACGGCGGCCTGGCAAAGCTCGTCTCTTGTCACGAAGCAAGTCTCCTTCCGTGATGTTTCTTGAGAGAAATTGTAGTATAAATTTCACCCTTCGTCAAGTCCTATCCGCTCCAACAGCCTTCCTATGAGACCTCTCCGCTGACATTAGCCAACATGGGCGAAGAAAATCTCATCCACCGGGTGGGCGGCATTCTGGCGGGCTTTTCCAACGGCCTGGTGCTGACCTGCGGCGCGTCCTGCGGCGGCCTGGATATTCTGGGACTGTACCTGTCCAAAAAGACCAAGGGCTTCACGGTGGGGCGGTTTTCGCTGCTGTTCAACGCGGTGCTGTATGCCATGTGCCTGGTGCTGTTCAGCGCGCCCACGGCCATTTATTCCGCCATTTACACGGTGTTCAACGCCCTGTTTGTGGACCGGGTCCATCAGCAGAATATCACCACCCAGGTGCTGGTCGTCACGAAGCTCCGGGATCTGGAGCCCTTCTGGGAGCTGGGGCGGAAAATGGACCGGGGCATTACCTATTGGTCCGGCCACGGGGCCTATACCGGGGACGAGGTGCAGATCCTTTGCATCTGCCTGTCCAAGTATGAGATCGAGACCCTGCGGCAGGAGGTCCGGAAGGTGGACCCCCATGCGTTCTTCATGGTCCAGGAGGGGGTACATACCCTGGGCAACTTCAAGCGGCACCTGAACCCCTGACGGAAAAAACCGTCCCGGTACAGAGCGGGACGGCCCGGAAAACCGGCGGTTTGTCCCGGGACAAAGGCGAGAAAAGGCGGGACGCCCAAGGCTGTGAAAATGCTTTGGGCGTCCCGCTGTTTTTTGAACCTATTCGCCTAAAATTTCGGCAAAAATTCCAATGCTGTCTGCTCCGGCGTCATAGACTTTTCCGCCGGACTGGGTCAGGGGCAGGGTCAGGGTCACGGCGCTGCCGCTGCTGTCCGTGAAGGTCAGCTCCATGGACATGGCGCCGGGGGTGGTGACGGAGGCGTCCGTGGGAACAAATTCCAGGCTCCGGGCGGCGTCGGTCATGGCCCGGACCTGGGCCGGGTCGGTGCAGGTAACGGTTTTTCCGGCGTAGGTAACGGTGACGGCGGTCACCGAATCGCCGGGCAGCGGCACAGCCGCCGGGGCGGCGCAGGCCGAAAGCGTCAGGCACAGCGCCAACAGAAGGGGCAAGAGCTTTTTCATGGTCCGTCTCCTTTCCGATATGTCACAATATTCCGATACTTATACAAAACCATTATACGCTTTTGGACGAATTTGTCAAATAAAAATGGACGTTTTTTTGCGAATCCGAACAGAGAGCATGCCGGTGCCCGTATCCGCAGGGGCGGACGGCACTGTCCGTGGCGGAAATGTGGATTTGCCCGGAGGACTTATTCTGCCCGGCCTGCGTGGCGGCAGATGGCCTCAAAGGTCTGCTGGCTGATGTCGTGCTCCATCTTGCAGGCGTCGGCCTCGGCGGTTTCCGGGTCCACACCCAGATGGATCAGAAACCGGGTCAGGGTCTTGTGCCGGTCCAGCATACTGGCGGCAACGGCCATGCCTGCGTCCGTCAGGGTGATGAGCCCCTCCTTGTCCATGGTGATATAGCCGCTCTCCCGCAGGCGCTTGGTGGCGTAGCTGACGCTGGGCTTTGTCACGCCCAGATACTCCGCAATGTCAATGGAGCGGATGTAGCCATGCTTCTCCTTCATCATCAGCATGGTTTCCAGGTAATCCTCCGAGGCTCTCAAGATCTGCATGGCAAACAGTACCAACCTTCCCGCAAAATTATTTATAGGTTAGCATATTTTAACCAAAATTGCAAGGAGGAAAAATTTTTCGCCAAAAGAGTTCGTCGCCGTCCACTATGCCTGGCAAACCTGCCTATCCGCCGTAGGGGGCGATGGTGACGTCGGTGTAGTACCAGTGGAGGATTTCCTGCCAGGACTTGCCGTCCTGGGCCAGGCGGTTGGCCCCGTACTGGCTCATGCCCACCCCGTGGCCGAAGCCGGTGACGCGGAATGTAACCTTGTCCGCTGCGGCCTCCGCCGTGAAGCACGCCGACCGCAGGCCAAACAGGCTCCGGACCTGGGTGCCCTCCAGGGTGACGCCGCCGATGCAGATGCTTTCCACCCGGCCGGAGGCGTTTTCCTGCCGGCCGGTGATCCAGGTTTCCGGCCCTCCGGCAAAGGACGCCTCCGGATAGGCCGCCAAGAAGGTCTGCTGAAACTCCGCCGCTGGGATTTCCTTGACGCTGTAGTAATTGGGCACGGTGTCCTCCCCCTCGGGGCTTTTCACGCTGTGCAGATACGGCAGGGTGGACACCCACACGTCCCCGGAGTTGGCGGTGACCCCGGCGGAGGAGGAGTGGAAGGCCGCTAAAATGGGCTGGCCGTTGTAGAGGATCACCTGGCCGTCTGTGTCCCGGACAGCCTGCCGGACCTTGGCCTCGTATTCGGCGGCGTGGTCCCCCCACTTTTCCGCCGCCGCCTGGGCGGAGGTGTAGGCATTGCAGCAGCGGTAGTCCATGCACACGTCGGCGTCCGGGTGGGCGGCCTTCCGGCCGGAGGCCATGTGGTAATAGATGAAGGTCCGCTCCGCCACGGCCTGGGCGTCCAGGGCCTGCTGGTGGAAGGCGGCGGGCATCTCCCCCCGGACCACCCCGGGCAGATACTCCGCCATGGTCATCTCCACCACCTGCTCCCCGTCCCATACCCGCAGCAAAGTGTTCGCATCAGCGGCGGGTTGTCCCGCATTTTCGCCGGTTTGTCCCGGGTCAGCAGCCGGGACAGGTCGGGACAATGATGGGGTCCCCGCCGTCCCCAGCAGTCCCCCGCCAAACAGCAGCACCGTCAGCAAAAATCCCGCCGCCCAATAACGCATGTCCATCCCTCCTGTGGTTTTTTCTCCAGCATATGCACAGGCCCCCGGCGGCAGAACAAAAAGCTGCCCCCGGCGCAATGCGCCGGGGGCGGTGAAGGTTCAGGTGTTCAGGAAGGGGTCGTCCAGGCGGCCCGGACGGCGGAAGGCAGATATGGCCGCCCGGGGCTTTGTCTATTTCATTCGCTCCACAGCCGCACCGTCCGTGGGGCGGTGTCGCCGTCTGGCAGCAGCGACGCCGCGAAGCCCGCGGGCTGATACGTCAGCTCCAGCAGGAATTGATCGGGCTGATCCAGATAGTCCGGGTACTCGTCCAGCACCATCACCAGCTCCAGCTGCTGCCCCTGAGCGGGCAGCGGGTTCAGCCAGCCGTTTACCACCTGATTGCTGAACTCCACGCCGGACTCATACCCCAGGGGCAGGACGCCCTTGGAGGTGTCGTGGATGTAGAATTGGGCGTCCAGCTGATAAAGCTGCCCGTCATAGAACCCGTAGGCCTTTCCCTCCGTCAGCTTCAGGGGGATGTCCTTGCTGCTGGAACGCAGGAGAAAGTAGTAAAGATATTTCTGGTTGGGGGCCTTCTGGATGACTACGCTGCCGTCCTCAGCCGTATAGCTTTCCTGGACGGCCTGGCTGGGAATGCTCAGCCTGGTCAGGCGGGGCGTCAGGGCCTGGGCGGTGTACCGGGCTTCGGCGTACCGCAGAATGCCGGATAGCACCAGCAGCGCCGCCAGGACGATCACCGCCGCCCACAGGGCTTTCCGCCGCCGCCGCAGGCGGCGCAGCAGTCGGGCCTCCTCCTGAAACTGCGGCTCCAGCAGGGGGTGGCACATTTCGTCCGCCGTCCGGCGGCAGGCTTCGCACCCGGCCAGGTGCTCCTCCAGAGCCTCCCGGGATTCCGGGCTCAGCATCCCCTCGGTGTACAGGGGCATCAGATCCTGGGCCAAGGCACAGTCGATGGTTTTCATGGCGTTCCCTCCATTTGCTCCATGATTTTCTTCCGGGCCCGGTGATAGGTGACGCAGGCCCAATTTTCACCTTTTTCAAACAGGCTGCCGATGTCGCGGAAGGACAGCTCCCCCAGCACCCGCAGCAGAAATACCTCCCGGTACGGCTCCGGCAGCCGGTGCAGCAGCCGGTGGATGCGCAGGGCCAGGTCCTTGTCCTCAAAGGCGGCGGCAAAGTCCCGGCTGTCCGGCAGGGCGGCGGTGTCGTCCAGGGGCTGGCACCGGCCCTCCTTCCGCCGCAGGGAGGTCCAGGTGTTCCGGGCGATCTGGCACAGCCAGGTGGAGGCGGCGCACTCGCCCCGGAAATCCGGCAGGGCCACCATGGCCCGGTAAAAGGTCTCCGCCGCCAGCTCCTCGGCGGCGTGTTCGCTGCCGGTGAGCCGCAGAGCGTAGCGGTACACCGTCTGATAGTGGCGGCGGTACAGCTGCTCCATATCCTGGGCCATGTCCTCCCTCCTTTCTGTTTATTAGACGCGCGGTGCAGCGGAATCTGACAGAAAATTTCAAAAAAAATCCCCTTATGCGGGGGCATAAGGGGATTTTGAGGGGTCAGGTATTCAGATACGGGTCGTCCAGGCGGCCCAGGCGGCGCAGCATGGTCTTTTTCACGGCCTTGAAGATGTTCTCGTACCCGGTGCAGCGGCACAGATGGCCGGACAGCAGCTTGCGCAGCTGGTCATCGGTATAGTACACGCCCCGGTCCAGGATCTCCACCGCCGTCATGATAAAGCCCGGGGTGCAGAAGCCGCACTGGATGGCCGTCTCCTCCATGAAGGCCTGCTGGATGTCGGACAGCTCGCCGTTGGGGCCCATAAGCCCCTCCAGGGTGGTGATGTGCTTGCCCTCGGCCCACACGGCCAGGTACAGGCAGGAGTTGTAGCACTCGCCGTCGATGAGGACGTTGCAGGCACCGCATTCGCCCACCTCGCAGCCCTTCTTCACGGAGGTCATGGAGAAGTCGTTGCGGAGCATATCCGTCAGAGATGCCCGGACGTCCACCATTTTCTCCACTTCCTTGCCGTTGAGGAAGAACGTCACCAGCTGATACTGATTCTTTGCCATTACAGCTCACCTCCTGCCAGCTTCACGGACTCCATCAGGCAGCGCTTGGCGCTTTCCACGGCGATGTGGGACCGGAAAGCCTTGCTGGCCCGCCAGGAATCCCGGGGGTGGATATCCTCCAGCACCGTGCGGCCGAACTGCTGGATGTTCTCCAGGGTGACTTCCCTGCCGTTGATGAAGGCCTCGGCGTTCAGCGCCCGCAGAGGCACGGGGCCCGCCACGCCGAAGGCGATGCGCACCCGCTCAAAGGTTTTTTTGTCCGGGCTCAGCCGGGCGTTGACGGAGGTGCCCAGGGTGGCAATGTCCATGGCATTGCGCATGGCATACTTGATATAGTGACCGAAGGTCCGGTCATAGGACGCCTTGGGGATGAGAATGGCGGTCTGAATTTCGCCCTCCTCCGCCCGCAGGTCCACGGTGCCGGCCTTGATGTAGAACTCCTTGATGGGCACCCGGCGGACGCCGTTTTTGCCGGTGATCTCCACGATGGCCTCCCAGGCGTGGAGAGTGGAGGCGGAATCGGCGGAGGTGACGCCGTTGCAGGTGTTGCCGCCGATGGTCCCGGCGTTGCGGATCTGGGGGCCGCCCACCATGTCCACCGCCTCGCCCAGGACGTTGATATACCGCTGGATCAGGGGATCGGCGGTGATGTGGCTGAAGGTGGTGAGACTGCCGATGCGGAGATTTTCCTCCTCGTCCAGGGACACGCCCCGCATTTCCCGGCAGCCCTGGATGCTGATGAGGGCCTTTCCGGCCCGCTTGCCCTCCCGCATCTGCACCAGCACGTCGGTGCCTCCGGCGATGATCTGGGCCTCGGGATGCTCCAGCCGCAGGCGGATGGCGTCCTGGACGCTTTGGGCCTGGTAGAGCGCTGACATATCATACATAGCGGTATTTCCTCCTTAGTCCCGGATCAGGCCCTCTTCCGTGAAGCGCCGGAAAAGGACGTGGGGGGTGATGGGATCCTGGTCGATGGCCACGCCGGTGGCGTTGTAGATGGCGTTGCGAATGGCGGGAGCGCCGGAGCAGGCCGGGGGCTCGCCCAGGGCCTTGGTGCCGAAGGCGCTGGTGGGCTCGGCATTTTCCACGAACTGCGCCTCCAGATGGGGGTGGTCCATGATGGTGGAGAGCTTATAGTCCAGCAGGTTGTTGTTCAGGGGACGGCCGGTCTTTTCGTCGAACAGCAGCTGCTCGGACAGACCGTAGCCGATGGCCATGGACATGCCGCCGTGGACCTGGGCCTCCGCCAGGGCCGGATTCACCAGCCTGCCGCAGTCGTGGACATTGATGATGTTCTTCAGCGTCACCTTGCACATGGGGATGTCCACCTCCACCTCGGCGAAGGTGCAGCCGAAGGAATAGGCGTTGTTGCGGATGGTGTAGGTGCTCTCGGCGGTGATATGCTGGGAGTCGTTGGGGTTATACTGGGCGTGCATGGCCAGCTCCGACAGGCTCATCAGCACCTTGCCGTCGGTGGTGCGGACGATGCTCCCGTCCATGATGTCCATGTTGTACACCGCCTGGCGGGTGAGCTTGGCGGCATAGTCCAGAATTTTCTCCTTCAGCAGCAGGCCCGTCTGGCGGATGGAGAAGCCCGCCACGTACGTCTGGCGGCTGGCGTAGGCGCCGAGACCCGTCGGCGTGACGTCCGTATCCTGACAGGAGATGACGTGTACGTCGCGGTAGCTCTTCAGCCCGAGCACGTCGGCGGTCATCTGGGCATAGGCCGTGTCCGCGCCCTGTCCGATCTCCGTCTCGCCGCACTGCATGTTCACCGTACCGTCGAGGTTGAGCTGCATGCGGTTGCTCGACGTCTCGAGCGAGATGGGATAGACCGCCGTGTTATACCAGAACGTCGCCACGCCGATGCCGCGGCGCACGGGGCCGGTATCCTTCGCGTATTCGGCGACCTTGCGGTCGTAATCCATGTACTTCCGCCCGACCTCCAGACACTGGCGGAACGAGTCCTCGTAGTTGACGTTGTGCGAAAACGTGTCCTCGAAGCCCTTGGGCATCAGATTCTGCATCCGGAAGGCCAGCGGATCCATGCCGACGGCCTTCGCGCACTCGTCGACGTTCGACTCGTCGGCAAACGACGCCTGCGGCATGCCGTATCCGCGCATGGCGCCCGCGGCGGGGCGGTTGGTGAACACCGTCCACGCGTCGCACTCCATGTTGTCACAGGGATAGTGCTGGGCAAACGAGCCCATCGCCTTGGCGACGATGGAGTGTCCGTGCGAGGCGTAGGCGCCCTGATTGGAGAAGCACTCCACCTTGCGCGCAGCGAACGTCCCGTCGCTGCGCAGCCACGAGACGATGTGGAAGCGGATGGCGTGGCGCACGCGGTTGGAGACAAACGTCTCCTCGCGCGAGCAGTCGACGCGCACGCAGCGCCCGCCGACCTGCGTGGAGCACCACGCGCAAAGCGGCTCATACAGCGCATCCTGCTTGTTGCCAAAGCCACCGCCGATATAGGGCTTGACGACGCGGATGTCGCCCCACGGGCGGCCGAGCGCCTGTCCCACGACGCGGCGGATGATGTGCGGGATCTGCGTGGAGGAGACGACCGTGATGCGGCCGTTTTCCTCATAGGCGAAGCACCCGTGGTTTTCGATGTGGCAGTGCTGCACGGTGGGGGTGTCGTACCAGCCCTCCACCCGGATCAGCCCCGGCTCCTGAATAGCGGCCTGATAGTCGCCTTTTTTCATGTCCGTGTGCTTGAGGATGTTGTTCGGGAAGTGCTCGTGCAGCTGCGGCGCGCCCGGCTCCATCGCCTTCTGCGCGTCGAGCACGAACGGCAGTTCCTCGTATTCGACCCGCAGCGCGCACACGCCCTGCATGGCCGCGACCTCGTTTTCCGCGATGACGACGGCCACATCGTCTCCGTAATAGCGCACATGCCGGTTGAGCAGATGCCGGTCGGCCACGTCCTGATGGCCCGGATCCATCGACCACGGATGACCCGCCGTTGGGAACGGATGCTCCGGCACGTCGAAGCAGGTCAGTACCTTCACCACCCCGTCGATCTGTTCGGCGGCGGTCTTGTCCACGGATTTGACCAGCCCGTGCGCGATCTCCGCGTGCTTGATGCGGACATAGAGCGCCTCGCGGGGCATCAGATCCTCATAGTATTTCGTTCGCCCGGTCGCCTTGTCAAAGGCGTCCACACGCACCTCGCGTTTTCCGACCTCTGCCATATGTATCTTCCTCCTTGCCCCGAGGGGCGGTTTGTTAAAATACACGATAATAGCTCTTATAAATCAGACTTATTGTAGCATATTTTACGGCGCTTGAAAAGCACTTTTCGTAATACTAATCTGCGAATAGCGCAAAAACATTGACGCTGCGCCGCCCGTGCGGGTATACTATGGGAAACGAGAGGAGCGTGGTCTGTCTTGCGCAGGAAAATCGGCTGCGTCGTCATGGCGGCGGGCAATGCCCGGCGCTTCGGGCGCAACAAACTGGAGGAAAACGTCGGCGGCGTGCGCATAATCCGCGCGCTCGAGGCCGTGCCGCGCGGGGAGCTTGTGCGCGTTGTGGTCGTCAGCCAGTACGCGGAGATTGAAGCGCTCGCGGCGGAATACGGCTTTCTCGCCGTCCACAACGGCGATCCCGGCGCCGGGCTGAGCCACACCGTTGCGCTCGGGCTCGCCGCGCTCGCGAACTGCGACGCGGTGCTCTTTCAGGTGGCGGATCAGCCGCTCCTGCGGCGCGAGAGCGTCGGGCGGTGGCGGGAGCATACGGAAAAAATCGCCGCCGTCTCCGGCGGCGGGCGGCGTGGAAACCCGTGTCTCTTCCCTGCCCGCTTCTTCCCGGAGCTGCTCGCGCTGACCGGCGACTGCGGCGGCAGCCGCGTCATCCGCCAGCACGAGGACGAGCTTATGCTGCTGGAGGTCGACGCCCGCGAGCTCGCGGACGTCGATACGCCGCAGGCGCTGGCGGAGGTGGAGCGGGAGGTGCGGCAGATTTGACGGTTTTTGGGGGATTGGTGGAGGAATAAGCTTGTCCATGTCTCCGGCGGGGTACTTTCTGTGCGCACAGAAGGTACCCAAAGAAGTGCAGGAAACCGGATGGTTTCT
>OIWV01001512.1_pt1 | contig 19485 bp, 15 predicted proteins | sample 1587751 | NCBI WGS metagenome assembly OIWV01 (sample SAMEA3888913, study PRJEB22519) | human gut metagenome | biome: human gut; feature: human-associated habitat; material: faeces | place: Denmark | collected 2010
TGCATCCCAGCTCGTCCGCTAATTTCTGTCCTTTTTCTGTAACCACATCTGTAATCACAACTTCCGATGGATCAATTCCCTTGCAGGCTGCCGTTGCAAGAGCTGTACCCATAGTTCCACTTCCAATAAAAGCAATTTTTTTCATAGCTGGTCTCCTTTCAACTTAAAGTCCGAGTTAGTAATATACTTCAAATATATCTTATGTGGCTTATATTTCCCTTCGCCTTTCAGCGAAGGGAAGTTCCCGCTCTCAGCGGATAAATTTTTCTTTAAATGCCTGAACATGCGCTTTCTGAACCGATATCAATTTATCTACATCTCTCTCCTGAAGACAACGATAAATTTCCTCATGATGTCCAATATCCATATCATCAATCGAAGATAAATTAATCCGGTTTAAAAACAGAAGACGAATACTCAAATCCTGATAATTATTCATCCCCCGCTCAAGAAACGGATTCCTAGTCATAGAAGAAATAATTCTATGAAATGCTCGATCCAAAAGAACTCTTTCTTCCGCATCTGTCTCCTCTCTCAGGACTTCCAGGCTGTCTTTCAGCCGCTTTAAATCTTCTTCCGTCCGATTCATAGCAGCAAGCTCTGATTCAAGTGGAGACAGAGCAAATCTCATCTGATAAATCGATTCCACTTCATATAAGGAAATCTCATTTACCATAATACATTGTCTCGGGACAATTTTCACAAAGTTTTCCCATGCCAGTCGATTCAGTGCCTCACGGATGGGAGTTCGTCCCATCCCCAGCTCTTCCATCAATTCAGCCTCTACTAATGTCTGTCCGGGGCGAAGTCTGGCTGTAATAATCATCATCTTAATCTTCTCGTATGCCACATCACTAACTCGCATTGTTTCCCCCATCTTTCTTGTAGAACAAATCTGTGATTTGCATCCAACTTCTTTTAGTCTACAGGAATGCTTATTTTTATAATAGCGCAAATAAGGATCAAATTCAATTAGACTTTTGTATATACCCCGTTTCTGATATAGTTACTGTTCACGCATACATGCCCAGTAACCTGATATGCCCTATTTTTTCTTATAATTTTTCGACGCATCGCTTGTAATTTTCTTCCGCGTTGCCGCCCTTATGCCAGATATCCGCGATCGCTTCCGCGATTGGAAGCGGATCCGATTCATTGTACATAACATTTCGTCCCAGCAAGATTCCGCGGATATTGCTGCTGATTCCGATCTCTTTCGTGTACTCTTCTACAACCTCAATCGGCTCACTCTTTACCTCGTCTGGAACTACCAGCACCGGACAGGTGGTCGCCGCCGTCGGAACTGCATATTCATGATTCAGCGGAACTTCAATCCATTTGCCGGATGCACGGCAGCCAAGAGCGCCTACCACGCCGACTACCTTACACAGACTCTCTGAATCCGTCTTCATCGTAAACCCCGTTTCCGTTGTTTCTACATACAGCGCCTCGATAAAAATTGGAAGACCAGCTGACTCTGCTGCATTGACAGCTTCTGCACAGTACCGAACCGTATATTTGCTTCGCTCATCCATCGGATTCAGACGGATCATAAACTTTACACCGTCCATCCGAAGTTTCACTAGGCGATCGACTGTATAACAGGACGGCATATCGTCCATCTCCCATACCGTATTTTTCAAACCGCCCCGGTTCACAGTGCCAACCAGCATCTTCCCATCCAGAAACGACTTTTCTCCACGTTCCCGCTGCAACTTATTGAGGATAAATAAATCTTCAATAATATCCGGTGTCGCCTCGATTCCATCAATCCGATCACTCTGCAGCATCCGCACCAGGCGGGATAAATACTCCCGCCTATTACTTAAACCAATCGGATTTCCTTTGTACTCATTGATCATTCTGGCATTGTGATCCGCTGCCGCAAATACCAGCTTATCATGCGGAAATCCCGGTTTTTTTCGCGCCGCCGCTTCCTGCTCAACAACCTCCGGAGAAAAGGCTTTTATCTTGTTTAATTCTTCAAAAATCTTGTCATTCAAAAAACTTTGATAATCAAATCCCATATACACCTTTGCCTTTCTCTGTCACTGAACACATTTTATTTTCCAAAATTAACGATTGCGTCAATTTTATCTCTTCCGCCTACTTTATCGCCCCACTGATCATATACGCTCTGTGCTGCCTCGATAAATGGTTCGCGATCCGGCTCTGTGATTTCGATGCCCTCTCCCTTTAACAGTTCCAAGCACTCATCTTCAGATGCTGTATAAAGTTCTCTCTCTTTATCGATCATTTCTTTGGTGCACTCATCGATAATCTGTTTGTGCTCGTCCGAAAGAGAATCATAGAAATTCTTAGCAACTACGCAGATACCTAAGTCGTTGGTCCATCCAACCATTGCCCAGTGCGGCGCTGCCTCATAAAACTTCTTGGAATAATAGTTTGTATTGGCCGCTTCTGCACCGTCAATGATGTTCTGCTGCAGCGCTGTGTATAATTCGCCGTATGCCATCGGCAACGGGCTTGCGCCGAATGCGGTAAAGGAATCCAGCTGTACCTGATTTTCCATAGTACGGATCTTGAGGTTCTTTAAATCTTCGATGCTGTTGATCGTCTTCTGCGTTGTCATGATATGTCTGGTTCCCAAATCCAGGAAGCCCATCAGATGGAAGCCTTTCTCCTCACAGTCACCGCTATAGGACATTCCAATCTCGTCAGAGTCCAGAACGGAATACATATGTTCCTTATCTCTCCAGAGGAACGGAAGGCAGAATATATTAACAGATGGAACAAAGCTGGAGAACGGAGCTACCGACGTCATCGCCATCTCTACAGTGCCAAGCTGCATACCCTCAATGACATCTCGCTCGTTGCCAAGCTGGTTATCCGGATATACTTCTACTTTAATTTCGCCATTGGAGCGCTCTTCCACAATCTCTTTAAAATACTCCGCTGCTTTTACCGGAGGTTCGGTTGCTGCCTGTGATAAGGAAACCTTTACGGTCACCGCACCACCGGATGAACCGCCTGTATTAGCCGCTGCCTTTGCGGACTCTCCTGTGGAAGCGCTGCCGCCTCCTCCACATCCTGCCAGAGAACCAGCTGCCACCAGCATCGCCATCGTCATGCTTACAAACCGTTTCACATTTTTCTTCATAACAATAAATCCTCCTTTCATTTCATCTTTTTATCCCATTAACTGCGGCAGCCATAAATAGGTCTGCGGGAGATATGTAACAATAATCAGTACAACTAACATTGCAAGAATCGTAGGAATTACAAACGGGAATACCTCTCTTACACTCTTGCCGGTCAATCCACAGGCAACGAATAAAGTTGCTCCATAAGGCGGTGTTACGTATCCAATCGCCAGGTTGATGCAGACAATAACACCAAAGTGAATCGGGTCGATTCCATAAGCGGTTGCTACCGGGAATAAGATCGGCATTAAAACGATAATTGCAGAGAAACTTTCCATAAACATTCCAACTAAGAACAGCGCAATATTTAAGAAAATAAGGAATGCAGTCTTACTTGTGATGAATGTATTCATAACCTGGATTAAGAGCTGCGGCAGCTGTTTTGCTGTGATAAACCATGCAAAGATATAAGCGCAGCCTGTGATAATCATAATGCCAGCCGCTGTCTGCGCGGACTTAACAAAAATACCAGGTAAATCTTTCAATGTAATTTCTTTGTAAATAAACATACCTACCAGGAAGCCATAGACAACCGCCACAGCCGCTGCTTCAGTTGCAGAAAAGATACCGCTGATGATACCACCGATAATGATAATCGGAAGTCCTAAACCAGGAAGTGCAGAAAACATCGTTCTCCGTACTTCTTTCGGATCAAACTTGGTTGTCTGGATATATGCATCTCCGCCCCTGGAAGCGTGAATATAGGAATAGACCATCAGTGCCACACCAATCATAACTCCAGGAATAGCACCTCCGAGGAATAACTGACCAACAGATGCACCTGTGGAATATCCAATCAGAACCATTAAGATACTTGGCGGAATAATCGGTCCGATACTTCCTGCTGCTGAGAGCAGAACCGTTACGAAACTCATGTTATAGCCTTTTTCTTTAAATGCAGGCGTCATGATCGAACCGATTGCTGCTGTTCCAGCCGTTGCTGAACCGGAAATTGCCGCGAAAATCATGGATGCCAGTACGGCTACCATCGCCAGACTTCCTTTTACAAAGCCGATCGACGCACTTGCAAAATCTACAATCCGTTTGGACATACCGCCCTGATCCATCAGATTTCCTGCCAGCATGAACATCGGAATCGCCATGATCGGCCAGCTGTCAAGACCCGCAAACATTCTCTGCGGTACTAGAACCAATGGGAAATTTCCCTCAAGCATAATCGAAAGTGTCGTTCCCATTCCGAGTGCAACAAAAATAGGGGCTCCGATTAGAAACAGACACAAAATACAGATAAATAAAAATCCTAACATATCGCAGCCTCCTTTACTAATCTATAAATTCTCTCGGTTCTTCCGGTGCATTCTTGTTTTTTAAGCGTTCGATAAAGGTAAGGAGCTGTTCCATAATCATCAAAGCTCCACCGGTTGGAAATGCCGCGTAAATCAAAGCCATCGGAATCTGCATCGCCGGAGACGTCTGAGCCGTCGTAGACTGTACTACTTTGAACCCGAAATATGTCATAATACATAAGAAAACAATCGTTAAAAGATCTACAATCGCGGTCAAAATGCGTTTCGGCTTTTGCGGAAGTGCAGATGTCAGAACATCTACCTGAAGGTGAGAACGATTTCTCATCGCAATCGCCGATGCCATCAATACCAGCCATATCATCAGATATCTCGCTAATTCTTCGGTCCATCTAAGAGGACTCTGTATTACAAAACGAAAAAAAACCTGAATAATAACTGTAATTGTCATCGCAAGGAAAAGAACAACTACTACCGCATCATTTACATTTCGAATTATCTGGAGAAGTGGGTTCCCCTTTTCTTTCATAACGTATCCCCCTTTCCTGGATAGTTTTTACAAAGGCGGCAGCCTGTGAAACTGCCGCCGGTTTTTCATTAGATCTTTCTCTCCAAGCCGCGTTTCTCATAGTAAGAATCCGGGATATCTTTCGGATCTTTGTACATAACCATCACGCACTTACCGTCACTGCCGATAGTCGGCACATCCATAATGAATAATGGCCATCCAAACCATTTGTACCAACCAAACTCCCACATGGTTGTACAGTTCAGGCAGTAGCACTGGAATCCTTCCTTATTATAAGCTCTTGGATCCGGTTTATCTAAAGTCTGTACCTTGTCTTGACATTCGGTTACCAGCCAGCCGCCGCTGTTACAACGCGGAAGTGTAAAGGTAATCTTCTCCTCATCCTCTTCCCAAATCTGATCGCCGTTATCATGAAGAGCAGACCATAATACTGCACGGTTCTCCAGGAAATCTTCCATTGGGAAATCTTTATATGTAGCCTGACCCGCTTTATATTTCTCCATCCAGTCCTGCAGACATGGCGGATAGCACCATAATGCATAGTCTTCCATACATTCAAAGATCGCCTCATCCGGTGCCCATTTCTTGAAATTGCGTAATGTCTGATTTACCCAGCGGACTGCGAAATGGTGAAATCCTGTCTTTTTCTCTACATTTAATTTGTGCAGCTCCAGCGCTTTTTCCATATCACCGGCTTTGATCGCTGCCTCTAATTTATCAATATTGCGAACCGCATAATCATTGCGAACCTTTTCCAACGTCTCTGTATACATCTTCTTTTCCATAATCTATACCTCCTTATTACCAAGCTGTCTTCTTTCCGTATTTTTCATCTTCCTGGATCGGGAAATGCACTTCTTTACCAAGGTCGCTCGACTGATAAATCGCACGGATAAATTCAAGTGTTCTTCTTCCCTCTACGCCGTCTACCATCGGCTCACGATCTTCTTTGATCGCATGGATGAAATCAGTAAGCTGTCTTCTGTGATTTTCGGTTGCCACATAGCCAGCACCCGTTGCTGTATCACCAGAGTCAACTTTTACCTTGGTCAGGTAATCATCCTCGTTCATGCCTTCTACTTTCCATTCTACGATCTCTTCTTCCACAATCTTGATCGTACCTTTTTCTCCGTGGATTTCGATGTGACGCGGATAACCCGGACGGACTGCACTACTACTTACCAGGCTTCCCAACGCCCCATTCTTAAATTTGAATATTGCGTTGGCTACGTCATCTACTTCAATATCCGGATGCAGGGTTGTCATATAATTACCAGTCAGTCTCTCTACATCGCCGACTAAATAAAGCATTAAGTCAATAAAATGAACGGTCTGGCTAATCAGGGAACCGCCGCCCTCACCTTTCCATGTACCTCTCCATGCACCGGAAGCATAGTATTCATCGCTTCGGAAGCATTTTCCAGAACAGTCAACCGAAAGAAGTTTACCAAGCTTGCCTTCATCCAGCGCTTTCTTGATCAGCTGAGCCTGATCCATGAAACGGTACATGAAGATAACACCAAATTTAACGCCCGCTTCTTTACATGCTGCAATCATCCTGTCAGCTGCATTACAATTGACAGAAATTGGTTTCTCACACATTACGTGTTTGCCAGCCTTCGCGCAGTCCACAACCATCTGCTCATGCAGGAATGGAGGTGTTACTACACAGACAGCATCGATATCATCTCGTTTCAGCATCTCTTTATAATCCGTGTAATAAGACGGAATATTGTACTCTTTGCTGAATTCCTTTGCCACATCCTCTTTCACGTCACAGAATGCAACAACCTCTGCTTCCGGGATATCCCGAAGTGCTCCTGCATTTAACGGACCTGCCATACCGCCGCCGATAATACCAAATCTGATTTTGTCGCCCATACTCTTTTTCCTTCCTTTCTTTTTTAATCTTTTATTAGTACATGCACTTTGTTATTTCTTTAATATATCTTAGATATCTTACTGATATATTAGCATTTTATTTTTTCATTTTCAAGTCGTTTTCTGATTTTATTTGACGAACTTTAAATCATATTGATCTTTTATCATGTTTTATTTCATTGTATTGTACATTTCCATTCCATTTTCCCCCATATTTCCCTTATTGCATAAACAATCGGTCAATTTTATTCTCATTCAAATATTCTTCCGCCATTGATTCCACATAAATCTTGAACAGATTTCATAGAACAATTCTTTTCTACAAAACAAAGAAGAGCCATTTAATGTCTCTGCATCAAATGACTCTTCTCATTTTCAATTCTTTACTGCCCAATCTCCGCCGCCGGACCCACTGCCGGTTCCTGCGCCGGACCGTGTCCTGGTCCGATGTCGCTGCTCGGTCCTGCCGGCACGATCGTCGTGCTCGATTCTGCCGGATCTTCAACTGTCTCGGCAGCTGTTTCCGGCACCACCGCCGGGGCTGAATACCGTTTTCCTGCCGTACCCGTCTTGTAGATCCGCTGCATCCGCTCTTTGATGGATTCGCTCTTGATCTGCTCGATCTTAGCGCTGGCGTCTTCTTTTAACTCCTTGCTGCTGCGACCGGAATCGCCGCTCTTTGCAGACTCCAGAAGCTTCGCCGCCTCATCCGAGAGCAAATGATCCCTTCTGAAATTCGCCGCGGTATATCCGCTGGTTGTGATTTCAAATGCATCCGGATGACCTGCCAGATAGGTTCCTTTTCCGCGTCCATTGTCCGTCTCCGGGGTATCAAAGGACGCCGCCGGAAGCCCCTCTACCATCTTTTCCATCGCATTTTTCCAGATCTTCGCCGGATACGTGCCGCCGTACAGGCTGGAAAGTGTCTTCTGCTGGTCGTAGCCAACCCAGACCGTCATCGTATAATATGGCGTCATGCCGCAGAACCAGCCGTCACGGCTGCCGTTGGTCGTACCGGTCTTTCCGGCCGCCTCTATATTGCCGCTCCAACCCATCGACGCCGCCGTACCTTTTGTGACAACTCCCTTTAAAATATCGGTCATCAGCACGGCGCTGCTCTCCTGGTAAACCTGAACCGATTCATAATCTTCAAAAATATCTTCGCCCTGGTTATTGATCATCTTGATAATACAGGTCGGTTCGCGGTACTGTCCTTGGTCTGACAGCGCCGCATAAGCGCCCGCCATCTCCTCGGTCGTCATACCGGTGGTAAAGCCGCCCAGGGAGGTCGCCGGATAATAGTCCGCCGCCTGCACGCTCGCGAAGCGCATCTGGGTTAAATATGCCATGCCGACATCCGGTGTGATATCATCATAGATATACCATGCCACACCATTTTTACTTCGCTCGACCGCATTTCGAAGCACCAGCCTCTCGCCGGAAAGGGACTTCACATCCACGCCCTTCTGCTTCGCCGCGTCAATATCGATATTCGGAATCCTTGTTTCCGATGTGTAACCATTTTCCAGTGCCGGTGTATACACGATCAACGGTTTGATAGAACTTCCCGGCTGTCTCGGGCTCTGGAACGCACGGTTTAATGTGTAGGTATCCGTCTCCTGACTGCGTCCACCCACAATCGCCACGACGCGGTTCGTCTTGTTGTCAATAACGGTGGACGCGCCTTGCAGCTTGTAAACGCCGTTTTCGGATGTATTGCCATCAAAGGACAGAACTCCATCTAATGCATCCTGCAGGATCGTCTGCTTGTCCGGATCCAACGAGGTATAAAGGTTATAGCCACCCGTATAGAGCGCATCGCGCTCCTGGTTGTACACCTCGTTGTAATTGGCATTGTACTCTTTGTAAGCCTCGTCGCTGCGGAATCCATACTGGAATTCAAAGCCGTCACGGCGCATCAGATAGCGAATCGCACAGTCGATCGCATACGTCGTCTCATAGTTGTGCAGCGGCACTCTCTGGCGGTTGACCGTGATCTCCTCCGCCTTTGCCTCTTTGCACGCTTTCTCCGTAATAAATCCCATACTCAGCATATCTTCCAGAATCTTATCGCGGCGTGTCAGCGCATTTTCCGGATGACGGTACGGGTTGTAATACGTCGGCGAGTTCGGAATCGCACACAAATATGCCGTCTGGCTCAAGGACAGTTCATCCGCATCCTTGCCAAAATAACCTCTTGCAGCCGCCTGAAGCCCGTAGTACGTGTTCGCGAAGCTGATATCATTGATATAGAACTCCATAATCTGCTCTTTGGTGTATTTCTTCGTCAAATCTAAGGAAATCAGCATCTCCTTGATCTTCCGCTCCATCGACACCTCGCGGGTCAGAAAACGGTTTCTCGCTAACTGCTGGGTGATCGTACTCGCGCCGTGCTTTTCTGCTCCCTCAGTCAAAAAGTAATTGACTGCGACACGGAAAATACCTTTTATATCAATGCCTGGATTTTCCCAGAACGTCCGATCCTCGATCGCCACAAATGCATTGACTGCATTCTGCGGTATCTGGTCATACGTCAAATAACTGGAATCCTCGTCTCCCGTCAGCTTCGCCAGCACATTACCGTTGGAATCATAAATATAACTTGCCTCCTGCAAACGGAATGTATCCAGCGTACTGTTTTCCACCACTCCCTCTATCTGGCTTTTATAGTCCTCATAGAGCGGAATCAGCTTATATGCGCCAAATCCGGCACCGCCAATCACCAGCAGTACCAGACACACCAGAAGCGTCTTGAACATGGTTCCAAAAATCCTTGCCATCGCATGGAACACGATCTGCCCACCGCTCCGGCTGTTATTTTTGCCCGCTTTCTTTTGCTTGCCGACATCGATTTTCCCGCCTTTCTTTGCGGTGCCCCGCCTGCCCGAAGATCGTGCGGATGAAGCTGCCGGCTTCTTTCGAACGCCGGAGGCGTCCTCTCTCGTCTGTTTCTCCCTCATCTCTTCCCTCATCTTCCTATGTATCTATGGTTGCTTCCATTCTATTTTCATGCGGCACCTTAGACTTCAAAAATGCCTGTCTGCGGACAGCAACTTTTTATACTTTTCTGACAAAATCAGCTTGGACTCTATTTTATTATAAGTTTTTTTGTCCAAAAGAACAAGCCTGTTTTCGAAATCTGCTCAATCTCCTGCCGCGTGTTACTGTTCGCGCATATGTGCCCGGTAACGGATTTTGCCGCGGCTTCGCATTTAAATACGGCAAATTCCTGCTGCCACCACGTTTTCTTACGGCGCTTTCGGTTCCAAAAGTGCCTACCCGTAAACAGTAACGGGATTTTGCCAATGCATTCAGCTTCAAAAACACTTGTCTGTAAACTGCATTTTCGCTGTATCAACGCCGTTTCCGAAGAAGAAATGCTAGAAGTTCATGCACTAACAGCGGTGTGGCGGATAACAGGAGAAGCGCCAGCCACTCTGCCGGGCGCAGCCGCACCGTGTGAAGGAGTTTCATCAAAAAAGGAATCTCCGTCACCGCAACCTGCATCAGAATCCCCACAAGGACTGCCGCAAGCATCAGCGGATTTTTCCCAAGACTGCGTGAAAATGCCGAGCCCGTAAGCGAGCGCATGCCGACCGCATGAAAGAGCTCCGACAGCCCCAGAACGGTAAATGCATACGTCTGTGCCCGCAAAAGCTCCTGTCTGCTGAAAAATGCCCCCAGCGTGACTGCTGCAATCAGAGACCCGTAAAATAGCATGCAGAACCACCCGCCTCCGGCAAACAGCGACTCGCCCGTCCGGCGCGGCGGCTGACGCATCAAGTTCTCCCGGTCGTTTCCATCCATGCCGAGTGCCAGCGCCGGAAGCGAGTCCGTAATCAGATTGATCCAAAGGATGTGCCCGGCTCCCAGCGGCGCCGGTATTCCGATAGCAACGGCGGCAAACATGGTTAAAATCTCCCCCAGATTGGAGGAAAGCAGAAACAGTATAGATTTTCGTATATTTTCATAGATGCCGCGCCCTTCCTCAATTGCCCTCTCGATCGTCGCAAAATTATCATCCGTCAAAATCATATCCGCCGCCTGCCGCGCCACATCGGTGCCGCCTTTTCCCATCGCGATCCCGATATCGGCTGATTTAAGCGCCGGCGCATCATTTACGCCGTCCCCGGTCATCGCCGTCACGCACCCGGCGCGTTTTAAAGCCCGCACAATCCGGACTTTATGTTCGGGCGACACCCGTGCAAAGACTGATACAGAACCGATTCGTTCCTCCAGAGCTCCCTCATCCAGCGTTTCCAGCTGTGCCCCCGTCATGCATTCTTCCCGCCGTTTAGCAATCCCCAGCTGCCTGGCGATCGCAAGCGCCGTGTCTGCATGATCTCCAGTGATCATGACCGTCCGCACAGATGCCCTGCGAAATGCCTCAACTGCCCCGGCTGCTGCCTCCCTCGGCGGATCCATCATGCCTGCCAGACCCAGAAATATCAGGTTCTGCTCCAGCTGTCCCACCTGTTTCTCCCGCTTTCCATCCGGCATTTTCCCTGTTTGAAGCTCCCTATACGCCCCCGCGAGTACTCGCAGGGCACGCGCGGACATGCGCGTGATCTCCGCCTCAATCTCTGTCCTCCTCTCCCTGGTCAGCGGCACAATTTTGTCCTCTTCCATCTCATAACGACACCTTTTAAGAATCACATCCGGCGCCCCTTTTACACAAGAAATCCAGTTTTCTCCCTGCTCATGCACCGTCGTCATTCTCTTCCGATCCGAATCAAAGGGAATCTCCCCTTTCCGCGGATATCTCCGACGCAGATGCTCCGGAGAAACACCACAGTTTTCACAAAATCCGTACAGCGCCCGCTCGGTGGCATCCCCCACCGTCTCCCCGGCATCGCTGCACAGCGCAAATACCTCCAGAAGCCGTTTTCCCACTTCTCTTTCCTTAGAGCGCGCCAATTCCTGTTCCGTATACTCCTGTCGATTTACATAACATGTCGTCACCGTCATCTCATTTTTCGTCAGCGTCCCCGTTTTATCTGAGCAGACCACGCTGACTGCCCCCAGTGTTTCCACGGACGGAAGACGGCGCACGATCGTGCCAGCCCGCGCCATTTTCGTCACTCCCAGCGCCAGCACAATCGTCACCGTCGTCGGAAGCCCCTCCGGCACGGCAGCTACCGCCAGGGAAATCGCGGTGAGCAGCATTTCCATCACGTCGCGCTTCTGCCAGACGGCGAGGGCAAATAATAAAACGCACAGCCCGATCGTAAGAATACTCAATAGTTTCCCCAGATCCGACAGCCTTTTTTGCAACGGTGTCTCCTCCTCCGGCGCCTCGCGGATCAGAGAGGCAATCCGCCCTACCTCCGTATTCATGCCGGTGGCGATGACAATTCCCTTTCCCCGCCCTGCCGTCACGTAAGAAGTCATAAATGTCTCATTTTTACGCTCTGCCACCGGAAGCGCACCGGCGGCTAAAAAATGGCTATTTTTCTCAACCGCCCGCGATTCGCCGGTCAGCGCTGATTCTTCTGCCCGCATTTCAGCTGTCTCGGTAAGACGCAGGTCGGCTGGAACCTGCCGCCCGGCATCGAGCACGACCAGATCCCCCGGCACCAGCTCCCGCGCGGCAATCTCCCGCTCTTTTCCTTCCCGGATCACAACCGCCTCCAGCTGCGTCATCCGTTTTAAGGATTCGAGCGCTTTCTCCGCCTTCCCCTCCTGAATCACGCCCACCGTGGCATTTAATACGACAACCGCCAGAATTACCCCCGCATCGCCGTACTCGCCCAAAAGCAGGGAGATCCCGGCTGCCGCAAACAACACAAAAATCAGGGAGTCGCAAAGCTGTGCCCCGATGCGCACAATCAGACTCCGCGGTGGTGCTTCCCGCAGCTCATTTTCCCCATAATGGCGCTGCCGCACCTCCACTTCCGCTGCCGATAAGCCTGTCCGCAAATCGACCGAAAACTCCCTGCACACCTCTTCCACCGTCCGGTTCTCATACATGCGCATTTCCCCCTTTTTCTGTCCCTGTTCTGTACTTTTCACAGACTGCATTTATTCATATGCGGAAAATAGGGGGGATTAGAACTGAATGGTTGGAATAAAGAAATGGAAAGCATAGTCCTGTTTGATGCTCAAATGGCATCGGAACTCTTATTGTTTCGATGCCATTCTATAAATTCTATGATTTAATTTTATCGTTCTGTTTCTGTCACATACCTTACACCTGTGGTTCCGGCTCCTGCGTCTGCGAGGCCGGTTTGCGCTCCATCGGCATATAACCTTCTTTCTTCCGCTGTATCGGCTGTACAGTCACCGTTGCTGCCGTATCCCGGAACGCCGGGAGGCTGCCTGTCTCCATGTAAGCGCGGAACGGAAGTTCGCCCTGCGCCGGATCTCTCACGACCTCATTTTTCTCCACTTCTGGTCGTTCTCCTCTGCGCGGTGGACGGCGCTCAAACCGCTCCCGTCTTCCAGAAGCCGGGCGGTCTTCCCGTTTCTCATTTTCCGGCACCGCGCGGTTTCCGCTACGTCTGTCCGCTGCTCTCTCGGCTCCTGAAACACGAGCTGCCCTCTCTCTCTCTGAGCAAGCTTTCTCTCTGCCCTGCGTGCGCTCGGTATTCCCCTCTGCAGCACGATCCGCTGCACGGTTCCGATAGCTTCTCTCCGATCGTTCCGGTCTGTCACTGCCAGACGGACGTTCTTGTGCGCTGCGCTCCTGTTCCGGCTTTTCGGCTTTTTCCGGTGTTTCCAGACGTGTTCCCCTATTCGGACCACTTACGCCTCTTGGCGCCTGTGTCCGCTCCGAAAGAGGTCGAACCTGCATCTTATTTTTCTTTTCCTTCTCCCGGAAGCTTTTAAGTACGATCGCCGCCGAATACTGGTACGCATAGATACAGCTTTTCATCAGTTCCTGCTCTTCCTCCGTCTTGCAGGAACTCAAGAGCATCTCTTCCTCTTCTTTTTCCAGATATGCCTCTCCGTTCGTATCGCGTTCCTTTACCGGCTTGTAGATCCGGTATTTCTTGTAATACGGCGGACATGGAAACTGCTTATTCTTAACCGGTTCCGGTACAATCCGCAGTTTGTAGGTATCGGACATGCGCGCCAGAACATTATGTATTTTCTCACAATTCTCTCTCGTATTTGTCTCCCGCGCCGGGATACAAAGTAAATAATCCATCTATTTTCCCTCACATCTATCAAACGATCCTTTTCAAAATCGTTTTCTTCTCAAATTTTCTACATTTACGCCAATCTTTATTGTATCATGTCAGAGAAAAACGGGCAAGTGAAAAAGAATGTGCCTCACGACAATTTCCTGTTACACAAAAACAGGCTGCCACACGAATGCCAAACGAACGTTTTCCGTCCGGGGCCTTCTGTTTGTGACAGCCTGTTTTCCTTTATCTAACGCAGCCATATTTACCTGCGTTCCTCAGTCTCTTACACCATCCAGTCTTTCAGCACGCCGTGATCGCGCAGCAGCTTTCCAATCACCGTCTTGTCAATCTTCCGGAGAATCGGCTTTTTGAGTGCTTCAAGCGGCATCGGTAGCTTCATTTCCAGCGGCGATCTGCCGTCCATCAGCTTGACCGTGCTGTCCAGAAGCTCGCGGATATCGTAGACACTTCCCCATACCTCCGGTACGCCGCGGTCTACGCCGCACAAGCCATACACTGCTTCCATCGCGGTGCGGACGGAATACTCGGTCGTGAAAATAGTATCACGCGGGGTCTCCGCAAACTGCCCCAGAAATGCCGCATTGACACATCCATCCGGGATAACGTCCGGGCGGTCTCCGGCACGCCGCGGCATAAAGAATGCTGTAATATACGGCATCATCGTCGGCGTACAGTTCGCATGGTTCTCAGCCAGTTCCTCGATCTGATCCTCCGGTATTCCGAGATGGTACAGCCATTCTTCGGTGATCTCCTTGCCCGTGCAGGCGCGCATCGGCTTCTTCACATAATCGCCCGGTACATCCGTAAATAAACTGTATACCCAGACGCAGATCTCGTCCTTATTCTGCGCTTTGAACTGTCCCTGACGGTTGATCGTCCAGCTAAGCAGCCAGCTTGAATCACGGCAGCTCACGATACCGCCTGTTACGACGCGTCCACTTCTCGGATCCCTGCGGCAAATCTTGCGGATCTGGGAAATGATTGTCTCATCCGAAGTCGTGACCGTCGCAGACTCCCAGTTCGTCTTCTGGATATCCGAGCAGAATTTCTCCGGATGTCCAAATGCCGGATCCTGCGCAGCAATCTGACGCCACAGACTCCAGCAGCCGCTGGTACGCACTTCCGCACCTTCTACCGGTGCCTGATTCTGGTCGCCGTAGATCGTTCCCTCAGTACAGCTTCCGTTCGTAATAAAGACAAAATCATCCTCGGTCAACGTGATTTCCTTCTTCTCGCCGCCCTTCACGTACTCGATCGCCTTCGCAACCTTTTTCTTACCCTGGATGTCAAACCGCACATTCGTAACCTCGGTGCCAAACTGGATCTGGACGCCTGCCGCCTCCAGATATTTCTGCATCGGCAGAATCAGCGACTCATACTGGTTGTAACGCGTAAATTTGAGTGCCGAGAAATCCGGAAGTCCGCCGATGTGGTGGATAAAACGCTGAAAATAGCGTTTCATCTCTAATGCACTGTGCCAATTTTCAAACGCAAACATTGTTCTCCAGTACAGCCAGAAATCCGAATCAAACACCTCATTATCAAACACATCCTCAATGGATTTGTCATACAGATCCTCATCCTTCGTGAAGAACAGCTTCATGATCTCCATGCTGCCTTTCTGGCTCAAGCGGAATTTGCCGTCCGTGTGTGCGTCCTCGCCTCGGTTGACCGTCGCACGACAGAGCGAGTAGTTCGGATCGTGTTTATTCAGCCAGTAATATTCATCGAGAACTGATGCCCCCGGCACCTCCAGGGACGGGATGCTGCGGAACAGATCCCACAGGCACTCAAAATGATCCTCCATCTCGCGGCCACCGCGCATCACATATCCACGGGTCGGATCCTGAATACCGTCACATGCACCGCCTGCTACCTCCATCGCCTCCAGAATATGGATATTTTCTCCCGGCATCTGTGCGTCTCTCACAAGAAAACACGCCGCCGCCAGAGAAGCCAATCCACTTCCGACGATATAAGCCGATTTGCCCTCGATTCCCGCCGGTTTCTCCGGGCGCGCAAACGCCTCATAATTTCCCTTCGAATAATAAATTCCCTTGCTGTTTTTCTCCTGGCTGCCGCGTTCCGTATTCCGGTAATCCGAAGCCGACTTAACCACTTTTCCTGCCTTTTTCCGCTTTGACGCCGCTGCCGCCAGCCCCGCTCCAACTGCCAGTGCCGATACCGCACCCGCTTTCCATGCTTTCTTATTCATGTCCTGATCGCCCCTGCCTTTCTTCAACTTTCAAACCACTTCTTTTTTACATTACCCCGATATCTAGTTTTTAATACTATCTAATAGTAGTTTGATAGTAAAACTTTTTTGGAGAAAAGTCAAGGGCATCATCTTCTGGCACTTCCCGTTTGCCTTTGGTCATTCCATTTTCTTACTACCTTTTGTACTGACTTTTCATGAGCTTTGGCTTTATACTTCTTGGCTTTGAATTGATTGTAAAATGTGGATCCCAAGTATTTTATCTCTATTGGTCTTCCTATTTTACTTTTCTTACGATTTACTTTTAGAAGTAGCTTAGATTCAATATATTTTGTAATTGAGTCCATCACTCTTTGGGCAGTTTTCTGACTTATTGCTTCTATGTAATGAATTGTAAAAAAGCTTTCATTTATTATTTTTTTGCCTTGTAAAAATAAAAAGCACGATTAATAAAATAACCGGGAACAATAGCCCAACTCCCATACCTGCACGAATATTGTCTCCTGCACTTTGTGTAACACGTCCAACAATCCCCGGACCTATGCTTCCACCCAGGTCCCCCGCCATAGCAAGCAAAGCAAACATAGCCGTTCCACCTGCCGGAAATCTTTCTGATGAAATACTGATTGTGCCGGGCCACATAATCCCAACAGAAAAGCCACAGATAATACATCCAATCAAACCTGATATCGGATTCAACGATACAGAAGCAAGCAGGTAGCATATCACACATAAAATTCCAGATCCGATCATAAATTTCATCAGATCCATTTTATCACCATATTTTCCGAAAATTATACGACTGATCCCCATTGTAACAGCAAACATGCAGGGACCGGTCAGGTCACCAACTGTCTTTGACAGCCCCAGAGCAGCTTCCGCATAAGCAGATGCCCATTGTGCCATAGCCAGTTCTGATGCACCGGAGCAAATCATCAAACATATGGAAAGCCAGAAAAGAGGTTTTCGAAACAGTTCTTTTATTCCCATTCCTTCCCCCTCATCTACCAAATGCTCGATCGGACAGGTTGCAAAATTATAGATATTTATGGCCGGAACAAGCGCCCATAAGACAGCCAGCCATTTCCAGCTGTCCATGCCAAACACCGCAAAAAACAGTGTAGAGATCACAATCGTTCCCACTGCTCCCCAACAATAAAAAGAGTGAAGCAGACTCATCGTTGCCTCTTTGTTATCAAATGGACACGCCTCCACGATCGGGCTGCAAAGCACTTCAATCAGACCACTTCCGACTGCATATACAATCACACTCAGGATAATTCCAACAAGCGGTTCCGGCAAAAGCTCCGGCAAAAAAGCCAGACCAACCAATCCTGCTGCGGAACATACCTCAGAAGTAACAATACAGATGCGATACCCTATTTTGTCCACAAACTTTGCACAAAACAGGTCTACCAACAACTGTGTAAGGAAAAAGCAGGTAGAAATCAATGCGATTTTTCCAAGTGCAATCTGATAATCATTATGAAATTTCAAAAATAACAATGGGGCAAAATTAGCTGCAATTGCCTGTGTAATAAATCCCATATAACAGGCTATTTTTGTTTTCCGGTAATTTGGCATGGTCATCACTCCTCGTTTTTTTGAATTATATAACATAATATCTTTATTTTCATTGATTTATTTCCGAAATTTATTGTATAATATCGTAAAGTATATTTCAAAGAGTGGGGTTTCTATGAATATAAATACAACCTATACCAAAATCATTACAGGTGAAGATTTGATGGAGACAGCTCAGCACGGAAGCACTCTCTATCCTTTCCAGTTTTATTATGAAGATCTGTCCGTTTTTGATTTCAACTGTATCGAATGGCACTGGCATACTGAATTGGAGTTTATTTATATTGAATCCGGAACCGTTACTTTGTGGATTGGAGAAGACCAATTTCATTTAACCGAAGGAAATGGCATATTCATTAATACAAAGGTACTCCATCGCCTTTATTCTCCCTCAAAAGCCCTCATTCCCAATTTTGTATTTATGCCTTCTTTTATTGCCCCTTGCGACAGCCTGATTTATCAGAAATATATTCTGCCGATCATTTCTTCCTCATTGCCATTTCTCGTATTTCATAAAAAAGTATGCTGGCAAGCAAAGGTTTTATCTATCATGCGGCAAATTATTTCTGCACAGGATTCCGTTTTATCCAAAGAACTCCTTACCAGTTCTCTCCTTCAGAATCTCTGGCTGGAAATATTTGAAAACACAGACATTTCATACCAGGAAGAACACAAGGATCATTCAACCGCTTCTCAAGCCCGGTTACAGCTCATGCTGCAATTTATCCATCTAAATTACTCACGGAGTATCTCATTGGATGACATTGCAGAACAGGCAATGGTCAGTAAAAGTACCGCTTTGAATCTGTTTCGGAAATATTTACATATAACGCCGGTTAACTATCTCATTAACTACCGTTTAAAACAGGCCGGTCAGTTGCTTTCAAAAACCGAGAAAAAAGTCAGTCTCATTTCTTCTGAGACAGGATTTCATAACGTTGACTATTTTTGCAGATTATTCAAAAAACGCTACCAATTAACCCCAACGGAATACCGGAAACAGAAAAGCCGCTGATTGGGACGGCGCTGCATTTCCGGCTGCCATCCGCGGGATTCTGGTCAATGCCTCCCACAACGCGGTGAAGAAGATAGGGTTTCAAGTGCGTGTTTGACCACTTTCTCTGTTTCATCCAGCGTCCAGTCGTGCATGGTCCCTGCCTTGCCGAAACTCATGCAGCCGACACACAGCTTGGAGATTTGAATATCCGTATTTCCTAAAGTTGTATATTCCATTGCAAAACCTCCTTCAGAGCTATTCCTGTGCCGGAGTCTAAAGACTCATCGAAAGGTTCTCCAGCCACAACATCTGGCATCCACATAATCTCCTCTGCACCAAAAATGTCGATTTCCATATTTATATTTGAGATTCTGATAAGCATTACAGCGGCTTTTAAAAAATCTGTATTGATTTTTCTGCGTGAGATGTTATAATCGGTATATACCGAAAATAAAAGGAGGAACGCGTCCATGCCAAGACCGCCACGGTGCCGTCGGATTTGTGGCGCACCACAAGTTGATACCTTCTGCCCCAACGGGTGCGAGAATACCGAGCCGATCCTGCTGACGCTGGACGAATACGAGGTCATTCGGCTGGTTGACTTGGAGCAGCAAACCCACGAGCAGTGTGCCGCTCAAATGGACATTTCCCGCTCTACCGTGCAGGAGATTTACGAAAGCGCACGGCGCAAGATCGCAG
>OIWV01001541.1_pt1 | contig 19259 bp, 14 predicted proteins | sample 1587751 | NCBI WGS metagenome assembly OIWV01 (sample SAMEA3888913, study PRJEB22519) | human gut metagenome | biome: human gut; feature: human-associated habitat; material: faeces | place: Denmark | collected 2010
CGCCCAGGTCATGGGTGATGTAGATAACGGACATGCCCAGCTCCTTCTGCAGGTCACGGATGAGCTGCAGGATCTGTGCCTGAATGGTCACGTCCAGAGCGGTGGTGGGCTCGTCGCAGATGAGGATCTGCGGACGGCAGGCGGCAGCGATGGCGATGACGACACGCTGACGCATACCGCCGGAGAACTCGTGCGGATACTGCTCGTAGCGGCGCTCCGGGTCGGGGATGCCGACCTTGGCCAGCATCTCGATGGCGGCCTTCTTGGCCTCCGCGCCCTTCAGGCCCTGATGGTGCTCGATGCTCTCCTGGATCTGCTTGCCGATTTTCTTCAGCGGGTTCAGGCTGGTCATCGGGTCCTGCATGACCATGGCGATCTTCTTGCCGCGCACGCCCAGCCAGTCCTTCTCGGTGAACTTGGTCATGTCGCGGCCTTCGTACATGATGGAGCCGCCGGTGATCTTACCGTTGACATCCAGCATACCCACGAAGGTCTTGGTGAATACGGACTTGCCCGAGCCGGACTCGCCCACGATGGCCAGCGTCTCGCCGTCATAAAGGTCCAGCGAGCACTTGCGGATCGCGTTCAGCTTCTTGCCGCGCAGGCTAAAGGTGATCTCCACGTCTTTGGCAGAGATGATCGGTTGTCTATCCATTTTTGTGATTTTCTCTCCCATCTGTTAAACGTGGTTGCGCGGGTCAGCAGCATCCGAGAAAGCGTTGCCCATGATATAGAAGGAAATGGAGATGATGGACACGATGGATGCGGGGAAGACCAGCAGGTAAGGATAATCGAGGAAGAAGCCGCGCACCTTGCTCAGGATGAGGCCCAGAGACGGAGTCTCGATGCCCAGACCGATGCCCAGATAGGACAGGGTGGACTCGAGGTTGATGGTGGCGGGGATGCTCAGCGCCATGCGCAGGATGATGACGGAGACCAGATAGGGCAGGATGTTCTTGGTCAGAACGCGCCACAGCGGGGTGCCAAGGCAGCGGGACGCGAGGTTGTACTCGCGGTCACGGAACATGAACACCATGTTGCGGACGCGGCGGGCCATGACCAGCCAGCCGATGGCGATCATCGAGACGGCCATGATGGTGAAGCTCTGGCCGACGACCAGTGCGATCAGGGTCATGTAGATGATGTAAGGCACATTGTCGATGAGGTTGTACAGCTCGGTGAAGAAGCGGTCCAGCTTACGGACATAGCCCCAGATCAGGCCGATGATGACGCCGAGGATGCTCTCGCCCACGGCAACGATGAGGGCCAGACGGATGGATACCTGAGTGGCGTACCACACCTGACACCAGTAGTCGCGGCCGAGGTTGTCGGTGCCGAACCAGTATTCGCTGTTGGGCTTCCGGAAGGCCAGAGAGGAATCCGTCACCAGCGTCTGATAATCGTACTTGCCGATGGCCAGTGCGATGAAGGAGAAGATGACGAGGAACAGGAACAGGATCAGGCAGATGACAGCGGCCTTGTGCTTGAGGAAGTTCTGGATGACAGAACCCCAGTAGCTGTAGTTGGAGTAGCCGACACGCTCGGCTTCCTCCGGAGAGTAATCGACAAAGTAGAACAGCTCGTCCTGCTTCTTGCCCTCAAAATCCGATGCTTTAGCCATCAGCGTGCGGCCTCCTTTCCGGTCAGAGTAATGCGCGGGTCAACCAGCATCATCAGCACGTCGCCCAGGAAAACGCCCACGATGCCCAGTGCAGCGTAGAGGATGACCAGAGTCTGGACGACGTTGAGGTCATAGCGCTGGATGGCGTCGGTCAGCAGGGGACCCATGCCGGGAACGGAGAAGAACCGCTCCATCAGCAGAGAGCCGCCGACCGTCAGCAGGATGGACTGGGGGATATACTGCACCATGGGGACCATGGCGTTGCGCAGCACGTGCTTGAACATGATCTCGCTGGAGCTCAGGCCCTTGACGCGGGCCAGCTTGATATAATCGCGGGTCAGCTCGTCCACCATGTAGCGGCGGGTCCACAGAGCGTAGCCTGCGATAGACGCCAGCGACAGGCAGACGATGGGCAGCACGCTGGACGGGCCGACATTACGGGTGGAGTACAGCGTGGGGAAACCCAGGTATTTGGAGCCGAAGACCAGCACCAGCGAATAGGAGACCAGAGAAGGCACAGCGTTGACGAAAACGGTGTAGGCAGTGCCGATCCAGTCAAAGACCTTGTCCTTGAAGGCGGTCTGCAGGATGCCCAGCATGATGCCCACCAGCAGAGAGATGCCGGCGGAGATCAGGCCGAGGCGCATGGAGACGCCGAATTTCTTGCCGATCACCTTCACGACAGAAGCGCCATTCTGGATACGGCGGGAAGTGCCGAAGTCCAGATGGAGCAGGTCGTTGTAGAAGTGCAGCAGCTGGGTGCCGATGGGGTCGGTCAGACCGGCGGCTTCCAGCGCGGCGTATTTCTGCTCTTCGGTAAACTTCATGAGCTGTTCTTCCGTGAAGTAGTAGTCCGTAGGCAGGCAGCGCATCAGCAAAAAGACGATGGTTGCGATCAATAAGATCGTGACGAGCGACTGAGCCAGCCGCTTGACGGTGTATTTTAACATGATAACCAAACCTTTATAAAATAATCATCAGGCTTTGGTTGCTGCATTGAAAGCAGCGGAGAAAGCCTCGTACTCCTCGGTGGTGTAGCCGTCGCCCTGACGGGTCTCCCAGTTGACGGCCTTGTAGTTGCAGGGACCGTACATGGCGTTGATCTTGGTGTACTCGTTGACGTGGGTCAGGCACCAGAGCACCTCGTACAGGCAGGGGATGCACAGTGCGTTGTTCAGCATGGAAGCCTCAGCCTTCGCGAATGCGGCATAGCGTGCATCGGTATCGGTGACGATGGCCTTTGCCTCAGTGACCAGATCGGTGAACTCCTGATAATCAGCCAGCAGGTCCTTCTGGTAATCCTGAGGATCCTTCTCAACGGCTGCGATCCAGGAGGTGGTCTGAGCGTAGTAAGCGTTGTCGTCGCTCAGGACTTCCTGACCCAGGAAGTTGACGGGGTCACCGAAGTCAGCGCCCCAGCCGTTCTGCAGGATGGAGTGCAGCTGGACGTTACGGACTTCCTTATAAAGAGAAGAGACATAGGTGCCGATGTCCAGCACGACGAAGTCATCGCCCAGACTGTCGGAGAAGCACTGCTTCAGAACGGTGGCGGTATCCAGAGCAGTGGTATCGCCGCTCTTGATGTAGTGGTGGCAGTGGACGGGGAAGGTGACGCCGATAGCGCTCAGCTCTTCCATGGCCTGCTTCTTCAGGTCAGCGATGTCGCCACCGTTGTCGCGGAGGCGGATCATGGTCTTGCCGTCGTAAGCCTGACCGTCGAAGCCCATCTCCTTGGCGACCAGAGTGGTGTACTCCTCACCCTTGGTGTTGTAGCAGACACCGGGCATGGTGTAGTAGTCGTTCTCGCACTTCAGGGGGTTGATCTTGTTGGTGCGGGCGTAGTAGTTGGTGAAATCGATGCCCTTGTAGAAGCACTGACGGAAAGCGCGGTTGGAAACAGCCTTGTTCCAGTTCTCGTCCAGATTGCCGTTCTCATCCTTGCGCTGGAAGTTCAGGTGCATCTGGAAGCTGAACTTGGTGGGGCGCTTCTCGCACAGGAACTTGTTGTGCTCGTTGTTGGGGTCGGAGGTGATGGTGGTCAGGTTGGACTCGGTCAGGTCGATGTTATCGACTTCGCCGTTCTCGTACAGCTGCAGGCCCATGGACAGGTCGGGGATCATGGTGATGGTGTGATGCTCGAAACGGGTGCAGTCGTTTGCGGCGTAGTAGTTGGGGTTGGGGATGAAGCTCTTGGTGTTCTGCTGGATGTACTCCTCGATGAGGTACGGACCATTGTACCACATGGTGGAGTAGTCGCAGGAGCGGAAGCCATCGATGCCCAGCTCGTTGATGAGGTCCTCAGAGGCGGGGTAGAAGCTGTTGTAGGCAACGACAGTGTCGAAGTAGGGGCAGGGGTTCTTGCAGGTGAAGACCAGAGTGTAGTCGTCCGGTGCCTCGACGCCGACACCGGCAGCCAGCATATCCTCATAGGTCATGTCAGCAGCAGCGTCGCCCTTGTCCTTGGTCAGGTCGTAGTACTCGGCAGCGCCCACGACGGTCTCAGAAGGCATGGAGGTGTTGAAAGCCTCGTTCTTGAGGGCGTTCAGGACCCACTCAAGACCCACGAGGAAGTCCTTGGAGGTCAGGTGAGACTTGACCTCGCCGTTGACGTCGCACCAATCGACATTGTCGCGCAGGTGGAAGGTCCAGACGGTGGAGTCCTCGTTGTGCTCCCAGCTGGATGCGATGGCGGGCACTGCCTTGCCGTAGCAGTCGAAGCTCAGCAGGCCGTCCCAGCAGTTGGTGGTGACGTTCAGGTCGGAAGCGGACTGGCTGTACAGGAAGTTCCAGGTCTCCAGCTCACGGTTGGCAGTCTCGAAGGAGACGTAATCGGTGATGGCGTCGGCTGCGGGTGCAGCTGCGCCGGAGGCAGCACCGGAGGTGCTGGCAGCAGTGCTGCTGGAAGAACCACCGCAAGCGGCCAGAATGCTTGCAGCGCCCACGACGCCGGAAGCCTTGAGGAAGCTGCGGCGGCTGATGGAATGAGACTCAAAATTTGCGTTCATTGTGTTTTCCTCCCAATTATTCTTTCGTGTCTCGGCTCTATGGCGCAGGGTACCTTGCCCTGCCGATTTCCCACTCCTACGAGATTATCTGCCCCTCTGTATTACCAGAGAATACAAAAGAGCGCAGAAACAGACCCCTCTGTCTGCGTCTGTGCTCCTCCCGTAAAATCCTTAACACGACATATATTGTACCATCGAAATAAATAGTTGTCAATGGAATGGAAATCGCTTTTTCTTCCAAAAGAAAGTTGTACTCTGCATAGAGATGAAATAAATTTACTTTACTGTGATGAAGAGTGACGAAAATAAGATAAACAGGCCCAAAAACAAAACAACGGGAGCTGTTCTTGGGCTAAGAACAGCTCCCGTGTGTGGATCACAGGCCGGAAGCAGGAACTCCCGGCGGAAAAGATTTAAGAAAAAGTTAAGATTTTGCGGCGTCGAAAGCCTTGGCAAATTCCTCGTACTGAGCGGTGGTGTAGGCGTCCTCGCTGGTCTCCCAGTTGACGTACTTGAAGTTGCAGGGGCCGAACATGGCGTTGATCTTGGTGTACTCGTTGACGTGGGTCAGGCACCAGCGGACATCGTAGTAGCAGGGGACGGCCAGCGAGTTGTTGATCATGTAGGCCTCGGCCTTTGCGAAGGCCTCGTAGCGGGCATCGGTGTTGTCCACGATGGCGTTGGCTGCGTTGACCAGGTCGGTGAACTGTTCAAACTCGTCTACCAGCTCCTTCTGGTAATCGGCGGGATCCTCCGCCACCAGCTGGATGTTGGAGTAGTTGACGGCATAGTAGGCGTTGGAGTCGTGCAGGATCTCCTGACCCACAAAGTTGACGGGGTCGCCGAAGTCTGCGCCCCAGCCGTTGATGACGAAGCCGTGGAGCTTGGGGATGCGGACTTCCTTTGCAAGGCTGGAAACGTAGGTGCCGAGGTCCAGCTGGATGAAGTCGTCGCCGAAGCTGTCGGTGAAGCACTGCTTCAGAACGGTGGCGTTGTCCTGAGCCACGGTGTTGCCGGCCACAAAGAAGAAGGGAGCCTTGACCGGGAAGGTGACGCCGATGGCGGTCAGCTCATCCATGGCCTGCTTCTTGAGGGCGGCGATGGAGTCGGCGGTGGACTTGCGCAGATGGACCATGGTCTCGCCGTCATACTTCTCGCCGTCGATGCCCAGCTCCTTGGCCACAAGGTCAACATAATCGGTGCCTTTGGAGTTGTAGCAGACGCCCTTCATGGTGTAGTAGTTGTTCTCACACTTGAGGGGGTTGATCTTGTTGAAGCGTGCGTAGTAGGGAATGAGGTTCAGGCCCTCCTGGAAGCAGCGGCGGAATGCCCGGTTGGCCACGGCCTTGTTCCAGTTCTCGTTGGGGGTGCCGTCGGTGTTGAGGCAGTAGAAGTTGAAATGGAAGTCGTAGGCGTACTTGGTGGGGCGCTTCTCACAGAGCTGGTCGTTGTAGGCGTTGGAAGTGTCGGAGGTGATGGTGGTCAGGGTGCTCTCGCTCAGCTCCAGCTCGTCCAGCTCACGGTTCTGATACAGCTGGTAGCCGACGGTCAAATCGGTGATCATGCTCAGGGACACGCGCTCGAAGCGGCTGCACTCGTCAGCTGCATAATAATGAGGGTTCGGGATGAACCGCTTGGAGTTGTCGGAGACGAATTCCTCGATGAGGTAGGGGCCGCAGCACCACTGCTGGGTGTAGTCCACGCCGCGGAAGCCCTCGACGCCCAGCTTTTCCACCAGAGCCGGGGGTGCCGGATAGCAGCAGACGTAGGAAGCCACGGTGTCGAAGTAGGGGCAGGGATTTATGCAGGTGTAGACGACGGTGTAATCATCCGGTGCATCGATGCCGACGCCTGCGGCCAGCATATCGTCGTAGGTCAGGGCCGCGGCGGCTGCGTCGTCCATCGCATAGGTCTTGTCGTAGTAATCGGCTGCGCCCACGACGGTGGTGGAGGGCATGGAGGTGTTGGAGGCCTGATTCTTCTTTGCGTTCAGCACCCACTCGAAGCCTACGAGGAAGTCTTTGCTGGTCAGGTGGTCCTGCACCTCGCCGTTCATGTCCACCCAGTCCACATCGTCACGGAGGTGGAAAGTCCAGACAGTGGAGTCCTCGTTGTGCTCCCAGCTCTTAGCCAGAGCCGGCACCGGCTTGCCGTAGTTGTCGAAGCTGACAAGACCGTCGATGATGTTGGTCGTCACGTTGAAGTCGATGGCCTGCTGGCTGTAGAGCATATTCCAGCTCTCGATCTCACGGCCAGAAGTCTCGTAAGTAAACAGCTCGCTCAGGCCCTTGCCGGAAGCAGCTGCACCGGAAGAAGCCGACGAAGCGCTGGCTGCGGTGCTGGAAGAAGAGCCGCCGCAGGCAGCCAGCAGACCGGCTGCGCCAACAGCGCCGGCACCCTTGAGGAAGCTGCGGCGGGTGATGGTGTGAGACTCAAAATCGTGGTACATATTCTTTCCCTCCTGTAATGATTGGTACGGCTCTGCGTTTCCCAAATCCCTATCCTGTCCATACTACTTTACCTAAAAAGGGTACAAAAAGGGCGCAGAGACAGATTTTATTGATCTGTTTCTGCGCCATTGCAGAACCCGTATCGATTGCAAATATTCTATCATCCCACAGGCGGGAAGTCAAGAAAAACCACTCTGGTACGGGTTGAATCTTATTGATTCAACCAACACATAAAAATGAAAAGATTTCATGTGTTGGCTGAAATAGAATGACTTTTGTGCTTGCTTAGCCCTGAATAGCAGCGTCGAAAGCCTTGGCAAACTGCTCGTACTGGACGGTGGTATAGGCTTCCTCGGAAGTCTCCCAGTTGACAGCCTTGTAGTTGCAGCCGCCGTACATGGCGTTGATCTTGCTGTACTCGTTGGCGTGGGTCAGAGACCATGCGATGTCGTAGTAGGTGGGGCTGACCAGCACGTTCTCCAGCATATAGGCCTCAGCCTTGGCGAAGGCCTCGTAGCGGGCGTCGGTGTCGTTGACGATGGCGTTGGCGGCATTGACCAGATCGGTGTACTGCTCGAAAGCATCCATCAGGTCCTTCTGGTAGTCGGCAGGAGCCTCAGCCACCCGGGCGATGTTGGAGTAGTAGTGTGAGTAGAAAGCATTGTCGTCGTGGAGGGTCTCCTGACCGAGGAAGTTGACGGGGTCGCCGAAGTCGGCGCTCCAGCCGTTGATGACAAAGCTCTGGAGCTGAGGAGTGCGGACCTCCTGGGTCAGGCTAGAAACGTAGGTCTGGATGTCCAGCTTGATGAAGTCATCGCCGAAGCTGTCGGAGAAGCACTGCTTGAGGATGGTGGCGTTGTCCAGTGCAGAGGTGCTGCTGGCGATGATGAAGTAGGTGGCCTTGACGGGGAAGGTGACGCCGATGGCGCTCAGCTCCTCCATGGCCTGCTTCTTCAGGGCGGAGATGTCGCCGCCGTTGGCACGCAGGCGGATCATGGTCTCGCCGTCGTACTTCTCGGTGTCAAAGCCCATCTCCTTGGCAACCAGAGTGGTGTACTCAGCGCCCTGCGTGTTGTAGCACAGACCCTTCATGGTGTAGTAGTCGTTCTCGCACTTCAGGGGGTTGATCTTGTTGTAGCGGGAGAACCATGCCTTCAGGTCCAGGCCGCGGTAGAAGCACTGACGGAAAGCGGTGTTGGCGATGGCCTTGTTCCAGTTCACATCGGGGGTGCCGTCGGCGTTGTTCTTCTGGTAGTTGAAGTGCATGGCGTAGGCAGAGGGGCGGGCGCGCTTCTCACAGAGCTGGCTGTTGTACTCGTTGTTGGGGTCGGAGGTGATGGTGGTGATGGTGCTCTCGTTCAGGTCGATCTCGTCCAGCTCGCGGTTCTGGTAGAGCTGGAATGCGATGGCCTGATCGGAGATCATGGTCACGGTCAGACGCTCGAAGCGGCTGACGTTGGCAGCATCGTAGTAGTGGGGGTTGGGGATATAGCTCTTGGTGTTGCCCTGGATATACTCCTCGACGATATAGGGGCCACAGTACCACATGTTGGTGTTGTCGCAGCCGCGGAAGGTCTCGATGCCCAGCTCGTCGATCAGCGCCTGAGAGGCGGGGTAGAAGCTGGTGTAGGAGGCCACGGTATCAAAGTAGGGGCAGGGGTCCTTGCAGGTGAACACCAGAGTGTAGTCGTCGGGAGCCTCGAGGCCCACGCCTGCGTCCAGCATATCCTGATAGCGCAGGTCGGCGGCGGCAGCGCCCATATCCTTGGTCTTCTCGTAGTACTCCTCAGCGCCCACGATGTACAGGGTGGGCATGGAGGTGTTGTTGGCCTCGTTCTTGGAGGCGTTCAGCACCCACTCCAGACCGACCAGAAAATCGGTGGCGGTGATGTGCTCCTTCACCTCGCCGTTGCAGTCCACCCAGTCCACATCGTCGCGCAGGTGGAAGGTCCAGACGGTGGAGTCCTCGTTGGCCTCCCAGCTCGTGGCGATGGCGGGCACCAGCTTGCCGTAGCAGTCGAAGCTCATCAGGCCGTCCCACAGGTTGGTGACGACGTTGGCGTCGCTGAGGGTCTGGCTGTACAGCAGGTTCCAGCTCTCGATCTCACGGTTGGCAGACTCCCAGGAGATATACTCCTTGAGGGGAGTGGCACCGGTAGAGTTGGGGGCTTCCGCGCCGGAAGCGGCCGTGCTGCCGGAGTTGTTGGACTTGCTGCCGCCGCAGGCGGACAACAGGCCGGCGGCACCCACGACGCCTGCGCCCTTCAGGAAGCTGCGGCGGGTGATGTTGCGGGACTCAAAATCGATGTTCATTGAGATACGCTCCTCCGAGATATTGTTTTCCTTTTTTCCTATCCTAAATGCAAAAAACGGCGCGCTCCGGGTGCCAAAAACGCACAAAGCGCCCGGGACCGCACCTTTCGTATTCTAACATTGTGGGCAAAAGAAGTCAATGACATACAGCGCTGAAATAGAAACAAAATGGTAACGGATGCTTTTTTCTGAAAAATGACGGCAAAAAAACGGTAAAGAATGGAAAGAAGTCATACCTTTACAAGATGACGAATGGATACAACGAAAGTTGGAAAACGCAAAGCGGCTATCTTTTTTCATAAAATCATGCTACAATACTACTGAATGAATCCTATATTAAGGAGTACACGGATGAAAAAGCTGGTTTCGATGTATCAAAAATATATGTTCCGCCCCATTCTGTATAAATCTGTCACCCGGGTGTCGGTGGTGGCCGTGCTGATGCTGCTGTGGGACCGCTACGTCAGCGACGGCACTTTTACCATGTGGCAGGCCCCGGCCCTGCTGCTGGGCGTCGTGCTGCTGATGTGGGCGTGGGTGAACTACCTGCGTCTGGACGGTGTGACCATCCATCATCTGGGCGAAGAGTTTAAGGATATGGGCAAAAAGAAGAAGTTCCACTCTACCAAGTCCATCGTGGACTTTGCCGATGAGCGCATCGTCTCCTTCGAGGAGCTGGAACCGGAAGAGCGCACCTATTGCAGCATGCTCTCGAATCTCATCCTGGGCGGGGCGCTGCTCATCATCGGCCTCATCGCAGGCGCAGTGTGAGGGCAGCGGACATGGCAGAAAAAAGCGAAAAACAGCTGGTGGTGGGCATCCTTGCCCATGTGGACTCCGGCAAGACCACCCTCTCCGAGGCGATGCTCTACCGCGCGGGCAGCATCCGCAAGCTGGGCCGGGTGGATAACAAAGATGCCTTCCTCGACACCGACACGCTGGAAAAGGCGCGTGGGATCACCATCTTTTCCAAGCAGGCCCTGCTGAAAACGGGAAGTACGAGTATCACCCTGCTGGACACCCCCGGCCATGTGGATTTTTCCGCCGAGATGGAGCGGACCCTTCAGGTGCTGGACTGCGCTGTGCTGGTGATCTCCGGCACCGACGGCGTCCAGGGCCACACCCGGACGCTGTGGGATCTGCTGGAGCGGTATCAGGTTCCCACCTTCCTCTTTATTAACAAGATGGATCTGGCGGGGGCGGACCGGGAAGCCCTGCTGGCCCATCTGAAGGACAAGCTCAGCGGCGGCTGCGTGGACTTCGGGGATCCGGATACCCTGTGGGAGGAGGCCGCCGTCTGCGACGAGACGGCCCTGGAGCAATATCTGGAAACGGGAGAACTTCCGGAGGACATGATCTCCCGTCTGATCGGGGAACGAAAGCTGTTTCCCTGCTTCTTCGGCTCCGCACTGAGGGTAGAGGGCGTGGAGGAGCTGCTTGCCGGCGTGGAGCGGTATGCCCCCCAGCCGGACTATCCGGCAGAATTCGGCGCCAAGGTGTTCAAGATCACGCGGGACGCGCAGGGCGCCCGGCTGACCCACATGAAGATCACCGGTGGCGCGCTGCACACCAAGGAACTGCTTACCGGCCGGGAGGGGGACACGGTCTGGCAGGAAAAGGCGGATCAGCTCCGGCTCTACTCCGGGGCGAAATTCCACCCCGTGGACACGGCGGAGGCCGGGACCGTGGTAGCTGTGACGGGCCTGAGCCACACCTTCCCCGGACAGGGGTTGGGGATCGAGCCGGACTGGTCCGGGGCGGTCTTGCAGCCGGTCCTGACCTACCGGGTGGAACTGACGGACGGCACGGATCCCCACACGGCGCTGCAAAAGCTGCGGCAGTTAGAGGAGGAAGACCCCCAACTTCACATCGTCTGGAATAACGGGGAGATCCACGCTCAGCTCATGGGCGAGGTGCAGATGGAGGTCCTGCAGCGGCTTGTCCGGGAGCGGCTGGGCATGGAGATCAGCTTTGGCGCAGGGGCTGTCTGCTACCGGGAGACCATCGCCAACGCCGTGGAGGGCATCGGCCACTTTGAACCCTTGCGGCACTATGCCGAGGTGCATCTGCTGCTGGAGCCCGGCGAACCGGGCAGCGGCCTGACCATCGCCTCCGCCTGCCCCACGGATCAGCTGGACCTGAACTGGCAGCGGCTGATCTTCACCCACCTGCTGGAAAAACCCCATCTGGGGGTCCTGACAGGGTCCCCCATCACGGATATCAAGATCACTTTGCTGACCGGTCGGGCCCACGAAAAGCACACCGAGGGCGGCGATTTCCGGCAGGCCACCTACCGGGCGGTGCGGCAGGGGCTGATGCAGGCGGAGAGCGTGCTGCTGGAGCCCTGGTACCGTTTCCGGCTGGAGGTGCCCGCCCAGCAGGTGGGCCGTGCCATGACGGACTTGCAGCAAATGGGCGGAAAGATCGACCCGCCGGAGACGGCGGGGGAGGAAACGGCCCTCACCGGCACGGCCCCGGTGGCGGGCCTTCGGGATTATGCCCGGGAGGTGGCGGTCTACACCCGTGGACAGGGGCGGTTGTCCTGCGTCCCGGCGGGGTATTTCCCCTGCGCGGAGGCGGAAGCCGTCATCGAGGCCATGGGGTACGACCCGGAACGGGACGTGGAAAACACGGCGGATTCCGTGTTCTGCTCCCACGGGGCCGGTGTGGTGATCCCGTGGCGGGAGGTGGCCCAGCACGCCCAGGTGGACAGCGGCTGGCGCCCGCAGGGGACGGAGCCTGAACCGAAGGAAGCGGCCCCCCAGCGGCGGCCCGTCAGTACCTACGCAGGGACCGCAGCCCAGGATAAGGAATTGCAGGCCATCTTCGAGCGGACCTACGGCGCGGTGAAGCGGGAGAGTTTTCTTCCACCCAAGGCTCCTAAGCGGCCTGTGGCCGATAATTCGGAGGAAAAACGGCGGGAATTGAAACAGGCCTTCTCCGGCGAGGATTATCTGCTGGTAGACGGGTATAATATCATTTTCGCGTGGGACGAGCTGAAAAAGGCGGCGGCGGAAAATCTGGATGCCGCCCGGAAGAAGCTGTGCGACCTGCTGTGCAACTATCAGGGCTACCGGAGGTGCCGGGTGATCCTGGTGTTCGACGCCTACAAGGTAAAGGGCGGTCTGGGCAGCGTAGAAAAGTACCACAACATCACCATTGTCTATACCAAGGAGGCGGAGACGGCGGACGCCTACATCGAGCGGGCGACCTACGAGATCGGGCGGCAGCACCGGGTCCGGGTGGCCACCTCCGACGGGCCGGAGCAGGTCATCATTCTGGGCCACGGGGCGCTGCGATTGTCGGCCTCCGCCTTCCATGAAGAGGTGATGGAGGTGCAGAAGCAGATCGGGGACGCCGTGTGGCAGAACAACCAGAAGAACGCCAAGACCGGCGCAGTGCGCGCCGCGCTGGAACGGGCAAAGGAGGACGGATCATGCTGACACTGTGCATCGCGGCGGCGGTTTTGGCCGCCTGCGCCGGTCTACGGTGGTTTTTGAACCGCCCGGAGCGGAAGGACGCATTTTTCTGGGGAGGACGCATCCGATTGACGGCCCTGTGGAATGACGGCGCGGCCTTCAGCCTGCCTCTGAAACGGAAGCTGGTAACGGCGCTGTCCATTCTGATTTTGCCGCTGGTGTGGGTGTTCCGCCGCCGCAGTCCCATAGGAGCGGGACTGGCCTTGGGCGGTGGTCTCAGCAACCTGTGGGAGCGGCTGCGGCGCGGCGCGGTCTATGACTATGTGCAGTTTCCCAAGCTGCCGAAGATCGGCCGCTATGTATGGAATCTGGCGGATCTCGCTATTTTGATCGGCGGACTGCTGCTGGCCCTGCTGGAACGGAAAAAATGAGCAACGCTGCCCGGAGGAATATCCTCTGGGCAGCGTTATTTTGGGCAGTGGAATTTTTTGGAAACGGCGGGGCGGGTGGTCAGGACTTGGCCGGGGCGGAAAGCTCCGTCAGGGGGGCGAAGCGGTAGCCCATGTCCTCCCATTTCGTCAGCAGATCGTCCAGAATGGCGGCGTTGGTGGAGGAGGTAGAGTGCAGCAGCACGATGGCACCGTTGTGGATGCGGGGGAGCAGCTTGGCGTAGGCCTGCTCCGCTGTGGGCTGGTTGTCGGCATACCAATCCACGTAGGCAAGGCTCCAGAACACTGTCTGGTAGCCCAGTTCCTGAGCCAGTTTCAGGTTTTGCTCACTGTATTTCCCCTGCGGGGGCCGGTAGAAGTGGGACAATTCCTGCCCGGTGATCTCCTGATACAGCGCCGCCAGAGAACCCAGCTCCTTTTGGAAGCTGGCCTTGTCGGAAATGGCGGACATATCCGGGTGATGGTAGGTGTGGTTGCCTACGATATGCCCTTCCGCCGCCATCCGGCGGACGATGTCCGGGGCGGATTCGATCATGTGGCCAACCACGAAGAAAGCCGCCGGAGCGCTGTGCTTTTTCAGCGCGTCTAAAATGGCCCCGGTGTTGCCGTTTTCGTAGCCGCAGTCAAAGGTGAGATAAATGACCTTCTGACTGGTGTCCCCTACATACCAGGCGTCATACTGGGTGAGAAAGTCCGCCGTGGCATTGCCGATGGGTGTTTCGTGCTCCGCAGGGAAGGACAGTCCCCAGTTATCGGCGGAGGCGGGAATGGCGGCATCGCTGGACGCGGACAGGGCGGCGGGGGAGCCGCGGCCAAGGATCCCCATCAGCGTCAGACAGGGCAGAAGCAGCAGACAGAAAATTTGCAGACGTTTGCGCATGGCGTTCCTCCTAAGAATGGATTTTCATTAGTCTGCCCGGAGGGAAACCCCTTCATACCCGGTTGCGGAACCCGGCGAAAGCTGTTATGATGTGGCAGTGAAAATTTCGCAGGACCCAAAGGAGAAACAAAATGGCAAAGAAACGGCGTACCTCTCGAAAACCCGGCCGGAAGGAGGCCTTGGCAGTCATCATCCTGGCGATGCTCGTCGGTCTGGCCCGACAAATGCTGGCCCCCAGCTATGATCTATCGAATATCCCGGACTATGACGGCACCAGCGCTTACGCCGTCATCGACCGGAATCAGCCTTCCTTTACGGAGGAGGAATACACCACCGATTCCTATGAGTATTACAGCGAGCTGGACAGTCTGGGCCGCTGCGGTGTCGCGGAGGCCTGCGTCGGCGTGGACCTGATGCCCACAGAGGAGCGGGAGAGCATCAGCAAGGTGAAGCCCACCGGCTGGGTGCAGCACCAATATGATTTCGTGGACGGCGGGGACCTCTATAACCGCTGTCACCTCATCGGCTTTCAGCTTACCGGCGAAAACGCCAACGAAAAAAATCTCATTACCGGCACCCGGTACATGAACGTGGAGGGGATGCTGCCCTTTGAGAATCAGGTGGCGGACTATGTGGCCTCCACCGGGAATCATGTGCTCTACCGGGTGACCCCCGCCTTTGCAGGCACAGAACTGGTGGCCCGAGGCGTGGAGATGGAGGCATATTCCGTGGAAGATCAGGGCCGGGGCGTCTGCTTTCATGTCTACTGCTACAACGTGCAGCCCGGTGTGGAGATCGACTATGCCACCGGGGAGAATTGGGAGGCATAATGGAACTTTGGAAGAATTTTGACCGGCTGGTGGTATTCGACACGGAGACCACCGGCATTGAGTTCGGCCGGGACCGGATCATTGAGATCGGCGCTGTGGCGCTGGAAAACGGCGCGGAGCGGGGGAATTTCAATGCCCTTGTCCGCCTTCCAGCAGGACAGATGCTGCCGACCTTCATTACAGAGCTTACCGGCATTACGGACGAGCAGTTGGACCGGGAGGGCGTGGATGACCGTGCGGCGGCGGAGGGCTTCTGCCGTTTGCTGGAGGGGGCCGAGCGGCCATTGCTGGTGGCCTATAACGCTCAGTTCGACCTGAATTTCCTCTACTATTTGCTGAAACCCTTGGGGTTGGTGTCCGTTTTGCGAAAGCCCCGGTTTCTGGATGCTTTGACAGTGTACCGGGACCGGCGGGACTATCCCCACAAGCTGTGCAACGCCATCGAAGCCTACGGCCTGACGGAAGCGGAAAACAGCCACCGGGCAGTGGATGACGCCCGGGCCACCGTCCTGCTTTTGGAGGCGATGGCGGCGGAGAAGGACGATCTGATGCGGTATATCGACTTGTTCGGCACCCATCCCAAGTACGGCATGGGCGGGAAAAAGATTGCCTCCGTGACCTACTGCCCCCAGCCCTATGACCGGCGGGCACCGCTGTATGAGCTGGCTCATACAATGTGAAAAGTTTGTGAACATTTGAAGGAAATACTTGCAATATGACAACCTGTCGGGTATCATACCCGACAGGTTGTCATATTAGGAAGGGTATCCGGTTCCGCACAGGCTTTCTCGATGGGAGGAAGGGGTGTGCGGGACCCTGTCCCAGATATTAGGGAGATCATTACGGATCGAAAGGAGGCTGGCGGCTTGCCCAGCAGTACATTTTTGAATCTGGCGCCGGAGAAGCAGGAAAAGCTGCTGTCAGCGGCAGTCCGGGAATTTACGGAGCGGCCCTATAACGAGGCGTCCATCAACCGGATCGTCCGGGAGGCGGGAATTCCCCGTGGCAGCTTTTACATGTATTTCCGGGATAAGGAGGACCTGTTCCACTATCTGATGGAGGAGAGCATCAACGAGATGCTTATGGTGTTTGAGGAGGTGCTTCGCAGTCAGGGTGGCGACATCTTCGCAGCCCTGCCGGCCATGTACGATCATCTTCAGAGCCGCCGGTCAGCGGACCGCAGTCTGGGGGGCATGGGTATGATGTCCGCCATCGTCAACCGCAACGATGGCTTGCAGAAGGGCGGCCTGCTGGAGTTTCTGGACCCGGATCGCATTTTGAAGCGGATGAAGGACTGCGTGAACCCGGATCTGCTGGACCTGCGGGAGCCGGAGGACCTGAACTGCATTCTGAGGATGCTTATTGTATTGATAGTCCCCATCATGTATAACGGCATTCGGCCTGAGACCGACCCGGAGGACCGGGAAAAGCTGGAGCGCGCGTTGGAAATTCTGCGGCGGGGCATGGGGGCAAAGACCCACCCCGCACAGCGTTCATAAAGGAGTTGTCTATATGAAAGAACTGATGAAGGAAACACAGGCGGGGCAGACTGTGCCCACGTCTGAAACAGAGCCGAAGAAGAAAATCGGCTTTCCCAAGAGCAAGAAAGCGAAGAAATGGATGAAGATCGCCGCAGCTGCGGTCGTGATCGCCGCACTGGCGGCGGGGTGCATGGCCAGAGCATCCAAAAAGGCAAACGCCTATCTCGGCGGTAGCTATCTGGTGGCTCAGGCCACCCGGCAGGATCTGACGCTGTCTGTCACCGGCACGGCGACCCTGAAACCTGCGGATTCCTATAATGTCACCACCCTGATCTCCGGCGAGATCGAAAACGCACCCTTTGAGTTGGGCGATCTGGTGAATAAGGGGGATCTGCTGTTTGCCCTGAACAGCAGCGACGCCCAGAACAATGTGGATCGGGCGGAGATTTCCGTGGCGCAGGCCAAAATGGCCTATCAGCAGGCCAAGGAGGCGCTGAACCCCGTGGCTTCCATCAGCGGTACGATTCAGGAGCTGTATGTCCACAACGGCGACAGTGTGAACGCAGGTGCTCAGATCGCCAAGATCACCTCCAGCATGGACCTGTCCATCGACTTCCTGTTCCCTTACGCCAGCCCCACGGACTTCTATGCGGGTCAGGCGGCCACGGTGTATATCGGCAATTATGACGCCCCGGTGAGCGGCACGGTGGATTCCGTGTCCAACTCCACCAGCATTACCAGCAACGGCCTGTCCGCCGTCAGCGTCCGGGTGAAGCTGGCGAATCCCGGCGCTGTCTCGGATTCCTTCACGGCCTCTGCCCGGATCGGCAATTACGCCAGCTACGGCCAGACGCCCATCAATCTGGGTGGAGCCACCATTGTCTACGCCGGTGCCAGCGGCACCATTCAGGGCTTGAATAAGCTGGCGGGCAGCACCGTCAAGCAGGGGGAGACCCTCTGCACCGTGGAATCCGAAGGAGCCCGGGACCAGATCAAAAACGCCAAGCTGAACCTGGAAAACGCCCAACTGGCGGCCTCTATGGCGGCGGACAGCCTGGACGATTACAACATCACCTCGCAGATCACCGGCACCGTGATCGAAAAGAATTTCAAGGCCGGTGACAAGGTGGAGGGCATGAACTCCGGCTCTCTGGCAGTGGTTTATGACATGAGCTACTTGAAGCTGGAAATGGCCGTGGATGAGCTGGATATCAGCAAGGTGGAGGCGGGGCAGTCCGTCACCATCACTGCGGACGCGGTGGAAGGGCAGACCTTCACCGGTGTGGTGGACAACGTCAGCATCAACGGCACCACGGCGGGCGGCGCTACCAGCTATCCCGTGACCATCCTCATCAAGGATTACGGCGACCTCAAGCCGGGTATGAATGTCTCCGCTACCATCGAGGGCGACCGGGTCCCCAATGCCCTGTGCATCCCCGTGGACGCTGTGAACCGGGGCAACACCGTGACGGTCCCGGGCCCCGGCGCCATGAACGCGGACAATACCGCCGTGGCGGATGTCTCCAAGCTGGAAACACGGGAAGTGACGCTGGGCAAGAGTGACGGCAATTTCATCGAGGTCACCGGCGGCCTGAAGGAGGGGGACACTGTCCTGATCCCCAACCAAAGCTCTAACATGATGGCCGAAATGATGGGGATGTAAGCCATGGAGCATCTCATTGAATTAAAAGACGTCTACAAGATCTACCACATGGGCGACGAGGACGTTCACGCTCTGGACGGCGTGAGCCTCACCATCGACAAGGGGGAGTTTGTAGCCATTGTGGGCCAGTCCGGTTCCGGCAAATCCACCGCCATGAACATCATCGGCTGTCTGGATGTTCCCACCAGCGGTACCTACCATCTGGGGGGCGTGGACGTATCCACCATGGATGATGACCAGCAGGCGGAGATCCGGAACAAAATGCTGGGGTTCATCTTCCAGCAGTATAACCTGATCCCCAAGCTGACCGTGCTGGAAAACGTGGAGCTGCCCCTGCTGTACGCCGGTGTCGGCGCGGAAGAGCGGAAGGAGCGGGCAGTGGCGGCGCTGGGCCGTGTGGGCTTGGCTGACAAGCAGAAAAATCTGCCCAGCCAGCTTTCCGGCGGTCAGCAGCAGCGGGTATCCATCGCAAGAGCACTGGCGGGGAATCCCTCTGTTATTCTGGCGGATGAGCCCACCGGCGCGCTGGATTCCCGGACGGGCCGGGAGGTGCTGGGGTTCCTCCAGAAGCTGAATCAGGAGGGGGATACCGTGGTGCTCATCACCCACGATAACTCCATCGCCGTGCAGGCAGAGCGCATCATCCGGTTGGAGGACGGTGTCGTCGTCTACGACGGCGACGCCCACGCCCCGGAGGCGGTGGTCCAGCCCAACCTGGTCATCCCGGACCCGGTAAAACCACAGAATGAAACCAAACAGGAGGGCAGCGTATGATCTACGAAACCTTCCGTGAAGCCATCCAGAATATCTGGAGCAATAAATTCCGTACACTCCTTACCATGCTGGGCATCATCATTGGTGTGATGGCTGTTATGGTCATCGTGGGCCTGGGCAACGGCATGACCACCAGCATCCAGAACGAGTTTGCCGATATGGGCACCAACCTCCTGACCGTGCAGATCATGGGCTACGGCTCCCGTTCTGTCAAAGTCAAGGACTTCTATGAACTGGTGGAAAAAAACTCGGATGTCCTTGGGGCTGTTTCGCCCTCCATCAGTATGAGCGGAACGGTGAAAGTCGGTACGGACGATGACAGTTACAGCAGCACCTCCGTCAAAGGCGTCAGCGAAGTGTATCTGAACATGGGA
>OIWV01001550.1_pt1 | contig 19203 bp, 16 predicted proteins | sample 1587751 | NCBI WGS metagenome assembly OIWV01 (sample SAMEA3888913, study PRJEB22519) | human gut metagenome | biome: human gut; feature: human-associated habitat; material: faeces | place: Denmark | collected 2010
TGCACGGCTCCCACGTCATCATCTCCTGCGGCGGCACTACGCCCCCGGACGACACCGTTACGCAGGCGGCGCAGCTGGCCGCCTACTACGCCGAAACCGGGGGCGGGCAGAACATTCCCGTGGACGTGACGGCGGTGAAGCAGGTGAAGAAAATCCCCAACGGCAAGCCCGGCATGGTGATCTACCACACCTACCGCACCGTGATCGCCAACCCCTACCCGGACATCGTGGTGGACGCGCTGAACGCAGAGACAAAGGAGTAAAGCCATGATTCGATTCAACAACGATTACAACCACGGGGCGCTGGACTCCATCCTGAGCGCCCTGACCGCCACCAACACTGACAGTTTCGCGGGCTACGGCGAGGATATCTGGTGCCAACGTGCCGAGACGGTCATCAAGCAGCTGGTTTCCTCCGGGGACGCCCTGATCAAATTCGTCCCCGGCGCGACCCAGGCAAATCTCGTGGTCATCGCGGCGGCGCTGTCCCCCATCCAGAGCGTCATCGCCGCCGACACCGGACATATCAACTGCCACGAAGCCGCTTCCATCGAAAACACGGGGCACAAAATTCTCGCCCTTCCCAACACCGACGGGAAAATCACCGCCGGACAGATCGCCGCATGTGCGGCGGCGTATTATGACGGCGGCGCGCCGGAATACTTGACCGAGCCGAAGCTGGTGTATCTGTCCTTCCCCACCGAGAAGGGGACGCTGTACTCCAAGCAGGAGCTGCAAAGCATCCGGGAGGTCTGCCGGAAATACGGCATGTATCTGTTTGTTGATGGTGCGAGAATGGGATATGGACTGGGCTCAGATAAAAATGACCTTACACTTTGTGATTTTGCCATGCTTTCGGATGTTTTTTATATCGGTGGCACAAAGTGTGGTGCGCTCTTTGGCGAAGCGCTGGTTATAAATGCTGAGGATATCAAGTATCGTTTTAAGGCTTATATGAAGCAAAACGGTGCAGTGCTTGCAAAGGGCTGGCTGATGGGCTTGCAGTTTGCCACTATGCTTGAGAATGGCGATTATTTTGAAAAGACAAAGCGTGCTGATGAGCTTGCCATGCAGATTAAAGAGGCATTTGAACAGAAAAAGGTACCGTTTTGGGTTGAGAGCTTTACAAATCAGCAGTTTGTGATTTTATCGGATGAGCAGAAGAAGACACTTGCCGAGAAGTACTATTTTGAAGAGATGGGAAGAGAGAAGGATGGCACTGTAGTACGATTCTGCACCAGCTGGGCCACAAAACAGGAGGAGGTTGATGCACTGGTTTTAGATATATCAAAGCTGGTGTAGTAACAGATTTATAGTTTTTCGTACATTTCGTATAGTTTTTTAAATTTATGCTTGCATTATTCTAAACTTTTTGGTAGAATAATGCTTGTTCGCAGGAGTGGCGGAATTGGCAGACGCGCAGGCTTCAGGTGCCTGTGGTAGCAATATCGTGTGGGTTCAAGTCCCATCTCCTGCATTAACAGGGAAGTCGGTGAACGGCTTCCTATTTTATTTTGTGCATATAATTTTGAAAGCCTATTGGCTATTAATGGTCTGTAACCGTTGACTGCCACACTGAGGGGTACAGCTGTCACAGGAATTTGATTATTATATTGGAGATGGGATTGCAGCGTGAAGAGATTGAATCTATCTTATATTAATGTAATATGTGTGTTTGTTTTGTCCTTTGCTGTTATGGAATATGTAAATCTTTTGATTGGCAGAGTTGGTGGATTTCCCGTGCTTGCAGGGGTGCTTGTGTCATATTCCATTATGAGATATGGCAGCTTTGCAAGGAAAAATATGGCATGCTACATGGGCATCTATATACTGACATGGTTTATCGGCACAGTAGTGCTTTTTATCTCAAAATACTCAGGCTGGGGCAATATCAAAAAGCTTGGTCCGGCGCAGTATTTCAAGGCACTGTACGGCTCAACCCTGTCAGAGATATGGGAATATTTTTTTGCAATTGTGCTCATGCTGACAGTGATTGTTTCATTTTTTCCGCTTACCGTGATAAAAAGCAGGAAAATATATTCACGGTATGTGTTGGGAAATACGCTTTTTTGGACGATAATACTCATACCGCTTAGGTTTATAGATAAGAAATTTGTCAATCACAAGGTGATGTGGCAGGCCGGCTGTATGATGGCCTTTGCTGTGTTTTTGCTTGTGCTGGAGCTTTTCGTTGTATACAGACTGGTGAAATACAGGTATTGCGATGAGCATGCAGACAGGAAAGTGCGCATTCACAGACGCAGGGTTCGAAGGAAAACATTAAAAGCTGTAATAGTCATTGTGCCGGTCGTTGTCATTGCAGTTATTGTTGTTTACACATATTTCATGTCGCCTTCAAACGAGCCGGCTGAGTATGAAAAGGTCGCAAGCTGTATTACAAATGATGACAGGCTTGGGCCTATGGTTTATGACAGTCAGGTGTATATTCCGATAACCATAGAGCTTGACTATGCAGGGACCGGCAGTCCGCTTGGCTATATTGTATACAAGGATCAGGACTATGGCAGCAGGTACTATGAGCTTGCAGCTTCAAACCTCTTATATATGAATAAGAACGGTGACGATACATATTTACAGATGTCGGGCAACGCATCAAATTCATACAAGAAGCTGTCTGTAGTTGAAAAAAGCAATTCATGGAAGGACTGCAGCGTTTTTCTCATGTGGGATGAGGAGTGGCAGTCAGAGTCGCGCTACAGCAAGGATGTCACAGGCTATACGGAGTGCGATGAGGATTTCATAAAAAGTCTTGAGGATACCTTTGGCGCAGTGAAAATAAATCCGGCGGACTTCAAGGGCTATGATGCCTATTTTACAATAGAGGGCTACAAATCCATGAAGGATGCCATAGAGAGTGACAGTCATGTGGGTACCTGGGTGGGCTGCATACTGGCAAAAGACGATAAATTTTACTATGGCAGCTACGACAATGAAATCACAGGCGGACAGCTTCAGATGCTGCGCCATGTGCTCGGCGGTAATTGATATAGCATTTAATTTTTGCCGAAAGAAAATTAAAGTAAAAAGAAATAAAAAAAGGATTTTTAAAAATCACGTCGAATAATAACTAGTGTAGAGCATAATTAGTGTAGAGCACTGTTAGTGGAATGTAACGCTATTTGTTACATTTGTGTGTGAATAGCAGCAGAACATAACGACTGTGACAGCGAGGAGGCAGATAAATGACTATTCGCGAGCAGATAGAAAAACGTGAGCAGGAAATACTTAGTCCGTTCGCATGCCTGAGCATCAACTCAAGAGGCAGGGACTATGATGAGCCGCAGTGCGATATCAGGCCTGTTTTTCAGCGGGACAGGGACCGGATACTGCATAGCAAGGCATTCAGGCGTCTGAAAAATAAGACACAGGTGTTTCTTACGCCAAAGGGCGACCATTACCGCACACGTATGTCGCATACGCTTGAGGTGTCGCAGAATGCCAGGACAATAGCCAAGGCACTGAGACTGAATGAGGATCTGGTGGAGGCTATAGCGCTGGGACACGACCTGGGGCATACACCGTTTGGACATGCGGGTGAGCGCATCCTCAATGAGATATACGAGGGTGGCTTTAAGCATAATGAGCAGAGTGTGCGTATAGTGGAGAAGCTTGAAAAGGACGGAGCAGGACTCAATCTGACATGGGAGGTCAGAGATGGTATGCTAAATCACCAGACTTCGCTCATGCCACACACCTTAGAGGGCAAAATAGTCAGGCTTTCAGACAAGATAGCCTACATAAATTCAGACTTTGATGATGCAATCCGCGCACAGCTTCTGTGCGAGGATGATATACCGCTTGAGATAAGAAATACGCTTGGACACAGCACCAAGGCCAGGCTCAATCATATGGTGCATAATATCATCACAAACAGCATGGGAAAGGACGATATATGCATGTCAAAAGAGTCCGCGCAGGCAATGCAGGATTTGCGTAAATTCATGTTCGCAAACCTCTATAACAATCCAGTCGCAAAAAGCGAGGAGAAAAAGGCCAAGGCGATGCTCAAGCAGCTTTATTTCTATTATATGGAGCATATAGAGGAGCTGCCGCAGAAATACCTCGCCATGCTAGGGCAGGGGGATGACAAGGGGCGCATCATATGCGACTATATATCAGGCATGACAGACCAGTATGCCACCACGAAGTTCCACGAGTATTTCGTACCGGTAGCCTGGGAAATAGATGGTTACTGATAATTCGTACAGACTCTTAGCAGCGTAGCGTTAGCCGGTTGTAAGAGCTAAGTGCCGCACTGCAGACGCGCTCACCGGGCGACAACAAAGAAGAACAGTAAGGGGATGATAAAATGCCGTACTACTCTGATGAGCTTATAGAGGAGGTACGTTCGCGAAATGACATAGTCGATGTCATAGGAAGCTACGTGCACCTTCAGAAAAAGGGAAGTACCTATTTTGGATTATGCCCATTCCATAACGAAAAGACAGGATCCTTTTCCGTCTCACCGAATAAGCAGATGTACTATTGCTTCGGCTGTGGAGCCGGAGGCAATGTATTTACATTTCTCATGCAGTATGAGAACTTTACCTTCCCTGAGGCCATGCAGGAGCTTGCAGACCGTGTGGGAATTGAGCTTCCCAAGCAGGAGATGACCTCAGCACAAAGGAGAGAAGCAGACAGGCGTACACAGCTGCTTGAGATAAATAAAGAGGCTGCGAAGTATTTTTATATGCTGCTTCGTGGACCGAGAGGACAAAGGGCGCATGAGTATTTCAAAAAGAGAGAGCTGTCCGATGAGACAATGCAGAAGTTCGGTCTTGGTTACTCGGACCAGTACAGTGATGATCTGTACAAGTATCTGCGCAGCAAGGGCTATGATGATGAGATACTTAAGGAGACAGGTCTTGTGACGATAGATGAGGTCAGAGGCGGGCACGATAAGTTCTGGAATCGTGCGATGTTTCCGATTATGGATGTGCACAACCGCGTCATAGGCTTTGGAGGCCGAGTGATGGGTGATGGAGAGCCAAAGTATTTAAACTCTCCGGAGACAAAGATATTTGATAAGAGCCGTAATCTTTACGGACTTAATATAGCAAGGAGCACGAGGAAAAACCAGCTCCTTTTGTGTGAAGGCTACATGGATGTCATAGCACTGCATCAGGCGGGCTTTGACAATGCGGTGGCGTCGCTTGGCACGGCGCTCACGAGCGGACATGCCTCACTATTAAAGAGATACACCAATGAGGTGTATCTGACATATGACAGTGATGGCGCCGGGGTAAAGGCAGCGCTGCGTGCGATTCCGATACTCAAGGAGGTAGGCATCACAACAAAGGTTATTAACATGCGGCCATACAAGGACCCGGATGAGTTTATCAAGGCGCTTGGCGCACAGGAGTATGAGGAGCGTATCAAAAAGGCTGAAAACAGCTTTATGTTTCAGATACGGATCATGCAGGCAGGCTATGATATGGACGATCCTGAGTCAAAAACCGCATTTTATAATGAAATCGCAAAGAAGCTGCTTGGTTTTACCGAGGAGCTTGAGCGGACAAACTATACGCAGGCAGTGTCAAGAGAGTATAGCATACCATACGACGACTTAAGAAAGCTCGTAAACAGTATGGCAATGAAGGGCGGTATCGTAAAGCCCCAGACCAAGCTTAAAAGTGGAATCAATGAGAAAAATAAAAAGGAGGATGGCATGAAGCAGTCGCAGAAGCTTCTCCTCACATGGCTCATAGAGGATAATTCACTTTTTGACAGGATAAAGGGGCGTATCAGTGCAGATGACTTTACCGAAGAGCTGTACCACAAGGTGGCTAAGGAGGTTTTTTCACAGTACGAGACCACGCATACAGTAAATCCGGCCAGGATAGTAAGCATGTTTACCGATGAGGACGAACAGCGCGAGGTGGCAGGGCTTTTCAATGCCACAATCCATCAGGTGGAGGGCAAAAATGACAAGGCAACCGCACTCAGGGAAACCGTTGTCCGTATCAAGCAAAACAGCATAGACTACCGCTCAAAGCATCTGGCACCTACAGATATGGAGGGCATGATGAGGATTATTGAGGATAAGCGTGCACTCGAAGAATTGCAAAAAATACCAGAATAAAGAGGAAAATAAAATGGCAAAGAAAAAGGAACAAAAAGACATGGCACAGGAGCAGGAGCAGAGACTGAATTTCCAGCAGAAGCTTATTGAGATTCTTGAGCTTGGAAAAAAGAAAAAGAATATGCTCGAATATCAGGAAATTGCAGATTTTTTCAAGGACTTAAATCTGGATCCGGAGAAGTTTGAGATGGTAATTGATTATCTCGAGAAAAACGGCATAGACGTGCTTAAAATCAGCAATGATGATGACGTGGATGATGATATCATACTCGATGATGAGGACGAGGTAGAGGTTGAAAAGATTGATCTCTCAGTACCGGAGGGAGTCAGCGTCGAGGATCCTGTCCGTATGTATCTTAAGGAAATAGGTAAGGTACCTCTTCTCTCAGCAGATGAGGAGATTGAGCTCGCTCAGAATATGGAGGACGGAGCGGTAGCAACCGAGAAGATTAATGTACTAAAGGGCCGCATTGATGGTGCATCGGAAGAGGAAAAGGCTGAGATAAAGGAAGAAATAAAGACACTGCAGAGGGATGTGGACAAGGGAGCAGATGCCAAAAAGCGTCTTGCAGAAGCAAACCTGCGTCTTGTTGTCAGCATCGCAAAGAGATATGTGGGAAGAGGAATGCTTTTCCTTGACCTGATTCAGGAGGGAAACTTAGGTCTTATCAAGGCAGTTGAGAAGTTCGACTACAAGAAGGGCTACAAATTCTCTACATATGCCACATGGTGGATTCGCCAGGCTATCACAAGAGCCATAGCTGATCAGGCCAGAACAATCCGCATTCCTGTGCATATGGTTGAGACAATCAACAAGCTCATCCGTGTGTCAAGACAGCTCCTTCAGGAGCTTGGCAGAGAGCCTTCACCGGAGGAAATTGCCAAGGAGATGAACATGCCGGTAGAGCGTGTGCGTGAGATACTCAAGATATCGCAGGAGCCTGTTTCACTTGAGACTCCAATCGGTGAGGAGGAGGATTCACATCTTGGTGATTTCATCAAGGATGATAATGTACCGGTTCCTGCTGATGCGGCAGCATTCACACTTCTTAAGGAGCAGCTTGAGGAGGTGCTTGGCACTCTTACAGAGAGAGAGCAGAAGGTACTCACACTCCGCTTTGGCTTAGAGGACGGCAGAGCCAGAACACTTGAAGAAGTAGGTAAGGAGTTCAACGTCACTCGTGAGCGTATCCGCCAGATTGAGGCAAAGGCGCTAAGAAAGCTTCGTCATCCAAGTAGAAGTAGAAAGCTTAAGGACTACTTAGAGTAAGATGATTAGGCTATCCAGAAGAATGAAGGCAGTGGCATCAATGGTCACGGCCGGCTACACGCTGTGTGATGTGGGAACCGACCATGGCTATGTGCCTATTGCCCTGGTGCAGAGTAATATAATACCGAAAGCAATTGCTGTTGATATAAATAAGGGACCGCTTGAGCGCGCCAATGAGCATATACGGGCAAACGGTCTGACAGAGCAGATTACCACAAGGCTTTCCAATGGGCTTGAAGCGATACACGACGGAGAGGTTGACTCTATTGTCATAGCAGGAATGGGAGGAGAGCTTGTTATTCACATTTTAACCGCAGGGGAGACAGTGTGCAGGTCGGCAAAGGAGCTGATTCTGCAGCCACAGTCGGAAGTGAGCAAAGTCCGTGAATATGTAAGGAACACAGGCTATAAGATAGTTGATGAGGATATGATTTTGGAGGACGGAAAATACTATCCGATGTTCAGATGTGTGCCGTGTGCGGACAATTCCGCATGGGACAATATGGACGAGACGACGGTTACTGTATGCGATTTGTACGGACCTGTACTTATCAAAAACGGTAATCCGGTGCTTAGGAAGTTCCTTGTCAGGGAACACCACAAGCTGGCTGCCATCATGCAGCAGCTAAGGACACAGGAGATGAGTGATTCCATCATGGACAGAATCGAGCAGATAAACGAGATGATGGCATACAATGAGGCAGCATATTCGACTATGGGGGCAATAAGAAATGCAGGAATATAGTGTGAAGGTGACATTGCCGGATGGACAGGTCATGGCAGTGACAGCATCAGAAAGTGATACTTTAGAAGCCGTAGCGGACAGATTCAAGGATTATTATGAGGATGACATAATCCTTGGAATTGTAAACGGCAGGCTTCGTGAACTGAATAAGAAAATAAAAAGTGACTGTGAGCTTAGCTTTGTGACGACAGCTGACAGGGATGGCAGGCGTACATACAGAAGAAGTGTTGTGCTGCTTTTGCAGAGGGCTATATACGATGTATATGGCAGCATGACACAGCTTCATGTGATGCATTCGCTCGGAGAAGGCTATTATTGTCAGCTTGAGAAAGCAGTGGAGTGTGCGGACAGCCAACAGGAAAAATATAATGAAGATACAGACCAAGGCAGCAGAGAAAACAGTGAGAAAAGCGTGACAGAGCATGATATCGACAGGATAGTCTGCAGCATGTACTCATTTGTGGAAAAAGACCTCCCAATTACCAAGCACAGTGAAAAAACACAGTATGCGGAGCAGCTTTTCAAGGAAAAAGGGCTGCATGATAAGGAGAGGCTATTGCACTACAGGAGAAGCTCCAGAGTCAATCTCTATGAGTTGGATGGTGTGGTGGATTATTTCTACGGATTTATGGCACCCTCGACAGGCATGCTCAAATACTTTGATATAGTGCCGTATGAGAGTGGCTTTGTGCTTCTTTTTCCGGGTGCTCACAGCAGGAGCGTTGAGTCGCTTGTGACATCAAATAAGCTGTTTCACACGCTGGATGATTCCAGGGAATGGAGCAAGATGCTTGGAATTGGCACGATAGGCTCACTAAATGATGCGATTGCAGCAGGCAGGGGACAGGAAATCATGCTGCTTCAGGAGGCACTGATGGAGCAGAAGATAGGAAACCTTGCAGCGCAGATTGCTTCGGATGACAAAAAGAAATTTGTCATGATAGCAGGTCCTTCATCATCAGGCAAGACATCGTTTGCCAACAGACTGTCAATCCAGCTTATCGCAAAGGGCAGAAAGCCACATCCGTTAAGTCTGGATGACTACTATGTGGACAGGGAGCTTTGCCCGAAGCATCCGGACGGAAGCTTTGATTTTGAGTGCCTTGAATCTATTGATGTAAAGCTGTTCAATGAGGATATGAACAGGCTTCTTAAAGGAGAGGCTGTTGATATGCCATCCTTCAATTTCAAGACAGGAAAGAGAGAGTACCGCGGAAGAAAGCTGGTGCTTGGCCCTGATGATATACTTGTTATTGAGGGTATTCACGGCTTAAATGACAGGCTTTCACAGCTTATCCCGCCTGAGCACAAGTTCAAAATCTATATCTCAGCGCTTACACAGCTCAATATTGACGAGCACAATCCTCTTTCCACCACAGATGAAAGACTTATACGACGGATTGTGCGTGATGCGCGTACACGAGGTACCAATGCCATGGAGACCATCGCTATGTGGCCGTCTGTCAGAAAGGGTGAAAGGGAGAATATCTTTCCTTTCCAGGAACAGGCGGATGTGATGTTCAACTCTGCACTTGTGTATGAGCTTGCGGTACTCAAGGTGTATGCGGAGCCGTTGCTTTTTGGCATAGAAAGAGACTGCCCGGAGTATCTCGAGGCAAAGAGGCTGCTTAAGCTCTTAGACTACTTTCTTCCGATGCCGGCTGACGGCATACCAAACAATTCACTGCTTCGTGAGTTTGTAGGAGGAAGCTGCTTTAATGTATAAAACTAAAAAATCCCGCATTCCGGCTGTGTATAGAATACTGCTTGTTGCAATTGCAGTCATGGCAATTGGCGGTATTGCCGTAAATTGTTATGTGGGAAATTATTATCGGGCAGATTCAATTGCGGAGGCTGCAATCGATTCAGACAGAGAGGTTTCTGTTACTATTGAAAAGAAGGACAAGCGTATACAGGCCACCCAGTACGACTTAAAGCTTAAGAATTATACGATAACCTTTGCACCGCAGGATAAGGAAAAAGCCACAAAGGCATTGATTTTTTATCCGGGAGGCAGGGTACAGTATACGGCGTATGCGCCGCTGATGCATGAGCTTGCAAAGAATAATTTCGTGTGCATACTTGTACATATGCCGGGCAACCTCGCAGTATTGGACCAGAATGCAGCAGACGGTATCATTGAAAAATACAAGGAAATATACCCATCCATACAGGAATGGTACATGGGAGGCCACTCCTTAGGCGGAGCCATGGCTGCAGAATATGTGTCAAAGCATGTTGATGAGTTTGACGGACTATATCTTTTTGCAGCATATTCTACCGCTGACCTGTCGGATTCAGATCTGAGGGTTTTTAGCGTGTACAGTTCAGAGGATGGTGTGCTTGATATGGACAAATACCGCAAATACCGCTCAAACCTGCCGGAGGATACATATGAGTATGTCATTGATGGCGGGTGCCATTCTTATTTTGGAAGCTATGGTCTGCAAAAAGGGGACGGTACACCTGATGTGGCTTTCGAGGAGCAGATAGAGATGACGGTAGACTTTATTACATACAACAGCAAATAATAATTACCGGTAGACTGCATCATATACAACAGCAAATGATAGTTACCGGGAAATAACAAAATGCAACTGAGATATCTCAGTTGCATTTTTAATGGTGCACCTTGCGGCGCACGTTACTAATAAGTTATTTTACGAAACGCCAATAGGCTTTAGATTATTAAAATACGCAGGACGATAAGCCGGGTTATGTCGTTGAGTGATCATCTATCTAGGACGCCTGTTGCCAGACGCCTCAAGCAACCTACCTAAAGCTGGCGGGCCACGTCAAAGCTTTGTTTCGGTCTTGCTTCGGATGGGGTTTACATGTGCCCTCCCTGTTACCAGTGAGGCGGTAGTCTCTTACACTGCCATTCCACCCTTACCACAAAAGTGGCGGTATATTTCTGTTGCACTGTCCTTAGAGTTTCCTCCACCGGCCGTTAACCGGCATCCTGCCCTATGAAGCCCGGACTTTCCTCACCTGCGGTCTTTCGACACCTGCAGCCGCGATCACCTGTCCTGCATATTTATTTAATATACCAAGCATTTTTCCAAAAATCAAGCCCTTTTACCAACTTTAATAAACGAAATATAAAATGTTTCTTAAAAGACGATAGGTCTATTGACGGTTTTTATCTTCAATATTATCTTAATAAATGTAAAGAACGATTTAAAACCTCAAATTCATAGCGTGGACACTGTATGAGGTAAGAATTTGGCTATAATGAAAATATAGGGCGAGGCGGTAATATGAGAGAAAAATTTATCAGATTTATGAATGGAAGAAACGGGATGGACGAGCTTGCAAGGGCTGAGTCATGGGTAGTAATGATATTACTTGTGGTTTCAATATTTACAAGGTCGGCGATACTTGATATACTGGCTATAGGACTGATGATACATATGTATTTTCGTGTATTTTCGAGAAATGTAAACAAGCGCTATGCAGAGAATCAGAAGTTTTTAAATGCCAGGTATGAGTGGACCGTAAAGGCAGAGCGCAGGAAAAAGCGCTTTGCACAGAGGAAGCAGTACAAGTTCTTCAAGTGTCCTATGTGCAAGCAGGAGGTCAGGGTGCCAAGAGGACATGGCAAGATCTGTATTACCTGTCCGAAGTGCCGGGAGCAGTTCGTGAGACGCAGCTAGTACATCGAATAATAAGTAACCAGCCATATGACTTGCCTGATTTCCCATCTGCGGCGTTGTAGTCAATCGACGTAGCCACCGCTACGCCTCATTCCTCCGCCTTGCAGATGAAAATTCATTCTGCGTCATATAGCCAGAAACTTATTTTTCGATGTACTGGTACGTCAATATATATACCTGTACATAAGAGCATGGAGAAGAGAAATGTTTGGATATATAACTGTCAATAAGGACACTTTGTCCGAGGAAAATAAAAAAATATATCAAAGCTATTATTGCGGGCTGTGCCAGACAATGAAGTCGCAGTATGGCAGGCGTGCACAGATGGCACTAAACTATGACATGACTTTTCTCATAGTGCTTCTGACAGGCTTGTACGAGCCGGATAGTGTAACGCGGGATGGATTTGTATGCAGCGTGCACCCTACGAAGAAGCGTACACTTCGCACCAATGAGATTACAGAGTATGCTGCAGCCATGAACATCCTGCTTGCATACTACAATCTGATAGATGACTGGAAGGATGACAAGAGCCTGACGAAGAAGACATACGCAGAGATGCTGAAAAAGGACTTTGAGAAGGCAAAAAAAGGCTATCCGATACAGGCTAAGGCGATAGAGGACTACATTGCAAGGCTTGCAGAGTGCGAGAAGAGCAATGATACCAATATTGATGCAGTTGCAGGGCTGACAGGAGAGATGCTCGGCATACTTTTTGCGTGGAAGCAGGATGAGTGGCAGAAGGATTTGAAGGAATTTGGCTGCTATATGGGCAAATTTATTTATATAATGGATGCGTATGAGGATATTGGGGATGATGTGAAAAAAAAGTCATATAATCCACTTATACAGCTCATGCATTGCTGCAATAATGATCAGGAAAAATTTGACAAATCCTGTCGGCTTATGATGACATCTATGCTTTCAGAGGCAGCAAAAATATTTGAGAGGTTGCCAATTCTCTTACATGCGGATATAATCAGAAATGTTCTATACTCCGGTGTGTGGAGCAAGTATGAGTATATTCAGATGAAGAAAAGGAAGAAACATAAATGATAGATCCATATCAGGTGCTCGGTGTCAGCCGCAGTGCAAGTGACGATGAAATAAAAAAGGCCTACAGGAGCTTAAGCAGAAAATATCATCCTGATGCCAATATCAACAATCCTAACAAGGATCAGGCTGAGGAGAAGTTTAAGCAGGTGCAGCAGGCATATGACCAGATAATGAAGGAAAAGCAGTCCGGTGCTGCCGGAACCGGTGGATATGGCGGTGCGGGAAGCAGCAGCTCATACGGCGGCAGCTCCTATGGTGGAGCATATGGTAGTGGACCGGGAGCAGGTGATCCATTTGGAGCAGGTGGATCGTTTGGTGGTTTCTATGGCCGCTATACCTACAATAATGCAGGCAGCAGTGCACAGGATGACAATCCAAAGGTGCGTGCAGCAGGCAATTTCATCAGCAACGGCTACTACAATGAGGCACTGAAGGTGCTTGAGGAGGTACCTTTTGCTGAGAGACGCGGAAGGTGGTACTACTACAGTGCTATCGCAAACCAAAAGCTCGGCAACACAGCGACAGCCATAGAACACATACAGCGAGCAGTGTCGCTTGAGCCAAACAACATGCAGTACCGCCAGTTTATGCAGATAATTGAAAATGGTGGCTCGTGGTATTCGGATATGGGAGACATATACGGACGCCCTAGTGGCAGGGGCAGCGAGTGCTGCAGCCTGCTAGCCACATTCCTTTGCTGGCAGATGTTCTGCTGCTAGATGTCAAGCTTTTCTGATGTTACAGATGGAAATTCATGCAAATTATTGGGCTGGTTATTTGAAGAACGATGGACGGCTATATTAATCTGTGAATTATTCTGAATAGTTACCTGAAAAATAAAAGGGGATGTGAAAAAACTCGATTGATTTTTTTCACATCCCCTTTTATTTATGGACATAAGTAACTATTCAGATCCACACATATATGAGCAAAATCAGCTGCGCAGCAACGGCTGTATTATTCCAGCGAATCCGGAATACCATCATGATCCAAATCTGCCATGTCTGCTCCGTGCGCACCGATATCCACAGTGTTTAAGGTGCGTCTTTTAAGTCTTGCGGCCTCAGACTGCTTGAGCAGATAGCTCTTTATCTCGCGTGAGTGCTTTACGTGAACGAGCTTAAGCTCAGGGTTTGTGACGTCGCCTGTGTAGCAGACTATGGTGCCGAGCTTAAAAATGCGCTCCATCAGTGATGTGGTGAGCTTTACATCAGCTACCTTATACATGTAGCAGTCATCCTCTGTGGTGCTTAAGAGTCCGGACTCTACAGTGATAAAGGACGGTGTGACGGTATATTTTGTGAAAGTCCACGGCAGACCGAGAAACAGCAGTCTCTTTCTCTCCTTAAAGATTACAGCATCGTCATCATCGATTGCGCCGGCTGTGGTGTTTTTGATTTGTGATTCATTTACAGACATATTATTCTCCTTTTTGATGTTGAAATTGTCGTAATTGTATGAAAACTTCAATACAATTGCTAAGCGTTCAGAACAGTTATATTCTGTCATATATTCTACAACAAAAAAGTGTAAAAGCCAACTTGAATATTGCGCCAAGTTATTATATGATAGAAAAAATGTAATAAAAATTGTTACGCGAAAAAGAATGGAGGCAAATTATGCGTCACTTAATGAGTCCGTTGGATTTTTCTGTAGAAGAGTTGGACAAGCTTCTGGATCTTGCAAATGATATAGAGGCTCATCCTGAGAAATATGCACACAAGTGCGATGGAAAGAAGCTTGCAACCTGTTTTTACGAGCCAAGCACGAGAACCAGGCTTAGCTTTGAGGCTGCAATGCTTAATTTGGGAGGCTCGGTGTTAGGTTTCCACAGTGCTGATTCGTCATCTGCGTCAAAGGGCGAGAGCGTTTCAGATACTATCAGGGTTATTTCCTGCTATGCGGATATCTGTGCCATGCGTCATCCTAAGGAGGGTGCACCGCTTGTGGCTTCAGAGAAATCGCGTATCCCTGTAATTAATGCAGGCGATGGAGGTCATCAGCATCCTACCCAGACACTTGCTGATCTCCTTACAATCCGTTCCATCAAGGGCAGATTGAATAATATCACAATCGGCTTTTGCGGAGATTTAAAGTTTGGACGTACAGTGCATTCACTGATCAATGCACTTATCAGATATGACAATGTGAAGATTGTGCTTATCTCGCCAGAGGAGCTTAAGGTGCCTGACTATGTGCGCGATGATGTGCTTCGTGCCAACAATATCGAGTTCAAGGAGGTAGAAAAGCTCGAGGATGCCATGGGAGAGCTTGATGTGCTCTACATGACACGTGTCCAGAAGGAGCGTTTCTTCAATGAGGAGGACTATGTGCGTCTGAAGGATTTCTACATTCTGACAAAGGAGAAGATGGAGCTTGCAAAGGATGATATGATTGTACTTCATCCGCTCCCACGTGTGAATGAGATTTCTGTTGATGTGGATGATGACCCGAGAGCATGCTATTTCAGGCAGGCACAGTATGCGGTTTACGTGCGTATGGCGCTTATTCTGACATTGCTTGGACTGGCTGAGGACTAAAGGAGGATAATATGCTGAATATTAGTGGAATACATGAGGGCTTTGTGCTCGATCATATCAAGGCAGGTATGAGTCTTCAGATTTACAGGGATTTAAAGCTTGACAAGCTCGACTGCACAGTTGCAATCATAAAGAATGCAAAGAGCAGCAAGATGGGCAAGAAGGATATCATCAAGGTAGAGTGTCCGATAGAGTCGTTAGACCTCGATATCCTTGGATTTATCGACCACAATATCACTGTAAATGTGATAAAAGGTGACAAGATTGTGGACAAGATGGAGCTTAAGCTGCCTCATCAGGTTAAAAATGTCATCAAGTGCAAAAATCCAAGATGCATCACTTCAATTGAGCAGGAGCTTGACCAGATTTTCGTGCTTTCCGATGAGAAAAACGAAATCTACCGCTGCAAGTACTGCGAGGAGAAATACGAAGGAGTTAAATAGTATCAGTTATGTATGCCAACGTGATTGTGGATATATCCCACGAAAAACTGGATAAGACATTTCAGTACAGCATCCCGGATGAGCTTTTATGCGACATCCGTCCGGGTGTGTGCGTGGATATTCCATTTGGCAGCCGCACTATCACAGGCTATGTGATTGAGGTCACGGATAAGCCTGAGTATGACCCGGCAAGGACAAAGCCTCTTATCGGGATAAAGGCAGACTCTGTGGCTGTGGAGGCAAAGCTCATCGCACTTGCGGCATGGATACGGCGCAATTACGGCTCTACCATGAATCAGGCGCTTAAGACTGTTATACCTGTAAAGAAGCAGGCTAAGGAGCAGGTGAGCCGTAGTATTGCACTGAAAATAGACAAGGTAAAGGCAAGGGCGCAGCTTGCGCTTTGCGAGGCAAAAAAACAAAAGGCAAAGGCCAGGCTGTTTCGTGCCCTGATTGATGCTGATGATGGGGCGCGCCTTGAGTATTCCTTTGTGATAGGCAAGCTGTCGGTGTCGGCTGCCACTATAAGAGCGCTTGAGCAGAGCGGCTTTATCGAGGTCATCACACAGAGCGGTTACAGAAATCCTGTGGAGCATATGAGTGTGGACACCTATGATAAGGTACTGAATGCCGCGCAGCAGAGTGTGGTTGATGCGATAGAAGGCGACATTGCCGCCGGTCTTAGAAATACTTATCTGATTAAGGGTGTCACCGGAAGCGGCAAGACAGAGGTGTACATGGAGCTTATCGCACACTGTATACAGTCCGGGCGTCAGGCAATTGTGCTGATTCCCGAGATTGCCCTCACTTACCAGACCGTGATGCGTTTTTTTGCCAGATTTGGGAACAGGGTTTCGATAATCAATTCAAGACTTTCAAATGGTGAGCGTTATGACCAGTTTGAGAGAGCTAAGAATGGTGATATTGACATCATGATTGGCCCGCGGTCGGCGCTGTTCACACCTTTTTCAAATTTAGGACTTATCATAATAGATGAAGAGCACGAGAATTCATACAAGAGCGAGTCGGTGCCGCGCTATCATGCCAGGGAGGTGGCGATAGAGTACGCGCGCATGTCCGATGCCATTGTGGTACTTGGCTCTGCAACACCGTCGGTGGATAGCTATTACAAGGCAAAGACAGGTGTTTACAGGCTTTTGGAGCTGGATAAGCGTGTGGATGACAGACCTCTTCCAAAGTGTGAGGTTGTCGATTTGAGGCAGGAGCTTCGTGAGGGAAACCGCTCGATTCTTTCCACCAGGCTTCAGGAGCTCATGGAGGAGAGGCTTCTAAATGGCCAGCAGACCATGCTTTTTTTAAATAGAAGGGGCAAATCGGCATTTATGTCGTGCAGAGCGTGCGGTTTTGTGGTAAAATGTCCTCATTGCGATGTATCACTCAGTGAACATAGCGGCGGAGTGATGGTCTGTCACTACTGCGGCTACAGACAGCCGGTGCCTAAGGTGTGTCCGAGCTGTGGCTCGAAGTACATTAGCGGCTTTAAGGCCGGCACACAGAAGATAGAAGCGATGGTGGCAAAGCGTTTTCCACAGGCGCGTATACTGCGCATGGATTATGACACCACGAGGGCGAAGGATGCGTATGAGAAGATTTTGCAGGCATTTTCCAATCATGAGGCCGATATACTTATCGGTACGCAGATGATTGTAAAGGGGCATGATTTTTCAAATGTCACGCTGGTTGGTGTGCTGGCGGCGGATATGTCACTGCATGTGAATGATTTTCATGCGGCGGAGCGCACCTTTGCTCTGCTGACCCAGGCGGCAGGGCGCGCCGGCAGAGGAAAGCTGCCCGGCAATGTGGTTATCCAGACCTACGACCCTGACCACTATGCCATCCGGACTGCCAAAGAGCAGGATTATGAGGCTTTTTACGATAAGGAGATAGAGTACAGGAGGCTTATGAACTATCCACCTGTATGGAATATGCTTTTAGTCCATGTCACATCACCTGATGAGAGTGAGTGCGGCAGCATGGCACAGCAAGTGTACGATATAGCGTCGCAGATGATATCGCATACAGATGAAAATCAGAGCCCGGATGATAGGCATCTGATTCAGCTCATCGGTCCTGCGGATGCGACCATCGCCAAGGTAAATGACATATACCGCAAGGTGATTTACATGAAGACATCTGACTATGCGGCGCTTATTTCCATAAAGGATGGCATAGAGCAGGCTGTGAAAGCTGATACGGCAATGAAACATGCTAATATCTCATTTGATTTCAATCCGATGAGTGGATTTTGATAGATATAGAAGGAGGCAATTATGGCACTTAGAACTATTAGAGTGGAGGGAGACCCTGTACTTGGCAAGGTCTGCAGAGAGGTTACGGAGGTGACTCCAAAGATAGTAACACTTATTGATGATATGCTTGAGACTATGTATGAGGCTAATGGTGTAGGACTTGCCGCACCACAGGTTGGCATATTAAAGAGGATCGTTGTTATCGATGTGGGCGAGGGTCCAATCGTGATGATTAATCCTGAAATTATCGAGTCTGACGGAGAGCAGACCGGCGATGAGGGCTGTCTTTCAGTACCGGGAAAGGCCGGACAGGTGACCCGCCCGAATTATGTAAAGGCTCGTTTCATGGGCGAGGATATGAATGAGTATGAGATAGAGGGAGAAGAGCTTTTGGCCAGATGTATCTGCCACGAGCTTGACCATCTCGACGGACATCTCTATGTGGAGAAGGTTGAGGGCGCACTTCACGATGTGACATATGAGGATACACAGGAGTAATCATTAGGATGACATTTGTTATCTGAGCTTGGAAAATATCTGGGAGGCAGTAAGATGAGAGTAATTTTCATGGGAACACCGGACTTTTCGGTGGGAACGCTTGAGGCAATTATAGAGGCAGGGCACGAGGTGGCACTGGTTGTCACACAGCCCGACAAGCCAAAGGGCCGCGGCAAGACAATGCAGTATACACCGGTCAAGGAGTGTGCGCTTTCGCACGGTATTGAGGTATTCCAGCCGGTTAAAATAAGAGAGACTGCTAATATAGAGTATCTCAGAAAGTTTAATGCAGATATAATAATTGTAGTTGCTTTTGGACAGATTCTGTCAAAGAGTATTCTTGATATGCCTCGATACGGCTGTATCAATGTGCATGCTTCACTTTTGCCAAAGTACAGAGGTGCGGCTCCTATCCAGTGGGCTGTGATTAACGGTGACGAGTTTACAGGTGTCACTACCATGAGGATGGATGAGGGTGTCGATACCGGCGATATGATTGCAAAGAGTACAGTCAGACTTGCACCTGATGAGACCGGCGGCAGCCTGTTTGATAAGCTCTCAGCAGAGGGAGCAAGGCTGTGTGTGGAGACCATGAAGATGATAGAGGATGGCACTGCAGAGT
>OIWV01001551.1_pt1 | contig 19200 bp, 19 predicted proteins | sample 1587751 | NCBI WGS metagenome assembly OIWV01 (sample SAMEA3888913, study PRJEB22519) | human gut metagenome | biome: human gut; feature: human-associated habitat; material: faeces | place: Denmark | collected 2010
ACGTCTATTTCGGTGTCCGACACTTTTTTCGTTTCAACCTTGAACTTTACGGGATCGAGCATTTGCGCAAAGGCGCAAAGCGGAAAGAGCATGGCGGCAAGCATCGTGAGAACCGCCGTGTGTCTTGTGCCGAAAAACCTGCGGCATGTGGTGTGGTTCATGTGGCTGCGCTGTTTATTTGACATCGATAAGTTTCAAACGGAATATCATAACTGCGAAAGGAGGTACGTTGCCTTCGCCCTGTTCTCCGTATCCGAGTTCGTAGGGAACGTATATTTCCCATTCCGAACCCTTTTTCATCATTTGCAAAGCCTCACTCCAGCCGCGCATAACCGAAGAAACTCCCAAACTTACGGGTTTCCCTTTGTTGCTTTTCGCTGTGCTGTCGAAAACCGTGCCGTCTGTAAGTCTGCCTTCGTATTCCACTACAACCGTCGAGGCACTTCCGGGTGAAACTCCCCCTCCGTTTTTAATTACTTTATACTGTAATCCGTCGGGAAGTGTCTTTACGCCTGGTTTCTTTGCGTTTTCTTTCAGAAATTTCTCGCCTTCAATTTTGTTGTTTTCGGCTGCCGCACTGTTTTCCTCTGTTGCTTTTTTTGCGGCATCCATTTCTTTGTGCATTATGGCGTTTCCTGCGAGGGCTGTTTGCTTTGCAATGGCTTCGTCGTCGGTTTTGCCCATGCTCTTGACCGTTGTCTTGATTGCTTCGCTTATACTTTTGCAGGTTTCAATCAGTTGTTCGGGCGAATCGGCGGGATGTTTGCATACGGTGATGTACTTTTTAGCCAATTTGTTAAGCTTTCCGAGCATCTGGTTGTCGGGACTTGCCACGACAGCTGCTTCTATTGTGAGCTGAAGACTGTCCATGACGAAAAACGTGGCGTTGTTGACCGAAGCAATATAGTTGAGAGCGCGTTCTTTTGAGGTAAATTCGTGGTTGTTTCCGAATATGTCATCGCGCGAAAAGCGTCCGCTGCCGTCTATACGGCTTATCACGTCATTATAGTCGCCTTGCATTATGTCGCCAAGGCTTGCCAGCACGGCAGCATTGGTTTGTGCCTGTTCGGTTTGCTTTTTGTTCTTGTCGCAAGAGGTTATGCCCACCATCAAGAGCAGTGTGGCGATAACGATAGCTGATTTTCTCATAATTATAATATTTTTGTTTTAGTCGAAGTTCAATCCCATTTCTCGCGCCGCAGAGGATAATTTCCCCGTAACCATTCGAATTTTTGCGGTTCGGCTTTCAAAAGCTCCGTGTCGCGCAAAGGGTTGTAAAGTTGCAGCACCCTGTCGTCCTCGTTCTCCATGGGTTTCATGTCGTGAGGCAGTGCGGGCGGGTTTACTTTGAAATCCGGTTTAAGATTAAAGAATTTGCACACGGCATTAAGGGACATTCGCGTGGCGTTTGCCTTGCCGTCGGCGGAATATCCTGCTATGTGGGGTGTGGCAATGATTGCTTTGTCAAGCAGAAGCGGATTAATCTGCGGTTCGTGCTCCCATGTGTCTATGACAGCGGCTCTCGTGGTTTCGTTTTCAAGATGTTTCAGCCACACATCGTTGTCAATCACCGCGCCACGGCTTGCGTTAATTATCACGGGCTTTTGGGAGAGGCTTTCGAAGAACTCTTCGTTGCCCATGTGGTATGTGGGGTGGTCGCCGTCCTTTGTAAGCGGAACGTGAAAGGTTATCACGTCGCATTCCTCCTGCAGTGTGCGGAGAGCAACGAATCCCGGTTCTCCCGCATTGCTTCGCGGAGGGTCGTTGAGCAGTGTGGGGCATCCGAGACGGCTGCAGGCTTTCTGTACTTCCCGTCCCACGTGTCCCACGCCCACTATTCCCACCGTGCAGCGGCTCATGTCAATCAGTCCCTGCCTTGCCAGTACAATCATGGAGCTTTGGAAGTATTGCCCAACCGATGCCGCGTTGCAGCCGGGGCAGTTGGTCCATGCTATTCCGGCTTTGTAGAGATAGTCTGCGTCTATGTGGTCAAAACCTATGGTTGCCGTAACAATGAATCGCACTTTGGTGTCGTGAAGAAGCGCGGCGTTGCAGCGCGTGCGGGTTCTCACAATCAGCGCGTCGGCATCTTTCACGTCGCTGTGGGTTATTTCCGCGCCGGGAAGGTACAGAGTTTCAAACCCGAGGGCTTCGGGTATTCCGTGAATATAGGGTATTTTGTCGTCTATTACCAGTTTCATGATTTTGCGGGGCATGTATGCCGTCTTTTCCCCGATTTTACAAAGGTAATGCTTTTCTGTTTAAGTAATTGCACAAACATGTCATGAAATGCGTTCCCGTGGAGTTTTGCCAAATTGAAATGTCGGCGGAGGCGCGGGAAATATGTGCTCCCTAACGGTGTTTTCGGCACGGATGAGAGGGGCTGTTTTTATGCCTTTGTAAGTTATTGAAAATCAGGTGTCGTTTTTCGCGAAAAATATAAGGCATATATTTTGAAACAAGTGCCTTGTATTTTAAAATAAGTGCCTTGTATTTTTTACAACAAGCCATGTGTTTTTTTGAGATGCCTGAAAGGCTTTGAAAACTGTCCCGAAAAACTTGTACACGGACGGCGAAAAACAGAAAAAGAAATGTTTTGTGCTTAAAGTCCGCGCGGTTCAGTGGAAAAACATTACTTTTGCCATGAGTAAAAACGTAAAAGACTTAAACGTATGACTTTCACTGAAATTTGCCGACACGTTTTTCGTCAGGCGATAACAGACTATCATCAGACGGATAATGTAGATTCCGCAATGCACAACCCTTATCCCGAGGGCGACATAAAGTATGAACTCTACACAAAGGAATGGATTGATACGGTGCAGTGGCATCTGGAGGACATAATACGCGACCCGAAAATAAAACCTGCCACCGCGCTCGAAATAAAACGCAGAATAGATCGCAGCAATCAGGCACGCACCGATCTCGTGGAGCGTATTGACAGCTATTTTCTGACAAAATACAAAGATGTTGAGACTTTGCCCTCTGCAACTATTAACACCGAAAGTCCGGCATGGGCTATTGACCGTCTGGCAATCCTTGCGCTGAAAATTTATCACATGAGAATAGAAGCCGAAAGGAAAGATGCCTTGGAAGAACACCGTGAGCGTTGCCGGAAGAAGCTTGATGTTCTCACCGAACAGTGGAAAGATCTTTCTTCTGCCATAGATACGCTGCTCGATGACATAGAAGCGGGGCGCAAATACATGAAAGTTTACAAACAAATGAAGATGTATAACGACAAGGACACCAACCCGGTGCTCTATGCCGGAGGAAAATAAAAAGGTTTCCGCAAATGTCAACAGATTTGTTCAATTACCACAGGCGCACAACTTATAACGTGCATGTGGGGCGCACACCTTTGGGGAGCAACAACCCCATAAGGCTGCAAAGCATGAATACCACTTCTACCGACGATGTGGCGGGGAGTGTGGAACAAGCATCACGCATTGTGCGTGCAGGCGCGGATTATGTGCGACTGACCACTCAGGGAACGCGAGAAGTTGACAACCTTGCAAAAATACACGAAGAACTCAGAAACATACGCATTAAGACTCCGCTCGTGGCGGATGTGCATTTCAACCCGGCGGTTGCCGACGCGGCGGCAAAGGTTGTGGAAGCCGTGAGAATAAATCCCGGCAACTATGTTGACCCTGCGCGTGTGTTCAAACATATAGATTATACCGACGAAGAATATACTGCGGAACTGCGGAAGCTCGAAGAAAGATTCGTGCAACTGATAGAAATTTGCAAAAAACACCGCACGGCTCTGCGAATAGGCGTTAACCACGGCTCATTGTCGGACAGGATAATGAGCAGATACGGCGACACGCCGGCGGGAATAGTTGAAAGCTGCATGGAATTCCTGCGCATTTGCGTGAAAGAGAACTTCCTTGACGTTGTGGTGTCAATAAAAGCCAGCAATCCCGTTGTAATGGTTCAATCTGTGCGTCTGCTCGTAAAGACAATGGACGAAGAGGGAATGAAGTTCCCTTTGCACCTCGGTGTAACCGAAGCCGGCGAAGGTGAAGACGGACGCATAAAAAGCGCATTGGGAATAGGTGCGTTGCTTAACGATGGCATGGGCGACACAATCAGAGTGTCGCTGTCGGAAGAGCCGGAATGCGAAATCCCTGTGGCTCGCAAACTGGTCAGACACATACTTTATCGCCGTGGAAAGAAACATATTTCCGGACTTGCACCTGAAAATTTCAATTATGTCTGTCCCGAACGCCGTGCCACGCGACCTGTGATGAACATCGGGGGAGACAACGTTCCCGTTGTCATAGGCGTGGGCTGCGCAAAAGGCGACTACGGATTGGATAACCGCCCCGATTATGTATATATAGGCGGATTCGATTCCACGAAAACCTACGACCCGACAATGAATTACATTGTAGACGGTCCGAACTACGACGGTCGTCCGAACGTGTTCCCTCTTTACACGCCAGACAACATGAAACTTCTGAAACAGAAGGAAGCTCCGCTGAAATTCATAGAAGTTGTGCCGTTTTTCTTCAATGACGAGATAACCGAATGCCTTCGCGAGAATCCCAATGCCGTACTCCTGATAAAAAGCGACTCGCGAAATTCGCTCGGCGAGGGACGCGCTATAATACATTCGCTTACCAGGGCGGGAGTGAAGAATCCTGTGATATTCTGTAAGGCATACGATTTTGCCGCCGACCAAAAAGAGGATTTTGAAATAGCTTCTGCCGCCGATTTGAGCAATTTGCTTTTCGACAGACTCATAGACGGTATCTGCGTATTCGAGAATCACGAAGAAAAGAACAACAAAATACCGCAGAAGGACGTATTGTCGATAGAATTTTCCATATTACAGGCGGTGCGACAACGCATTACCAAGACAGAATATATAAGTTGTCCCGGATGCGGACGCACATTATATAATCTGCAAGAGACAATAGCCCGTGTAAAAGCCGCCACGCAGGGAATGAAAGGCTTGAAAATCGCAATAATGGGCTGTATTGTCAACGGACCGGGCGAAATGGCGGACGCAGACTACGGATACGTGGGCGCGGCAAGGGGAAAGGTAAGTTTGTATCGCAAGAAAGAATGCGTGGAACGCAACATTCCCGAAAACGAAGCCGTTGAACATCTGCTCGAACTTATTAGAAACGACAGGGAATAGGAAAAAACAAAGAAATATCCCTTTGAAAATGCAACGTTTGCATATCGAAAACGAACACTCCCAAAGAGCTTCGGCACAATAAGCGACGATGTGCAAAATATTTTAGAAAGTTTAATCATTAAACCGTTTTCGCCGCTGCAGGCAAAGCGATAAAATTACTAATTTTGCAGTGGTTGAAAGCCTAAAAGAGGCAAGACAACAGTAAGAACATACATTTATAAAAACAAATAAATCATGGAATACGTAACAAACGAAAAACTTACCATTGTAGGCGCAGCCGGAATGATAGGATCAAACATGGTGCAGACAGCATTGATGCTGAAATTAACTCCAAACATTTGTCTCTACGACGTGTTCTCTGCAGAAGGTGTGGCAGAGGAGATGCGCCAGAGCGGGTTTGATGATGCAAATATTGTTTCCACTACAGACGCTAAGGAAGCCTTTACCGATGCAAAATACATTATTTCTTCAGGTGGCGCACCCCGTAAAGAGGGAATGACACGCGAAGATCTTCTCGCCGGGAACTCGAAAGCTGCTCAGGAACTCGGAGAAAATATCAAAAAATACTGCCCTGATGCAAAATTTGTGGTAGTTATTTTCAACCCCGCCGACATTACCGGTCTCGTAACTCTCGTTCACAGCGGATTGAAGCCTAATCAGGTTGCAACGCTTGCCGCTCTCGACTCAACACGTCTCAAAGGTGCGCTCGCAAAACACTTCGGCGTTAGCCAGGCTGTGGTTAAGAACGCTTACACATACGGCGGACACGGCGAGAAAATGGCTGTGTTTGCTTCACCGACCACTGTTGACGGCGTAAAACTCCTTGACGTAATTGCAGGAAAGGCTACCGTTAACGGCAAAGGTCTTACCGAAGAGGAATGGAAGCAGATGCAGGTTGACGTAACAAAGGGCGGCGCAAAGATAATAGAACTTCGTCGTCGCAGTTCCTTCCAAAGCCCGTCTTACTTGGCTGTTAAGATGATCGAAGGTGCTATGGGTGGTGAGGAATTCAATTATCCCGCCGGCACATACGCAGATACTGCCCGCTATAACCATGTTATGATGGCAATGCCCTCACGTATCACTTCCGATGGCGTTTACACCAAGCCTGTAATAGGTACAAAAGAGGAAATTGCCAATCTTGACGCAAGCTACGAGCATCTTCAGGGCATGCGCGACCAGGTTATTGCTATGGGTGTGCTTCCTCCCGTTGAAAAATGGAGTGAACTTAACCCCAATCTCTGATTGCGGATTAATTCCAAACTATAAAGGAATCCGTGGCACCTTTGTGCTGCGGATTCTTTTTGTTTTGTGCGCCGGGGCAATGCTTATAAACCGTTTGGATTGGCTCTAAAAAACAATGCCGAATGTTTGGCGTGAAAGAATAAAAAGCTACTTTTGCATTTGGTGAATTATATAAACTCCGAATTATGAAGAAAGCACTCTTTGCAATGTTATTGCTTGCCGCTGCATCTTATGTAAATGCGCAGACAAACGAACCTGTTACACTGCCAATGCCCGTTGAGGCTCAGCGTCCCGTTGTTGTGCAGCAGCCTCGCTTTGGCTATTTGGATTACCGCGCTGTTTTCGAGTCGATGCCGGGATATGCCGAGGCGCAGAAGAGTCTTGCGGAAATCAAGGCTAAGTATGACACCGAAACAGCCCATAACGAGGAAACTTTCAAGCGCATGTATCTCGAGTTTTTGCAGGGACAGAAAGATTTTCCCCAGACCATTATGCTGAAACGTCAGAAAGAATTGCAGGAGGCTATGGAAAACGGAGTGAAGTTTCGCAATCAGGTGACCGACTTACTAAATAAGGCGCAGCAGGAACTTGAAAAGCCTTTGATTACAAAGCTCGACAGTGCCATTTCGCTTGTTGGCATGGAGCGCGGTTACGATGTAATCATCAATACGGGAGAAAGAGGCTTCCCCTTTATAAACAAAACAACGGGCGAAGACGTTACGCTGCTTGTAAAGGAGAAAATCGCAACCATCAAACCATGACTTGTCCCGGCAAAGGTGCAATCGGGGTCTTCGACAGCGGGTATGGCGGACTGACCATACTTCGCCGCATTCGTCAGGTGCTGCCTAAATACGACTACATATTCTTGGGCGACAACGCACGTGCGCCCTACGGCACGCGCTCTTTCGACATTGTCTATCGCTTCACGCTCGAGGCGGTTAACACATTGTTCGAAAAAGGGTGCAGACTCGTTATTTTGGCGTGCAACACGGCTTCGGCAAAGGCTTTGCGCACTATCCAGCAAAACGATCTCCCCAAAATGGATTCGCGCAGAAGGGTGTTGGGGGTCATACGTCCCACGGTCGAGGCTATAGGAAGCATAACCCGTAAACGTCATGTGGGAGTGCTCGCCACGGCAGGCACCATTCATTCCGAATCATACAACATGGAAATCTCCAAGCTCTATCCCGACATAAAGGTAACGGGTCAGGAGTGCCCCATGTGGGTTCCCATAATCGAGAATAGGGAATATGCATCGCCCGGAGCCGATTATTTTGTTAGGGAATACATTGACAAACTGCTCGGAAAGGACCCCGAAATAGATACGATAATACTCGGTTGCACGCACTATCCGCTTATGATTGACAAGATAAGGCAATACACCCCCGCAAACATACAACTTGTGCCGCAGGGCGAGTTTGTGGCAAAAAGTCTTGCCGACTATCTTGTGCGACATCCCGAAATGGATGCGCAATGCAGCAAAAACGGGCAATGCGAATACTTCACCACCGAAGACCCGAGGCAGTTCAGCCCCTCCGCGTCCGTTTTCATGTGCGATAACGTGGAAGCGCAACAGATTTCATTGCAATAGATTTTTATTCCCACCAAAATTTCATCCCCGCATAGGTTTTCTGAACGATTTGCGCGGTACATTTTTTTGCGGCAGAAAACCGCAAAAAAACACACATGGCTTGTTGTAAAAAATACAAGCCATATATTTTAAAATATGTGCCTTATGTTTTAAAATAAGTGCCTTGTATTTTTCGTCTTTTCAAATGTTTGGATAACAGTGATTTATAAAACCGCCCGAAAAAGCGTTTTTTCGCAGTGTTTCGAGGTGTGGGAGATGGGCGTGTGAATTGCCGCCGGCGGGGTAGGGATTATGAAAAAAACGCAAATCTGCATCGTGCGCATGACAAGCGATGATGTATGAATCGTGCCGGTTGCGGCGGCACGTGTATAAAATAAAGGCGCGGACACAAAAACTAATGCCGACGCAAGGCGGGGAATGACAATAATTTCTTATCTTTGCGCATTATATAATATGCTTATAATAAACAAAAACCTAAAATGTCAAAATCAATAAACATCGTATTAGCTTTGGCGGGAGCGGTGGCTCTTACATCTTGTGGCAAGATGGGTGCGCTTTCTGCCGACAATTTTACTGTAACACCAAACCCTATGGAAACCAACGGGGGCAAGGTTGATGTTACGATAAACGGAAAATTCCCGCAGAAATATATGAAGCGCAAAGCCGAGGTAACCGTTACCCCCGTAATGAAGTATGCCGGCAATCAGACCCCGGGTCAGAGTGCGCGTTTCCAAGGCGAAAAGGTTGAAGGCAACAATCAGACAATATCTTACAAGGTTGGCGGTAACTATACCATGAAGAATTCCTTCAAGTATGTTCCCGAAATGCAGCAGAGCGAACTTTATTTGAAGTTCGACGGAAAGATTGGCAAGAAAACCGTAAAGATTCCCGATGTAAAGGTAGCCGACGGCGTAGTAGCCACGAGCGAATTGCTCAAACGCACACTTGCTTCGGCTAATCCCGCAGTTGCTCCCGACGCATTCGTACATGTGTTGAAGCAGAAGCAGGAAGCAAGCATTCAGTTCCTTATTCAGCAGGCTAAAATCCGTAACTCGGAGTTGAAAAAGACATCTGTAAAGGATTTTATCAAGACTCTGCGCGACATCAAGGCTGATCAGGATCGCAAGGAGCTTAACAACGTGGAGGTTTCGGCTTATGCTTCTCCCGACGGCGGTTTGAAACTGAACGACAAACTTGCAGCACAGCGCGAGAAGACAAGTAAGGGATATGTAAACCGGCTTTTGAAGAAAGAAAAGGTTGCCACCAACGTAGATACCCGTTACACAGCCCAAGACTGGGACGGTTTCCAGCAACTTGTTTCGGCTTCGAACATTCAGGACAAGGAAGTTATTCTCCGCGTGCTTTCAATGTATAAAGATCCCGAACAGCGTGAGCAGCAGATAAAGAACATTTCTTCGGCTTTCCGCGAATTGGCTGACGAAGTGCTTCCGCAACTCCGCCGTTCACGTCTCACAATAAATTATGACCTTATCGGTCGCAGCGATGACGAAATTTCAGAGCAATACAAGAGCGATCCCTCGAAACTTTCGGTAGAAGAACTTCTTTATTCCGCAACTTTCACTGACAACGCCGCAGAGCAGGAAGGCATTTACAAGAAAACCGCAGAACTTTACCCGAAGGATTATCGCGCTTACAACAATCTTGCTGCAATTGCCTATATGAAGGGCGACGCTTCGGCAGCTAAAAATTATATTGCCAAAGCCAATGCAGCCAAAGCCAATAATCCCGAAGCCAATGTCAATGCCGGCATGATAGCTCTCGCAGAAGGCGATGTTGATGCCGCAGAAAATTATATAGCAAAGGGTAACGGCGCAAACAATTACAATGAAGCTCTCGGCAATCTCAATATTGCCAAAGGCAACTACGCTCAGGCTGCCAACTATCTCCGTGGCGTTAAGACCAACAGCGCGGCTCTTGCACAGATATTGAGTAAAGATTACGACAGTGCTTCGAAAACTCTTGCCGGTGTGGCAAAAGCTGATGCAACCACAAGCTATCTTAAAGCCGTTCTCGCAGCCCGCACAGGCAATAAGCAGGATGTCATAGGCAATCTCAAAGATGCTGTGGCTAAGGATGCAACTTATGCTTCGTATGCAGGCAAGGATTTGGAATTTGCCAAATATGCCGCAGATTCTGCCTTCAAGAGCATCGTGAAATAACAAATGCGGTAAGGCAGGCATCATGCACAGCCGCAACTATATCCTATTTGCACTCGCAGCTCTCGTTTTCGGGGGCTGCGGTGTGCCTAAAAACAAGTTTCGGCTGAACGGAAAATTCAAAAATATCCGTTCAGCCGATATATTTATCTATTCCGAGGACCGCTACGACACTCTTCGTATTCGCGATGGCAAATTCAAATACGAACGAGAGCTTTCCGAGCCGGAAATTCTGACGATTCAGTATCCCGATTTCTCACAACGCACAATAATAGCCGAACCCGGAAAGGAAGCAAACTTTGTTACCGATGCCGCCGACCTGACAAAGACACGCGTTACCAAGACTGAGGAGAACGAATTGCTCACACAGTTTTATGCAGATATAGAAGGCAAGCGCGGAGATCAGATAAAAAGTATAGCAGCTGCCTTCGTGAATAAAAATCCAAAGACCTTGGCGGCGCAAGCTGTGTTGGAATCTTTACTGCTTGAGACTGAAAACGTGGATGCTCCGCAGGCAAAAAGGCTTTTGACGCTTTTGCTGAAAAACCAACCCCACAATTCACATTTAAGCAGCCTTGCCGGCAGAATCATGCCCATGCTTTCCACAATGCCGGGCGCAAATGCTCCCGATTTCAAGGTAAAAACTTACAAGGGCAATGAGATTTCGCTTAAAGATTTTGCGGGAAAATATCTTTTGATAAACTATTGGGCATCGTGGGAATACGACAGTTTCCAGCAGATACGCAGCATTAAAAATCTCGTAAAGCCTTTCATGAGCAAGTTAAGCCTCGTGAATGTCTGCCTTGACTATGACATTCGCGGCTTTCGCAATACAATGATGCGCGACACGCTTCCCGGCAATAATGTGTGCGACCAAATGGCGTGGAAAAGCCCGCTTGTCAGAAAGTTTGGCGTAAGCTATGTGCCCGGAAACGTTTTAATTTCGCCCGACGGCAAAGTTCTTGCCCGCGACATCAAATCCAACGACCTCAAGGCAGGTCTCGGCAAATTCATCAAGCCATAACAAAAACTTTTTCCCATGCTTGTACGTCTTTATTCGGCAGCCGTCAACGGTCTTGACGTAAAAACGGTGGAAGTTGAGGTAAATATTTCCAAAGGTGCCAAATATTCCATTGTGGGATTGCCCGACAGTGCTGTCCGCGAGAGTTATTTTCGCACGCGCACGGCTATTCTGAACAGCGGTTTCCAACAATCCACGGGACATATCATAGTTAATCTTGCTCCTGCCGATTTGCGCAAGGAAGGTTCTGGTTATGATTTGCCCATTGCCGTAGGTGTTCTTGCTGCCGAGGGAGCTGTTGACAAGCAACGCCTTGATAAGTTCGTGCTTGTGGGAGAACTGGGTCTCGACGGCAGTCTTCGTCCTGTGCGTGGGGCATTGCCCATTTCCATAAACGCCCGCAAGGAGGGTTTCGAAGGACTTATCGTTCCCAAAGCCAATGCCCGTGAAGCGGCTGCGGTGAATCGTCTGAATGTTTACGGAGCTGACAATCTCGCACAGGTAGCTGCTTTTTTCAATGGCAGGGAAGATATTGCGCCAACCGAAGTTGATACGCGCCGCGAGTTTTATGAGCACCAATGTTTGTACACAGAAGATTTCGCAGATGTGCGCGGACAGGAAAATGTAAAGCGTGCTTTTGAAGTTGCAGCCGCCGGCGGACACAACATATTGCTTGTGGGAAGCCCGGGATGCGGCAAGTCGATGATGGCAAAGCGTCTGCCGTCCATTCTTCCGCCGCTCACTCTTGCCGAAAGCCTTGAAACCACCCAGATTCACTCTGTGGCAGGAATCCTTGACGATAAAACTTCGCTTGTAACGGCTCGTCCTTTCCGCAATCCCCATCACACCATTTCCGATGTGGCTCTCATTGGCGGCGGAGCCAATTTTATGCCGGGCGAGATAAGTCTTGCCCACAACGGCGTGCTGTTTCTTGACGAACTTCCCGAATTCAGCCGTTCCGCTCTCGAAACCATGCGTCAGCCTCTTGAAGATCGTGTGGTTAACATTACTCGTGCCCGATACAATGTAACTCTTCCCTGTTCGTTCATGCTGGTTGCTTCCATGAATCCCTGTCCTTGCGGCTATCATAATGACCCTACGCACACCTGTGTATGTTCTCCGGGACAGATTCAGCGATATATGAACCGCATTTCGGGACCTCTTCTCGACCGAATAGACGTGCAGGTGGAAATACAACCCGTGCCGTTCAAAAAACTCTCCGAAGCGGCTCCCGGAGAATCATCTGCTGACATACGCAAACGGGTTGTGGCGGCGCGCGATATACAGAGCGAACGTTTCAAAAGCGTAAACGGTGTGCACTGCAACGCTCAGATGTCCGACAAGATGATACATGAGTATGCCGAACCCGATGAAAACGGACTTAAGATGCTTCGTCTTGCCATGGAGAAGCGTTCTCTGAGTGCGCGAGCTTATGGTCGCATTCTCAAGGTGGCTCGCACCATTGCCGATCTCGCCGGCAGTCCGCAGGTAACGGCAGAGCATATCGGCGAAGCCATAGGTTATAGAAATCTAGACCGCAGCGATTGGGCGGAAGGGTAGTCAGCCGAACCTTAAGGACCTCACGAACGTGCGTCCCTCCCCCCGCCCCCAAAAAAAACTTGGTGATGCCACGATGCTTCCCTTAGCAAGGATAAAGAATAATCACTATAAAACAGTAAAATTTACAAATTAAACGAGAATGATAGCCTCTCTATAATTAGTCGAGCCTTAAAAACTTCGCACATGCGCGCATGTGAATGCATTATATGTGATAACCGACCATTGTCCCTCTGTCATGAGCCTCCTAATGACCCATTTGAAAAGGCACAAAAAGAGCCTCATGGCTCTTTTGAGGTTATATGCGGCAGCAGCGAGCATGACATTTATAGAGTCTCCGAAAAGACCCTTGTAGAAGTTCCGTCCCAGACGATGGTCGCTCTTGCGTCCACGACCGTCCTTTCCCTTATTCCTGTCATCCTCCTCCTTCTTCTTGTCCTCCATGGCAAGATTGATGTGGATGCTTTCCTTGAGGATAAGCTCCACGCCCTCCTCTCCGATACGGTGACGGAAATGTACAAGCTCGGATGAGGCGCACGGTGCGGATATGCTGAAAGCCTCAAGGCCGCAAAAGTACTGATAGTAGGCAGACAGGTAATAATCCCTCTAAACCAATCGGCTTTGCATTGGTTACCTGAGCGAAACGGATGCAAGCCGAGCCAAAAGGTGTTTGAACTGACTATATTGGGAGTATGTAACAGGTGTCTTAAAAAATGGCTGCGGATGCAGGGATTACGAAAAATGTCAGTTTCCATACGAGCCGTCACACAACACAGGTGTATGCCGATGTGGTTATGGAAACAAAGGTTGAAACCATTAGCCGAATTTCAAATTATTTTTCTAACTTGTACAATACGGGCGGAAAAGTGTGAAATCTTTTCCACCCGTATTTTCATCATCACTTTATTTTATATGTAGCTTTACGTGGATTATTTTTTCCGATAACCACATTTTGGGCATACTCCATCCGCGTTGAGGGCGACACCGCAAAGAGGACAGCGGTCGATGTTATTCTTTGTGGTAAACTCGGCAGAAGCGGCATTCACACCGCTTGTGAAAGTGATTTTAGCGATGTTCAGTTTGTCTTTCAACAAGTCATATACAATCTTAATCATACCTTCCACTGTCATGGTTTCTTTGGTAACAACCAGACGGGCATCAGGGTAAGCCGTTGCCAATTCGGTCTTGAAGGCCTCTCCTTTCATTTTGTTTTGCGGATGGCCGTTTTTGATGCCTTGCTTTTCATACACATCAAGAATAGCAGGAAGCAAAGGGTCATCTTCGCGGAGCACCAAGGCATGGTCAAAATTCTTCAACAGGCTCCATGCCACCTTTTGGATTTCATTACAAGGGTACACCATGTTTACACCTTCTTCAACCGTATCTTCCACCTCAATGGTCAATGTGCCAGTGTGACCGTGAAGATACTGGGCTTCGCCTTGGAAGCCATAGAACCGATGTGCATACTGCAAATCGAAAGTCGTGATACTTCTCATACTTTTTACTTTTTAGAGTTTAACTTTGGGTTATTTATCGTTATCTGCACCTGTATTCGGCTAATGTCAACCGATGCAAAATTCTTTTCTTTCAAATACTGTCGTATCAATTCCGTAAGCCCTTCATCCATATAATCCAAGATGCTCTCTCCCTCGAATATGTGGTGATGCTCTGTCACGGTAATGTCATAATAGCTTTTCCCCACTTCGGGATGGAACACAAGTGATAACAGATTAGCCTTGCAAAACGAATCAAGAATGCGATAGATGGTTGAGATGGTTATCTGATTATCTTTGGATTGCACACACTTGATTATTTCATCAATGGCAGCATGACGCAATTCCATTATAACCTCATAAACCACTTTACGTTGCGGAGTGATTTTTAGGCCTGCGTTCTTTATAATCTCCGTACTTTCCATTCTTCTCGTATTTTGATGCCACAAAGTTAATGAAAATATTTCGCATTTGCAAATTTTTTGCCAACAAGATTATGTTTTTTTAAGAATAAAGCCGCATTACCTATTTATCTGTTCGAAGATAGTGGCATACTGGTGGGGGGCACATATAATTAATGATGTGGTTCCCGAGTGTTATATTATCACTATGGATGGTCTTGAATCGGAACATTTCGCCGACGTTGCGCCCTACATTTTTGAGGATCTGGGACGCGCCTATGCTGTCGTAAAGAAGCAATACCGCAATACAGACCTCAAAAAAAATGTTATCGGACTCAACCTCGTCGAAATACATTCCTTAGATTCTGTCTATCAGAAAGTCACCTGGCCCATGTGGGAATGTATAGAGTCTATGCACAATGGAGCAATTCTAATCAAAAAGGCTCGACTAATTAAACAAAAGTATTATCTTTGCATCGTGAACATAAACAATGGCCATTCATCTATGTCCTTGATAAATCATCGTAGGCGTAGTGCTAGATGGCATGGAGCGAGCCAAAAAGTGGGGCAATCAGCGGCCCCTCTTTTCTTAGACCGAATAGACATCCAGTGCGAGATAACGCCCGTTCCGTTTAAGGATATATCACAGTCGCAGCCCGGCGATCCCAGTTCTGTTATCCGCGAACGCGTAATAAAAGCCCGCGAGATACAGACCGAACGCTTTAAGGACTTTAAGGGCATACACTGCAATGCCCAGATGACCGAGCGTATGATACACCAGTTTGCCGAACCTGATGAGGCTTCCATCAACCAACTGCGCATGGCTATGGAGAAGTTCTCGCTCTCGGCACGTGCCTACAACCGCATACTGAAGGTGGCGCGCACCATTGCCGACCTCGATGGCTCTGAGCGTGTGCAGGTACAGCATATAAGCGAGGCTATTGGATATAGAAACCTGGATAGGGGCGACTGGGCGGAAAGGAGAATGTATTGAAAAGTAAAAGGGTAAAAAAGTAAAAGAGTAAAAGGGGAGGCTGTGCTTTTTGCTTTACTTTAATTATTAAGAAAGAAGACTATTATGAACAATACAATAGAAATATACCGTTCACAAGACGGAAGCGTTCAACTTAATGTGAAGTTGGAGAATGAGACTGTGTGGCTGACACAGAGCCAGATGGCAGAGCTGTTTGGACGTGATCGAACAGTTATTACACGTCATATAAACAACTGTTATAAAGAGGGTGAACTCGATAAAAATATCACATGTGCAAAATTTGCACATATGGGTAAAGACCAAGATCAAACATATGAGACAACAATGTACAACCTTGATGTCATCATCTCTGTAGGCTATCGTGTTAAATCAATACAAGGTACCCGTTTCCGTCAATGGGCTAATTCCGTTCTCAAGCAATACCTCATCAAAGGCTATGCCATCAACCAACAACTCAAGCTCGACCGCTACAACGAGCTTAAGGATGTTGTGCGACTGATGGGGCGTGCCATTGGTATGCAGGAAAAGGTTTCTACCGATGAATACAGCGGATTGTTCAACGTTATCTCCGACTATGTTTATGCCCTCGACACGCTCGACCATTACGATTATAAGTCGCTTTCTATACAGCAGACAACCAAGGATGAGCCGTTCCGTGCTACTTATGAGAATGCAATGGAGGCCATCAATGCCCTAAAGGATAAGTTTGGAGGCTCACAATGGTTTGCCAACGAAAAGGACGATTCGTTCAAGAGCAGCATAGGTCAAATCTACCAAACCTTTGGAGGGGAAGAACTCTATCCCTCTGTCGAGGAGAAAGCAGCCATGCTGCTATATCTCGTTGTAAAGAACCATTCGTTCAGCGACGGAAACAAGCGCATTGCTGCAATGCTCTTCCTGTGGTTCTTGAACAACAACCGTGTGCTGTATGCCGAAGACGGACACAAACGCATTGCCGACAACACCCTCGTTGCACTAACATTGATGATTGCAGAGAGCCGTACAGAGGAGAAGGATGTAATGGTGAAGGTTGTCGTGAACTTGATAAATAAGGAAAATCAATAATTGTATTTCAAAGCATTGATATCAACATATTCCCTGGTTTCAGTCTATGTTTAGAATGATAACCAGGGATTTTTTGTACCTTTGTCGCCGAAAAGCGCAACTACTGGATTGCTGTCTTTTCGAGGAGATTGTTTCAAGCGACGACAATATCATTATTTACATAAACGCAATGAAAAATTCTATTGAGAATCTCTACCAGCTCGACGGTAGAGTGCCGTTGGGAAAGGCACTCCCATTCGGTCTACAGCATGTGTTGGCAATGTTTGTCAGCAACATCACACCAATCATTATTCTTGCTGCTGCCGTAGGGATTGACAGCGCAATGAGTGCGACGCTTATACAGAACTGTATGGTGATAGCCGGTATCGGCACTCTGGTGCAGCTCTTCCCCGTATGGCGTGTTGGCTCGCGTTTGCCTATCGTAATGGGCATCTCGTTCACCTTCCTTTCGCTTGCCATCGGCATTGCCGGAACATACGGTATGGGCACGCTTATTGGCGCCGTTATCGTCGGCGGTCTTGTAGAGGGATTGCTCGGACTGTTTGTTAAGTACTGGATTAAGCTTATTCCGCACGTTGTGTCGGCAACCGTTGTTACGGCTATAGGCTTCTCGCTCCTGCCTATTGGTGCCAACTCGTTTGCCGGTGGTATGGGCGCATCTGACTTTGGTAGCATGAGCAACTGGATTGTAGGCTCTGTTACGCTTCTTGCTTGCCTCCTTTGCCAGATATTTGCAAAGGGATTCCTCCGCTCGCTCTCTGTACTTGTAGGTCTTGTTGTGGGCTATGTGCTGGCTTGCTTTATGGGAATGGTCAACTTCGACGGCTTGTCGGGCAAGTCAATCATCGCCCTTCCACGTTTGCTTCCGTTCACACCCGAGTTTAATATAGGCGCCATATTGTCTGTAGTGGCAGTGTATCTTGTGTCGGCAACCGAGACAATAGGCGACACTTCAGCCCTTTGCAACAGTGCATTGAAGCGCGATCCAGAGACAAAGGAGATGGGTTCGGCCATTTGCTGCGACGGCTTCGTAAGCTCAGTGTCGGGTTTGTTCGGTTGTACCCCAATCACATCGTTCAGTCAGAACGTAGGTCTTGCAGCCATATCAGGTGTTGTAAACCGCTTCACCATTGGTGTCGGAGCAGTTGTTATGATTATCGGTGGTGTGTTCCCGGTTATCGGTGCCGCCCTTACCACAATCCCTCAGGCAGTGCTTGGCGGTTGTACAATCATGATGTTCGGCAGTATTCTGTTTGCCGGATTTGGTATGATGTCGCGTGCCGGGTTCTCTCAGCGCAATATGGTTATCGTTAGTTTGTCGCTCAGTGTGGGCCTTGGCTTTACCCAAGCAACGGATATGTTTGCCATCTTCCCCGAGATAGTACGCACAGTGTTTGCCGAGAACTGCGTGGCAGTGGTATTCTTTCTTGCCGTAATTCTCAATCTTGTTTTGCCTAAGAAGATGGTGGTTGAATAAAAGACCAAGATGTAATAATTAGCTAATGTTATTAATCAAGGCGCAAGGTATGAATTTATCCGAAGTTCTGCATACATTATACACATTCGATACTTACGCGAAATTACAAGATAGTAAGACTGAATTGTTTTCACAAAGTACAACCTATAATTATGGATATTTGATTAATGAAATAAAAACAGGGGAAATGTGCTGATTTTTTTCTAGATAAATCGTGCAATCTTTCGTCTTTTCAATAAAAAACATTAACTTTGCAACTGATACTAGTTCACTCATGCTGAGTTGCGCAGACTTATTCCTCCAGCCTAGAAACAGATGAAGAATGCTGACGCGACGGGATGAATGGGAGGTACGGCGGTATCACGACATTATATAAAGGCGTTTACTTTGACGCTTTGTTCTTGACGAATCGAAACTTCGCAACTTTCATACACTGTCATGGACATTGCAGCGGTAGATGCTCTCGGGATGTGTATCGGCACATCCCTTTATGGGTATGGCATATAGCGAACCGAATATTTAGGCTCGCCGTATGTCCCGTATCTGTATAGGGACATGTGTATTCATATCGGCGTGGGCTTCGACGTTGCTCGTTCAACAGTGTAGGGCAATGCGAAGGCCTCGATTCGTGGGACGAGTGACGAGTGAGTTCCCACGCTTTTCTTATTTTGTACGTCTTCAAATAAACCATAAAACTGACGCTGAATCGGGGAACTATAGGCACAAAACTAAAAACGACTATTATGAAACGACAAATTTCTTTTACCACCGTTTTCATTGTCAGCATGGTTGCATCGCTGTCGGCTTTTGCGTATGATGTGGAAGTGGATGGAATATAAATGCCTACAACGGCACTGTCAATTTCACGACAGAATGTAGCGGGGTAATTATCGTGAAGATTGGCAAATCAAGCATGAAGATAATTATGCACCAATAAACAAAATTACGAACAATAAACATTTATATAATTTTATCATTAGTGTCCCGTTAAAATCGGGACCAGTTTAATATTAATCAAATAACCCCA
>OIWV01001558.1_pt1 | contig 19063 bp, 15 predicted proteins | sample 1587751 | NCBI WGS metagenome assembly OIWV01 (sample SAMEA3888913, study PRJEB22519) | human gut metagenome | biome: human gut; feature: human-associated habitat; material: faeces | place: Denmark | collected 2010
GGTGTGTCGGACATGCACCCGTCGGATTGTCCAAACGTGGAAGAGACACGGAATCTGATGCAAACATTCAGCCGGAAGAAATGCACGCATTTTTTTCAACGAATGTTCCATCTACACTTCCAGCGAAATCGAAAAATGTGATCTTTTATCCTAGTACATCTCTTTCGACGCCAGCTGTCCGCCTGAAGCGGCAGCCTCCCGTCTATTTTTCATCATAGAGATGACATTTTACCTTATGTCCGTTGCCGACATCCTTGACCTGCGGCTCTTCGTGTTTACAGATCTCCATGCACTCGCTGCAGCGGGTGTGGAACTTACATCCTGCAGGCGGATTAGCCGGGGAAGGAATATCGCCCTTCAAGAGGATACGTTCCTTTCTGACATCCGGATCCGGCATCGGAATCGCGGAAAACAGCGCTTTCGTGTACGGATGCAGAGGGTTGCCGAAAATATCGGCAGTCTCGCCGGACTCCACCATACCGCCAAGGTACATAACACCCACGGTATCGGAAATATGCTCTACGACAGACAGATCGTGAGAGATAAACAGATAGGTCAGTCCTCTCTCCTTCTGCAGATCGCGAAGCAGGTTGATGATCTGTGCCTGAATCGACACGTCCAGTGCAGATACCGGCTCATCACACACGATGAATTCCGGATTCAGCGCAAGTGCACGTGCGATACAGATTCTCTGTCTCTGTCCGCCGGAGAACTCGTGCGGATAACGATCCTTGTGATACTCCTGTAATCCGCAGTCCTTCATTACCTTGGTGACATAATCATCAAACTGCTCCTTCGGCACAAGTCCGTGCTCGCGCACCGCCTCACCGATGATCTCCCCGATCGGGAGACGCGGAGACAGGGATGAATACGGATCCTGGAAAATGATCTGCATCTTTGTACGCAGATCGCGGAGCTGCTTCTTATCGTACTTGCTGATGTCCTCGCCATTGAAGAGAATCTCGCCGTCTGTCTTCTCGATCAGACGTAAGATCGTTCTTCCAGTCGTGGACTTTCCACATCCGGACTCTCCGACAAGTCCCATGGTAGTGCCGCGCTTAATGTTGAAAGACACATCGTCGACTGCCTTCACACTGCCTGTCGCACCGCCGAAGAACCCTCCCTTAATCGGGAAATATTTTTTCAGATGAGACACTTCAAGAATATTGTCGCTCTGATTGATTGTCTTTGTCGATTCGTTATTGCTCATTCTTCGTGTCTCCTTCCTTGCCGACTGCCTCCGCCGCACAGCGGTAGCAGCTTACAAAATGAGTCGGGGAGATCTGGTACATTCCCGGATATGCTCCCTCACAGCCGTCTACGCACATCTCACAGCGATCCTTAAAATAGCAGTAGTCCGGCATATCAATCGGATTCGGAACGCTTCCCGGAATGCTGTAAAGCTTCTCCGTATATTTTCCGACCACCGGCTTAGACTTCATCAGTCCGATGGTGTACGGGTGTCTCGGATCTTTGAAAATCTCGCGTGCCGTTCCTTTTTCCACGACACGTCCCGCGTACATAACGACCACGTAATCTGCCATCTCTGCAACCACACCGAGATCGTGTGTGATCAGCATGATGGAACTGTTGATCTTATCCTTGAGTCCGCGGAGCAGATCGAGGATCTGTGCCTGAATCGTCACATCGAGCGCTGTTGTAGGCTCATCGGCGATAATCAGACGCGGATTACATGCGAGCGCCATTGCGATCATGATTCGCTGGCGCATACCGCCGGAAAGCTCGTGCGGATACATCCGGTATACACCTTCCTTATTGGCAATGCCGACCATCTCAAGCATCTGGATCGTACGTGTCTTGACGTCATCCTTTGTCATGTCAGGATTGTGAAGTGCAATGACCTCATCCACCTGCTCGCCGATACGAAGTACCGGATTCAAGGAAGTCATCGGCTCCTGGAAAATCATGGACATGTAGTTGCCGCGCAGCTTCTGCATCACAGAAGTCGGGGTGTTGACCACATTGTATACATGATCGCCGGTATTAAAGCGGATCTCTCCTCCCACGGTCTGACCGGATGGGCGCTGTACCAGCTGCATCAGGGAAAGGCTTGTCACGGATTTTCCACAACCGGACTCACCTACGATACCGACCGTCTTGCCCTGCGGCACATCAAACGATACACCGTCGACAGACTTGACCGTTCCGATGTCCGTGAAGAAATAAGTCTGAACGTTGTCGAACTCAACGCAGTTCTCCGGATTCTTCATCTTTGTCACATATTCCTCCTCCGGAATATGCTTTCTGTTTCTTTTTTTCTCGATCTCCTGCGTAATCTTGCGGTTCTCCCGCGCAATCGCGCGGGATTCTTTTGCGGAGATATAATTTGCGTTTTTCTTCTTATTATTAAATGCCATTCCTGTCACCTACCGTTTCATCTTCGGATCGAATGCATCACGCAGACCATCACCGATAAAGTTATATGCAAGTACCGTGAGCAGGATCAGGACGCCTGCCGGAACCCACACGAATAAATAGTTCGTCATAACGTAAGAGTCGTTGACCGCATTGATGATACTTCCCCAGGAAGCCGCCGGATACTTGATACCAAGACCCAGGAAACTCAATGTGGACTCGGCAAGAATGACATCACCGATTCCCATACTTGCGAATACGACAAGCTGCGGGATAACATTCGGGATCAGATGTCTGAAAATCCTACGGCTTACGCGGATACCGGTTGCCTCTGCCGCCGTCATGAACTCCTGCTCTCGCAGGGACAAGATCTGTCCGCGGATAATACGGGCAATGCTGACCCAGCCGATGATACTCATGACAATACACAGCATGTAGATACGTGTCTTTGCCGAAGCCTTGTAGTAATCCATGATCGAACCAAGGATCAGATACAGCGGAATCGCCGGGATACAGTAAACAACATCAACCACACGCATCAGGAGTGTGTCCACCCATCCGCCGAAAAATCCTGCGATACCACCTACAATGATACCAATGATAAGCTCAATGATAACTACGACAAATCCGATCATAAGGGAAATTCGTCCGCCGTACATCAGACGCGCCAGAAGATCCATTCCGTTGCCGTCCGTTCCACACCAGTGCTTTACAGACGGTGCCGCATAACTGTCGATGACACGCGTCTCCTGATAGCGCTGGATCGTGTACTGACCGTTCTTATCCTTGATCAGGTAGGTATCGGTCTCACCCTGCTCGTCTGTATACTCAAAGGAATCCTCCCCGGCAGTCATTGCAGCCTCAGCCGCCTCCTTGAACGCCGGTGTCAGCACGATACCGCTGGCTACCGGATTCATGCTCATATCAGATACATAAGCATAATCCGCACCGTCTGCCGTATGAATCATGGCAGCGCTTCCCTCGTTTTCAACCGTGTAGTTCACGCCGTCCGCCTCGATGTTCTTATCGCCGTTTGCAATCGCAGTCAGCACCTTGCTGTAAAAATCATAAGAAAATGTTGTGCCTTCATCAAAAGCTGTCACAGACTTCCGGCAGGCAATACCAAGCTCTGTCGTCGTGTACAGTGTCTCTTTCACACCGGATGCATCAAACACATACTCCACGCCGTTGTAAGTAAACTGGTTCTGTCCGGCAGCCTCCGCAGCGTCGTGCTCCTCAGACTTTAATGCCAATGGATTCATCTGCTGCTCTGCCGCGTAAATGTGGTATGTGTCGTCATCAATCCTGCCAAGTGCCAGTGTCTGTCCGTCTCTGGTCTCGAACACCAGCGCATTTTTCGTCACGGCAAGGATCATCTTGGAATACACATCGCTCGGAAGCTCCACGCCGTCCGCCACGAACACCTGGAACTCGTCAATTTTTGCCGCACCGGCGTAGTCCTTCTTCATCTCTTCCGTGCGGTAGAACACCTCACTCTGGGAATACGGATTGACCGCACCTCCGACAAATGCAAACAGGAACATACAGACAATGATAACCAGTCCTACGATTGCCAGTCTGTTGCGGAAAAACCGCTTTGCAACCATCATTCCGGGGGAAAGTACGCGGACACGCTGCGCGTCATCAAGCTTCATATTATTCTTCTCGTTCTCCATGTTCTCTCCTCCTTTCTAGTTCACGCGGACACGCGGGTCCACAACTGCATATAGAATATCGGCAATCAGGTTGCCAAGTAAGATCAGTACCGCGGAAAACAGCATGTAGAACATAACAAACGGAATGTCACCCTGTAATACCGCCTGGTAAGAGGTATATCCGATACCCGGGATCTGGAACAGAGTCTCTGTTACCATGGCTCCACTGAAGAGTCCCGGCAATGTACCGCCGAGCAGTGTGATGATCGGGATTAAGATATTGCGGAATGCGTGGTAATGAATGACGCGCTTCTCCGGCAGTCCCTTCGCACGCGCTGTACGGATATAATCCGCATTCAGCACCTCGAGCATGTTGGTTCTGGTGTAACGCATCAGGGAACCGATGCTCACGATCGTCAGTGTGATTACCGGAAGCACCAGATGCCATGCCATATCCAGAATCTGCTGTCCGGAAGAGAGGCTCTGATAGTTACGTCCGACAATACCGTAGAGGTCGAACCAGCCAAGCTTTACGGAAAAGACCCATTTTAAAAGTGTTGCAACGAAAAAGCTCGGAAGAGAAATACCGACCAGTGCAATAACGGTGATCGTATAATCGGTTGCAGAATACTGCTTTCTCGCAGCGGCAATACCTGCCGGAATTGCGATGATGATCTCCAGAACAAAAGATGCCAGTGACAGTGCAAACGAATACCAGATAACACTTGCGAATTTGGTCAGTACCGGCTGGTTAAAATACCAGGAATCACCGAACTGTCCGCGGATTGCTTTTGCTGCCCAGCGGAAATATCCCTGGATCACACCGGTATCCAGACCGTACGATGCATTTAACTGTGCCACCCATTCGTCATAACTCTTTGCTCCCGGTCTCTGTGACAATGTCAGTGCCTGCTGCTCCACGAATGACGACGGCATGCAACGCATGATCGCGTAGATGATCATGGAGACGAAGAACAGTATGACAATCGAGAGCAATACTCTCTTAACAACAAATTTCTTCATGATTCTTTTTCCTTTCCTCGCTGCTTCTGATGCTAAAGGTATTTTGCAAAAAGGCGTCACGCATCCTCTTGCAAAATACCTTTAAATCCCTATGCACCATGGCACAGGTTGTAGAAGAGGGGAGCCTGCTCCCCTCTTCTTCCACCATCAGCCAGTTACTCTGATCCTTAGTTCATCTGGATCTTCTCAATCTCGTTGAGATAGCTATAGAAGGTTGTCAGATCCTGCGGAATGGAATCCGCATTGACACGCTGTGTACTGAATATAGAAGCGTTCTGTCTCTGATATACCGGAATCTCTACAGCGTAATCTACGATGAAGTCAAGTGCTTCCTTATAAACTGCCTTACGGAATGCCTGGTCAGTGTTGGTTCTTCCCTCCATTACCAGCTCATCCAGCTCGTCAGAGTAGATTGCATAGTAGTTTGCGCTGCCGCCTTCGCTGTGATAGATCTGGAACATATCCGGGTCTAAGGTTGCCTGCCATGCTGCACACCACATCTCTGCGGTCTCGCTGTTTAAAGCATCCCACATGATGGTTCCGTCAGCCAGGTCGTTGATTGTCAGATCAAATCCGATGCTCTTGAGTGCCTCGGATGCTGCGGTCAGGATACCGAAGGAAGGATGATCTCCCTTTCCGCCTCCGCCGATCATTACCTCATAGCTTAACTTCGCGCCGGCCGGAGCTGCTGTCAGCTTGCCGTCTGTTACTGTGTAACCAGCTGCCTCGAAGAATCCGAGTGCTGCGTCAAGTGCTGCTGCATACTTCTCGTCATCCGACATACCGTCTGTGTAGATCGGGTTACCGTCTACATCCTTGGAGAATGCAACCGCATAGTCTGCATCAGACTTCTGCGGTGCTGCCCAGGAAGTATTGGAAATCGGGTAGTTGATTACAGATGCAGCGTCTCCGTAGTAAGAATCGATCACCATGTCACGATATACGGAAATAACAGTTGCGATTGCTTTTCTTAAATCTTTGGACTGCTCAGAAGAAGGATCATCGCCAACCTTGACATTCTGAGAGTTGATTCCGATGTAGCCATAACCATTGTTGTCATACAGAGCTGTGGTTAATACATCACCGGATGCCTCACCGTTGCTGTTCTCGGAGCAGATCTGAGCCATAACCTCTTTGGAGATGGACGGATCAGAAATATCTACTGTACCCTGAACAACACCAGGAAGCTTATCTGCCTCAGCGGTCTCCTTGAACTGGAGCTCCTTGGTAACCGGTGCTCCCTTGTAGTATGACTCGTTCGCCTCGAGATATACTGTCTTGTTCTCGTAGCTCTTGAAGACATACGGACCAGCGCCGAGCGGAGCGGTCGTCTTCTCGCGGATTGCGGAAAGATCACCCTTTGTGAAACCGAACTGGTTGTTATCGTAATCGTACTGGCTCTCATCACCATAGTAATGAAGCGGTGCAATCTGGATATCCATGGTCTGAAGTGCCGGTGCGCTGACCTCTGTTAAAACAACCCGTACGGTCTTGTCATCCAGCTTCTGAATACCGGAAATGTTTGCTGCTGCATCACCGGTCTCAACACCTTCGGTAGCGTATGCATATACATCTTCCGGAATCAGATCGGAGAGAGCGCTTCCTGCAGACTCTGCCTCCATAGCTGTGAAGCTCCATCCGTACTTATCACCGATTGCCATAAAGAAATCCTTAGCAGTCGCATCTGCTGCAAGACCGTCGAATCCCCACTGTGCTGCTGCGCCTGCTACGTCGCCCTCTTCGCTGACGCCGTTCTCTGCGCAGTAATCAACGATCTCCTGTGCAAATGCTGCACCACCATCGTTTACAGCATCCCAGAATGCGTTCTGCTGATCTTCTGTCCAGTATGTGAATTCTGTGTTATCCTCGCCTGCTGCTGCAAGTAAAGATGCCAGTGTGGACATACCGCTTCTGTACTCTTCCATACCCTCGATCGGGAGAGAGTATACAGATGCGCTTCCGTCATAAGTCGGATCGCAGAATACATAGAAAGAGAAGATGATATCATCTGCGGTTACCGGCTCTCCATCAGAGAACGTCAGATCATCACGAAGCTTGAAATCATAGTATACGGTTCCGTCTTCGTTCTCTGTGATGGTCAGATCGGTCGGTCCGTAGTAAGTATAGTCGGTACCGTTGTACGAAGTGGTCTCACCCTCGATACCATTGTAGATAAACTCACCGGAACGATCGTTGTAAACCAGAGAAATCTGTGTCACATCAACGATGTTCTGATCCGGCACACTCTCAACGAAGAATGGGCTGAACTTCTCGCTCATACCGTCATTTGCGATAACGAGCGGTGTGTCGCTGCCGGATGCAGCCGTGCCTGCTGCCTCTGTGCCTGCTGTCTCGGTTCCAGCTGTCTCGCCGCCAGCCTTGCTTCCGCCGCAGCCTGCAAATGAACCGACAGTCAGTGCTCCTGCCAGTAACAAAGCAAGAGTCTGTCTCATTTTTTTCATAATATTTCCTCCTTATAAAAATATTATCTATGTTTTAACCTTATAAAAGGAAAAAACCTACTCCATTGTAGCATTCTCAATCAGAACGCCACTGTAATTGCGGTCATAATACTTTCCGAAGAAAAATGCAACCGCCAGAAACAGAAAATGACATATCAGATAGATACATTCCATTCCCATCCGGATCTCGCCACGGTGCAGCACCATGTATACAAGATCCAGAACCGCTCCGATTCCCGTCAGCACCATTGCCCCGATGCAGGAACGCTTCATGCGAAGCAGCCCCGTCTCATAATGTGCCCGGTGCATCCGGAGCGGTGCTCCGATATAGCTGACCGCACCATAAAGCATGTATCCAAGCGGAAGTATCACAAACAGATACGGAAAAACAATCCATGCCGTGCGGGACGAATCCGGGTTTATAAGCCCCATTCCAAGCTCAATCACCCACAGCGCGATTGTCCAGATGACATTTAAAATGCCTGTCCGCCGCTTCTGCTGCTCATCAAACGGAAGCACATAAAAATCTCCCTGATAGGACGTTCTTGTCACCAGAAGACCATGCCGGTTCTGCTTTAATTCATTTTGATAATCCTTTTGATAAGGGTTCTTGATCATCGCCGCTTCCGCCTCATTGCTCTCTGTCTGTCATGCAGCATAGTGCAAAATTACCGCGTTATTGTGCTAAAATATTTTTGTGTAACAAAAAAAAGTGACAATGAACCTCTTTGTCCACTGAACACTTTGCAAAATACACTTGTATGTTGCACACGCACAACACTTTTTTTATTATACATAGGAAACTGGTTTTGTCAATACTTTTCCCGCTGGCACATTCTGCCTCGTTTCGCATGTTTTTACAATCTCATTTATTTCTCTGCATATTTTTACACTATGTTTTGTTTGTTTTTCCCAGGTTTTCCCCTAATCTCTGCCATTTTCTACCATTTTTCATTTTTTCGCCTCGATTTTTATATGACTAAATATGCAGTTTTTTCTTCTCCTGTTTTTCCACGCAAAAAATCCCGGAACGGATATTTCTCTCCGTTCCGGGATTTCTCTTTCCTGTATAAGTATGCATCACCTGCAGTCATACATACCAGTCAGTTCTTATGATGTTATGCTGTCTTTGTTGCGTACATGAAGTACTTCATACCGAATATCGTTGCGTAGATACCGGTTACGTTAGACTTCTGCATGTAAATATCATTGTAGTAGTAGATCGGAACTACTGCCCATGTATCCATCAGCATATCCTCTGCCTGATGCATTAAGTCAACACGCGCTGCAAAATCTGTTGTGGTGCGGATCTGACTGATCAGCTCATCATATGCTGTCCAGTCCGGAGAAGAAGATACCGGAGTACCCTTTCCTAACTGCATATCGTTGTTACCGGAATCAGAGGTAAAGATCTCTAACATGTTAACCGGGTCGTTGTAATCTGCAAGCCATCCCTCACGCGCGATGGTGAAGTTACCGCTCTTACGATCCTCAAGGAATACATTCCAGTCCTCAGACTTGATCTCAAGGTTGATACCAAGTAATGCCACATCCTGCTGTACGGACTCAGCAACCGCAATGTGTGCTGTACCGTCGTTTGTTAAGTATGTCATGGAGATTGCAGGATCTACTGCGTATGTACCGTCACCGTTGTCTGTAAATGTGTATCCAGCCTCTTCCAGTAAGCCCTTTGCTGTCTCAAGCTCGCCAGCGCCGGTAGCTGTTGCATCATAGTAAGAAGTATCTGCTGTCTTGAATACGCCGCCGTTACCGTCTGCCATACCTTCCGGTACGAAAGAATCAGCCGGGATCTGACCTGTCTGGCCTACGTTCTCAACGATGAACTGACGGTCAACCAGTAAGCTGATTGCCTCACGCATCTTAGCAGCCTCTTCCTCTGTCTTGCCATCGAAGACCGGGTCGTTTACGTTGAAGCCGATGTAATAGGTTCCCAGGTTGTCAAGGATACCAAACTCCGGATTGACGCCGTTTAAGGAAGGGATCTCATCGTTCGGTACGGTATCGATGTAGTCAAGGTCACCGCTGTTGTATGCAGCATAGATTGCTGTATCATCAGCGCTTAACATGAAGTGAAGCTCGTCCATGGTTACGTTTGCCGCATCATAGAAGTTCGGGTTCTTTACATAAACCATGCTCTCGTTGTGGTTCCAGGACTCCAGTGTGTAAGCACCGTTGCATACAAAACCAGCTTCCTGTGCCCACTTGCCAGGAACAGTGCCGTCCGTATCAGCAGCCTCTACGGATGCCTGATGTACCGGATAGAATGTCGGGAATGCCAGTAAGTCGTTAAAGTACGGGCACGGGCTGACAAGCTTGATCACGAGTGTGTAATCATCCGGTGTCTCAACTGCCAGTGTACCGTCATCGTTGCGGTCGATTACGTCGAACAGGTAAGCATAGTCTGCTGCTGTCTTCTCATCGATGACACGATTCCAGCTGTATACGAAGTCAGATGCCTTTAAGTCATCTCCGTTGCTCCACTTGGACTCAATCATGTGAACGGTGTACTCAGTTCCGTCCTCAGATACTTCCGGCATATCGGTTGCGAGTGCCGGGATAAGATTACCATCCTTATCATAGGTATAAAGACCTGCGAAAGAGTTTACTGCAAGGCAGCCGCCGTCTACGGAGCTGTTTAATGCAGGATCAAGGTAATCCGGCTCACTTGCCAGGTTGATGTTGAGCACATTTGTCTCAGCGTTTGTGGTTGTTGCTTCTGCAGTTGCTGCAGCCTCTGTGCCAGCAGCAGCGGTTCCTGTGGACTCGCCTGTACTTGCTGTGGAATCAGATGATCCGCCACAAGCCGTAAGACCAAGTGCCATAGAAGCAACCAGTAATGATGCTACTAATTTCTTCATAATGAATCCTCCTTGTTTTCCGAAGGAAAATGCGACTGTCACAACAGGAGCAGAGGATTTTCCTCCTATAAAATGATCTATGTTCCACGTACCTTTTCGGTAACGTTGAAACCTTACTTATTCCAGCATGCAACGAAGTGTCCGCTGCCCCTGTCGGAAAGCGGCGGCATCTCTTTTGCGCACTGCTCTGTTGCGTATTTGCATCTGGTGCGGAACGGACATCCGGTCGGCATCTTCAGAGGGCTCGGTACATCTCCCTCCAACACGATACGCTTGCTGTGTCTGGCTGTCTCCGGATCCGGAATCGGAACCGCTGACAGTAAGCTCAATGTATACGGATGCATCGGATTGCCGTTTAACTCATCGGCATCGGCAATCTCCATCATTTTTCCAAGATACATAACTGCAATACGGTCGGAAATATGGTGAACGACCAGCAGATCATGAGCGATAAACAGATACGCCACGCCCAGCTTGTCCTGCAGTTCCTCGAACATATTTACCACCTGCGCCTGAATGGACACATCCAATGCAGAAACCGGCTCGTCACAGACGATAAACTTCGGGTTTACCGCGAGTGCTCTTGCAATACCGATACGCTGTCTCTGTCCGCCTGAAAACTCATGTGCATAACGCATGGCATGCTCGGCATTCAGTCCAACCAGTTCCATGAGGTTTAAGATTTTCTCACGGCGCTCTTTTTTATTTGCATATAATTTATGAACATCCAGAGGCTCTCCGATAATGTCCTCTACCGTCATACGCGGGTTCAAGGATGAATATGGATCCTGGAATACCATCTGCATCTGTCTGCGGTAAGGAAGCATGTCCACATCCACTCTCTTGCCCAACACCGGCCTGCCGTTTGCATCTACGATCAGCCTGCCATTCTCATCATACTGCTCGCCGCTGTCAAAAAGCACCTTACCGTCGAACACAATACGTCCGGCAGTCGGCTGATACAGACGAAGCAGCGTTCTGCCGACGGTCGTCTTGCCACATCCCGACTCTCCTACCAGACCAAGTGTCTCGCCCGGCTTGATTGCAAATGAAATATCGTCCACCGCTTTTAACGGAATCGTCTTAAATCCCTGATGCACAGGAAAATACTGTTTTAAATGACTTACCTCAAGAAGGTTCTTTTCCTCACTCATTACTCTGCCTCCTCCTGTGCCTCATATAACTCTTTGATGTTCATCCAACAGCTTGCCAGATGGGTATCGCTGATGCGAAGTTCTTCCGGTTTCTCGGAAAGACAGATCTTCATCGCCGCATCACACCGTGGGCAGAATGCACAGCCAGCCGGCATCTGCAGCAGGTTGATCGGTGTACCGCCGATCGGCACCAGCTTTTCGTTCATATTGTCTGCCTTTGGGATGGAACGAAGCAGTCCCTTGGTATACTCATGTGCCGGACGATAGAAAATATCATCCGCTGTACCGCGCTCGCAGACACGTCCACCGTACATGACAAGAATCTCATCACACATACTTGCAATGACACCGAGATCATGGGTTACCATGATAATCGCCATTCCAAGCTTTTTCTGCAGGTCCTGCATCAGTTCCAGAATCTGTGCCTGAATTGTCACATCAAGTGCCGTTGTCGGCTCATCTGCAATCAGGATATCCGGTTCACAGACAAGTGCCATGGCGATCATGACACGCTGACGCATACCACCGGACAGCTCATGCGGATACTGCTTCATACGGCTTTCCGGCTCATTGACACCGACCAGTGTCAACATCTCCACCGCGCGCGCCCACGCCTCTTTTTTATTCTTATCCGTGTGTAATAATATTGCCTCGATCAGCTGGCTTCCAACGGTAAATACCGGATTTAAGCTGGTCATCGGATCCTGGAAAATGATACTGCAGCATTTTTAGCAAAACTTAAGTTTATGTATCATATAACATGCTTTGATGAAGATGTTAAAGCAGTTATGGTAAAGTATAGCCAGATACAGGAACCTGTAATATATGAGCTTACAGGGAAAGATACTTATATTCCGCTATATACTAAAGAATGTTCGCTTGTATTTATATGCAATGATGGGCGTAAAAGAAAAAAGACAGTTGATTATGAGATAGAGAAAATATTTGAAGAGCCGGGTGATATGTCTGAGTATGACCAATACGATATAGACGATAAATATATCACTATATATAAGGTGGAGTACTACAGAAGAAAACATATATATAAAATGTATACACTCGAATTATATAAGCTGGCGCTTAGTGTTGAAGGAATATCAGAACAGTATAGAAAAAAACTGAATTCATGGATGATAGAGTTCTATCTGGAATACTATAATGCAGAAAGTTTTACAGATGAATACAAGCAGCTTGATACATATAACCTGTCAGTGAGAGATAGTGCATGTCTTGTGAAAATACTTATAGATTATGGCATGTATTATGAGGCAAGGCAGCTTATTGATAAATATGGATATGCAGATGTAGATGCGACAAAGCTTTTTATGTTTATGGTTCATGAGCTTGAAGCATCGGTTAATGAAGAAGAATATAAGAACAAAATATCAGAATATGTATTTAAAAAGCATCTTTATAATGAATCACTGCTTACGTATATGGTGGAGCATTATAACAGTACAAACACTGATATGTATGTTTTATGGAAACATCAAAGGAGTTTGGTGTGAATGTTGATTCGCTGTCAGAAAGAATAATATCCCAGATGATGTTTACCAATGTATATTCAAATAGATTAGCAGAGGTTTTTGCAGATTATTATAATAATGTGGCTGGATATTCGATTGTTAAGGCATATGCAGCATATAATTCATATAACTATGTTATAAAGAATAAGAAAGCAGATCCGGTTATATTTAAAGTTATAGAAAGAGCATATAAGGATAAAATAGGACTGCCATTATTATGCTATATTGCATGGCTTAAGGAAAAGTCATTGGAACTGTCATTATTGAATGAATCAGACATAAAGAAAACAGCACAGTCTATTTTGGATGAATTATGTGAAAAAGAACTTATATATAACTTTTATAAGAAATTCAATGGAATACTAAGCATACCATATAATGCGTATGGATTAACTGTTATAGAATATTTCGGCATTCCGGATAGAAAGGTGGAACTGCATTACCGCATCAATGATGACAGGGAGTATAAAACAGTAGTTATGAAAAGTGATATATGTGGAATATTTACATATAAGCTTTTAATGTTTTATGACGATAAAGTTACATATTATTTTACAACATCAGATGGAGAAAAAACAAAGGAATACAACATGGTATGTGATGATATTCCAGCACAGGATGCCGGCAAAAGATTAGATGCCATCAATGAATGCCTTGCCAGTGAGGAACTGCATGATATGGTTACATTGAAGAAGCTGATGAACAGTTATGTTACAAAGGCTTACGTTTCAGAAGAGATATTTAAGAAAATAGACTAGTGTTACTTACGAAACGATGTACTAGATAAAAACAGAATGGAGAAGTGCATGAAAGACCAGGGACTGATAATTGGAATTGAATATGATAAATCAGTGATACAGGCTTGTGTTTATGATATGAGGGCAGGCATACCTGTTGCATGCGATGAAGTAAGCGGGCTTTCAATAGCAGATGCCATCAGAAGAATATTGGGCAGATATAATGTGGATGAGATTGACAGTCTGTGTGTTAAGTCAGGATTATCTGATATAGAAGAGCTTAATGATATAAGTAATCAGATAAATTTACTTGGGATAAACGAGAACCAGTACATGATCACAGGTTCTATACAAAGCTTTGCTTATTATGCGTATTCACAGCAGAAAGAACTGTATAAGTCTGGAGTAGTCCTTATGGATTATGATGGACAGGTTATTAATATATACAGGCTTTCATATAATACAGCTGATGGTGTGCAGTATATAGTATCAGCTCATGAACAGTATACGATAGATTCGCAGAGCGGCATGTCAGATAAGAAACTGGTTGAGTATGTGTCAGATTATTTTTCAAGGAATACAGCATCATCAGTATATCTTACAGGAAAAGGTTTTGATGTGAAAAAACTGCCAGATGGACTTTCAAAGGTGCTTGTGAATGGCAGAAAAGCTTATATAGGTCAGAATCTGTATGTAAGAGGAGCCTGCTATGCAGCATATGAGAATATATACCATGATATATTTGATAACGTGACTCTGCTAGTAGATGGATGTATAAAGGTGAATATAGAAACTGACATAAATGAACGTGGAAAAGCTATGAGGTTCCGCATAATAAAGATGGGTACCGAATGGTATATGGCACGCAGAAGCGTGGATTTTATCATAGAAGATATGACAACCCTGGCTTTAAAGCTGATCACAGCTGATGGAAAATGTACTGATAAAATAATAGATATAAGCAGCATACCTTATCGTGAGGGAAAGACAACAAGGATAAGAATGGATATATATGCAGTATCACAGGACAAATGTATGCTGACTATTAAGGATCTTGGATTCGGGGAAATGTTCAGGACATCTGGCAGAGTTATAACAGAGGAAATAGATTTAAGTGAGGCATGCTTATGAGTACGATGATTCTATGCAGGGATAAATTAGCAGTCAATCCTTTATATATCAGCTGTTCTGATGTCAGATTATATTCAAATGAGGAGTTGTGCTACTATATTTATAACAATATATATATAATAACAAATGATTTTATAAGTGATGAGCTTATACATTTTTTAAGGTATGAGACAAAAGATATGGCACTTGCAGACAGAGTTGAACAGATGAAAAAAAGTGATGCAGGTCTTGCAGCTATTCTTGTTACTATATTAAAGTCCGTTGATTATTATTCGATAAGCCAGATAGATAAGATAAGTGAAATACTAAGTACACTGGACAGCCAGAATGTGTATGAGCGTTTAAGGTCAAGGGCTGATACATATCTTGACAGAAAGAGATATTTTAAGGCAATAGATTGTTATAAGCAGATAATAAAAGAGTATAAAAATGATGCACCAGGTGCATTTACAGCCAGAATATATCACAATACGGGAGTGGCTTATGCGGGTATGTTTATGTATGACAAAGCAGCCGAAAGCTTTAAGCTGGCTTATGAAACAGGACAGTATTCAGAAAGTTATGACGCTTATCTGGCAGCAAAATATTTTGACGAAAGAAACAAAGAACTTATAGTTGAGGATGTATCTGACAGAGAGCTTGCGGTAAGAAAGCGCATAGAAAGTGTTATGGATAACGCCAGATATCAGGAAGAGTATAGAAAGCTTGAAGAGCTTGTAAAAAGAAAAGAGCATGGTGACGTTGCATATTATCATAAGGCCGTAAAAGATATACTTAGCAGCTGGAAGGATGAATACAGAGGTTACAGTGCGCGTGATAATTAGAAGAATATTAAGCTGTGATAATGTGCAAGAGGATAGCATGAATTGCGAGGTGATAAACAGGTGGGATTGTTCGATGTTATAAAAAATGGCTACGATAAGGATGATGATTTAAAAGATCTTGAAGAGCTTATGTATGATAATTCTAAAGAAGCAGGCAATAAAATGTCTATAAATGATATGATTAAAAGCTTTGAGCTTAATGAATCAGATAAAACATCAAAAGAAGAAGAGACTTCTGATTACAAGGAACTGCTTGAGAGTATGCGTAATAATAAAGAAGAAGACGGACCTTCCGGACTGGCGGAAAAAACAAGAAAACAGCAGGAAAGTGTTCAAAGAGAAGAAGAAAAATATGATAATCTTCTTAATACACTTCAGACTCAGACGCTTATCAGGAAAGTAGATGATGTAACAAGGAGCAAGGGAAAAGACAGTCAGAATTCCAAAATAAAATCAACTGATCCAGATACTTATGAAAAATCAGAAAAGAGCAGGCAGAATATTAATACTATAATAGAAACTGATATAGACAGAGAACTTGAACTAAAGCAGGCAGAGCTTGATGCTGTAAGTACAACAGGTTTTAATGGTGATGATATAGGAAGCTTTATAAAAAGCCAGTGCGATATATGTGAAGAGGCTGCCCGGTTCATAGAAAATGCCAGAGTTGAATATGACAGTGTGACTGATTATTATGAGGATATACAGAAAATAGAAAATGCACCTGCTGATATAAGCAGAGAGCTTGTTATGGCGGCAGACAGAGTTGATAATCTGTCGGTAGACAGACGTATATTAAATACACCTGATAGCAGATTGTCAAACAATGCATACAGAAATATGGAGATGTATGAGGCTGAATTTCCAGAGGCTGTAACTAAGCTTCGCAGCACAGAGGATGACAGGAACACAATCGCCAGAGATATAAGAATGGTTAAAACAGAGCGTTCTATGTACAGGATGGAAGCTAAGGAGCTTGTGAATAAACAGTTGAGGATAAAAGGCTATGCACAGCTTATATGTGGCCTGTTAGCAGCGATATTTGCTGTATTTATGGTGATTATGGCAGTGACAGATGGAAAAGATAATATAGGTGCATTTATAACTGTAGTACTTCTTGCCGGAGTTATGGCACTCGGACTGTATGCATATCTTAAGTCGATAGAAAGAAAGGTATATGTAACGGAAATAAAACTTAACAAAGCAACAGCGCTTCTTAATAAGATAAAGATAAAGTATGTAAATGCTGCCAACGTACTTGATTATCAGTACAATAAATATAATGTTAAGAGTGCGTACGAGCTTGAACAGAAGTATCAGGCATATATAGAGATGAAAGAAGAACAAAAAAAGATGCTTGAAGTCACAGGAAATCTTACAAGTGCAGAGGCAGATCTTATGCATATACTTGGAAGGCTTGGGGTTATAGATACACATGTATGGATAGCACAGGTAAAAGCGATACTCAATCCTAAGGAAATGGTTGAAGTAAGACACAATCTGTCAGTAAGAAGACAGAAGTTAAGAAAGCAGATAGAATATAATGAGAACAGAATTGAAGATGCAAAAAATAACATTAAAAATATAACGAGGAATAATCCGGCTTATGCTAAGGATGCAATGGAGATTCTGGAAAAATACTTGCCAAAACTATAAGTTGTGTTACAATTAAGAATGGCTTTTTGTAAAAAGAGATTAATATTCCGAATTAAGAAATATGACGCATATCAGGTGCGTAGTGTCAGAATGGAGGATAAGATGAAAGAGAAACTTGATGCAATCAAAGAAAGTGCTTTATCTCAGATTAGAGCAACTGATTCTCTTGAAAAGTTAAACGATATCAGAGTTGCTTTTCTTGGAAAGAAAGGTGAACTTACAGAAGTATTAAAGAGCATGAAAGAAGTAGCACCGGAAGACAGACCAAAGATAGGCCAGATTGTTAACGAGACAAGACAGGCTATCGAGGAAGTGTTAGATGCTGCAAAGAAGGATCTTGCTGCAAAGAAGAGAGAGCTTCAGATGAAGTCAGAGGTTATAGATGTTACACTTCCTGCAAAGAAAGCAGAATTAGGACATAAGCATCCTAACACTCTTGCACGTGAAGAGATAGAAAAAATATTTATCGGTATGGGTTATGAAGTAGTAGAAGGACCAGAAGTTGAATATGATCATTATAACTTTGAACTGCTTAACATACCTGCTAATCACCCTGCAAAGGATGAACAGGATACATTCTACATTAATGATAAGATAGTACTTAGAACACAGACATCACCGGTTCAGGCAAGAGTCATGGAAAAGGGAAAGCTTCCTATCAGAATGATATCACCAGGACGTGTATACAGAGCAGATGAGGTTGATGCAACACATTCTCCTTGCTTCCATCAGGTTGAAGGTCTTGTTATTGATGAGAATATAACATTTGCAGATCTTAAGGGAACTCTTGCAGAGTTTGCAAGGGAACTTTTTGGACCAGATACAAAGGTTAAGTTCAGACCACATCATTTCCCATTCACAGAGCCAAGTGCAGAGATGGATGTAAGCTGCTTTAAGTGCGGTGGTAAGGGCTGCCGTTTCTGTAAGGGTGAAGGCTGGATAGAGATTCTTGGCTGTGGTATGGTTCACCCACATGTATTTGAGATGTGTGGAATAGATAAAGATAAGTATACAGGCTTTGCATTCGGTGTTGGTCTTGAAAGAGTAGCACTTCTTAAATATGAAATCGACGATATGAGATTATTATATGAAAACGACACAAGATTCTTAAAGCAGTTTTAGTATATATATATTTATATATATGCTGCATGGAAGGTTGTGCAATGTAATGTGTATATGCATATAAAGTAAATAAGCCCTGTACAGTCAGATTATCATATTGTGGCTGTTTAGTATATGGGCAGGAATGGAGATTAGTATGGATACATCTATTAAATGGATAAAGGACCTTGTTCCAGGTTTAGAGTGTACAGATCAGGAATTCAGAGATGCTATGACTCTTTCAGGTACTAAGGTAGAATGTTTTAACAGACTTGACAAGAATCTTGAGAAGATAGTTGTAGGTCAGATTCTTTCAGTTGAGAGACATCCTGATGCAGACAAGCTTGTAGTTTGTCAGGTTAATGTTGGAGATGAAACAGTTCAGATTGTTACAGGAGCACCTAATATTGTTCCTGGAACAAGTGGACAGAAGGTACCTGTAGTTCTTGACGGAGGACGTGTAGCAGGAGGACATGATGGAAGTCCGCTTCCAGAGGATGGAATAAAGATTAAAAAGGGTAAGTTAAGAGGTGTAGAAT
>OIWV01001560.1_pt1 | contig 19052 bp, 22 predicted proteins | sample 1587751 | NCBI WGS metagenome assembly OIWV01 (sample SAMEA3888913, study PRJEB22519) | human gut metagenome | biome: human gut; feature: human-associated habitat; material: faeces | place: Denmark | collected 2010
CCGCCAATATTGTATGCAATACAGTCATTTATCCGGAGAAAAGCCCTGAGCTTTCAGATAGTCCAACATATGGTATGACAGCGCCTCTCTATAATAGTCAAGAATATGCCCACACCAATCATTGTCGGAAGTTGTTCCCGACCGAGTTTTGTTGTATTGCGTTATAACCTCGTCATATTCAAGCATAGCATTCTGTAACTCATCCGATGATGAATAGCTATTCTTATGAATAACCGCCGACAACGGCTGTTTAGGCTTCATGTCCGGCAGTTCGCGAGGCACACCCATCGCCAAACCACACACGACAAATACCCCTTTCGGCAACTTGAGCAATTCAGCTATTTTCTCAGGAGCCGCAGTTCTTGCATAGCCGATGCAACAACATCCCAGACCGCATGCCAATGCCGCAGTAAGCGCATTCTGCATTGCCAATGCCGCATCTATAATGCCAACCATTATGCCATCGACCGTGTTCTGAAATGGAGGTATTTCAATCCCCTTTTTCTGTGCAAGACCCCATATTTTGTTATAATCCGCACAGAAAACGAGAAAATGATTGCACGTCTTTATTTGCTTCTGATTTGTCAAAGCATACAACGCCTCCTTGGTTTCCTGATTGTCAATATCTATCACCGAGAATTGCTGACCGTTGTAACTTGTCGATGTGTTGCGAATAGCATCATAGACAAACTGCATAGTCTCTTCCGGAATAGATTCCCTTTCATAACGACGGATGCTCCGTCGCTGTAGCAATACCTCTGAAACACTCTTCATAACAAAATTTATTTAATAGGCGTAGCTCCAATTCCAGGCTTGTCGGTCAATGTAATTTTACCGTCAACAACTTTCACTCCATCGAAACTGTCGTTGGCAATCAGCAAGTTTCCATCCAAGTCAACCCAATCTGCCATTGGAGCCAATTGAGCAGCAGCACTGATAGCGCAAGAAGTTTCCGTCATACAACCAATCATCAACTTCATTCCCAGCGATTTGGCAAGCACAGCCATCTTATATGCCTCATGCAATCCAGTACTCTTCATCAATTTTATATTGATTCCGTCATACACTTGATATGCACGCATCACATCAGGAATCCGCTGACAGAATTCATCGGCAATGATTGGAAGCGGACTGCGCTCACGAAGCCATGCCGTCTCATCTATCATTTTCTTGTCAAACGGCTGCTCAACAAACATACAGCCTCTTTCTTTCAGCCAATGACACATGTCAAGAGCCTTTTCCTTGTCTGTCCATCCCTGATTGGCGTCGACACACAATGGCTTGTCTGTTTTTGACCGGATAATCTCCACCAATTCCTTGTCGTTATCCAGTCCCATCTTCACTTTTATAACTTTATAAGGCGCCGCCTCGTCAACTTTCTGACGCACAACATCAGCCTTGTCTATTCCAATGGTAAACGATGTGTTCGGCGTTTTTTCCGGCGACAATCCCCAAATCTTATACCATGGTTGACCCATTATTTTACCAAGCAAATCGTGCAAAGCAATATCGACAGATGCCTTCGCCGCCCTATTGTCAGGAGCGGTGCCGTCAACATAGCTCAAAATTTCTTCTATACGGAACGGATCGTTGAATTGTCCCAAATCCAAATTGCCGAGAAACTTTGTTACCGACTCTATTGATTCACCGAGATATGGAGGCATCGACGCTTCTCCATAACCGACAATGCCATCATACTCCAACTGCACAAGCACATCAGGAGTCGTTGTACGGCTGTTGCGAGCCAAATTGAAAGCATGTCGCAATTTTAATTTATTTGGCTTGAATGACAGTTTCAACTTGCCAGTTTTTGCCACAGTTCTTGTCTTTTCTGCAGCCGACAATGATATTGGCGCAGAAAGAGCCACCAAACCCAAGGCGGTTCCTTTTAAGAAATTCCTACGATCCATAAATATGTTCTTTAATTAGTTTTTTCAAAAATACCAAGGATGGTTTTTCACTGAGACAATGCCCTTTGTACCAACCTCATTGTTTATTCTCGACATAGAAATGAAATGGTAATCCAAATAGTCATCGGCCTTTGGATCCATGCTGTTGACTTTCACACGTCCGGAACTGTGGATATATTTTCCTCCACCGACATACATCGCCACATGCGTAACCTTACCCGATGTTGACCCAATGAATATCAGGTCGCCCGGCTCCGCCTCTGTCCGCCATGCTGCGCAGTCAACTTTCTTTCCCGTCAACGCCTGCTGCGAAGCGTCGCGCTGAAGGATTATGCCGTTTGAGAAATACGATGTGCGCACAAAACCTGAACAGTCAGCCATCTTTGCCGACATTCCGCCCCAAAGGTATGGACGTCCCATCATTTTACGCGCATTTTTCTCTATCGTCTTGAAATCGTATGTCTGATTTGCCCACTCCTCAAGTGCCGCTGCGTGTTTCTTAAGCACGAAACCCTCACGACCGTCTGGTGTGGCAACTTTATAATACTTGCCTTTTTCTCCTTTTTTGACCAATATGTTGCCAAGCAACAAATCGGACACAATCGTTTGATTGTCGACTTTCGGTTTTTCATACATCGACGTCTCAAGTTCTGTGACAACAAGCCTGTCGGCTTTTTTCCAGCTATAAAATTCTTCTTCTGAGATGAATTTAAGTGAATTGTCGGTGACATAACCTATATACTCATCAGGAGTCTGCACCATCGACATTCCGTCTTCTGATTTAAGGACTCGCACAGGCGTGCCCATTATCGCCTGCGATGTGAGTTCAGCACCGCTCGCGGCAGCACCTCTGACACATGCCACAGATATCGACACCAATGCCCATGGTCCCTTAACAGTTGCCTCTGGAAGAATCTTTATTTTATCTTCAAATTTTATGTTTAGTTTGTCAAGTCTTGCCAAAATATCGGATTTGGCCGATTGATTGTCGACATCTCCGGTCAGAACTTCCACTCCATCCACTGTTTTTGCCATGACGCTCCAAACTGCCACACGCGTATCTGGTGCATATTCCGCTTTAACTTCTTTCAGGACATCGACCACCGCTGCCGATTGTGCCACGATTCCGAATGTAGAACCAGCAGCCATAGACATCGCCATTAACAATACTTTCAAACTCATTTTAAATTTCTTTATTGGTTAATTAAATAGTATTGCAAATTTACTTGTTTGCGTTAGAATTCCAAATATATTTCATCTAAAAAATAAATAATCCTACGCTTGTTTTAACACAAATATTACGCCGTTTCGTGGGATTTTATAGTTTAACCGTTTCGGATTCATATTCTATAATCGTCATATTACCGCCCCATTTTTCCTTGTCCGTTATGATGCCAAGACCGTCAAAGACACGATAAGTTCGGGTCTCGATTCTGCCATGCCCAAGTTTTGGCCCCTCTGAGTAAGAATATGCCGGAGTGCATTCTTTGAGTCTGTCTTCCACACCATAACGCAGAGATGGTTGATTTGATTCATAACAGTTTGATTTTCACCTATAAAGTTACGAAAAATCTGCCATTCGACCTATTTATTGAGATACTTATTTTTCCTGAAAATCAAAGGGGTCCGGTGTCCTCAGGGACATATTCCACAACCATCAAATCGCCTTATGAATTATAAACCGCAGGAATAAAAATCACCCTCACAACCCAAGGAACACTCGCTATAAAATAACTATATTTTTGAGAAAACAACGCCAAAGTTAAATGAAAGAGCCGTGTGACAGCAATACAAAAATAAAAGGGGAAGCCGCTGCTCCCCCAAAAAGATCAGTTAATTTTGTATTGTAATGTCAAAACAACTAATCGAGGCACAAAGATACGAAATCTATCTTGGCCTGAAAAGAAAATGGACATATTATCGAGGATATTTCGTAATTTTGCATAAAAATTGTACAACTGATGAAGAAACATCCAAATAAATTTGAGGGGGTTAGGCTAACTAATGACATTCCTGTTGCTGAATGGATAGCCTCATTCCCAACAGAATCAGAACAATCCTTAGCAGAAGCTGCTGTTCAAGATTGTTTAGATAATGGCTACCAATTATCCGAAATAAAACTGAAATTTACAATGTCTTCTCTAAGACGCAACAACCCGAATTGCACGAGTATTGATGACACAAACTCTTCGGATAATAAACAAGTAGTCTACGTCGAAAGACCCAAAAAGAAAAGAGGATGTACTTTTGCCTTATTAGCAACATTGCTGATAATCTTAGTAGCCTTTTTCTCTAATCCCGATTTTAACAAGCATCAGGAGCAAGTTAAGCAGACTGTAGTATCAATGGCAAAATCAGAAGTTATGTCCAATGATAATCCTTTTGTTGTTCTCTTTGGAGGTTTTGTCATTGAAAAATTTGCTGATGCCTTAGTTTGCTCTAATCTTGTTTATCATAATTATTTCCTATTTTCAACGACCTCAATAGACCTTAAAGATGACCAAAAGACCATATCTTTTGGAGCATTCGGGAAAGTTTTTACTTTCTCCAAAGAAGATATTAAAGAAGTCGCTCGTGAAAATAGCGAGAAGACAAAGACTGACAAGGAATAGCAAATTAAAATTCCAAAATAATAGAGCCGTCATAATTGCGAACCTTCAGTTCGATGAGCGTAGACGAATCAAACTGTGGCGGCTTCTTCGTGGGTACGAGTGGCGATTGCAACTTGCACGCTCCATTGCAAAGGTCAGCCCAAGTCTTACAGAGCCGTGCCAACGGCAGAACATCTTCTCTCACTCGGCTCATCACTGTCGTCAGTGAGTGCGACACACAGAGCAATTGACTTCCTTATTTCCCCGACCTCGGTGTGGAACAGCCGCGCCTACATCGGCATAACATTGATGCGAGTGCGACCCCACCACCGCACAGCCGGGCTTTTCGATGCACACAGCATCTCCTTGTTGCACCACAACCCTCTACGACATTCCTCATTGGTGTGCTTCTCCGACATTCAGATGTTGGCTTCGCCACTTTTGCACGTCCTATTTTTTTCATGGGTGATTTTTCTCGCACCTAATATCGGCAAGTCGCTTTTACCGCAGTGTTCGCCTCACAAAGTTATAACGTGCGCTCGCTCGCCAAGGGCAGGTGTGCACTCCGTGTTCCCCGGTTTTCGCCATGTTAAAATATGGCTGCAAACTCGGACTCACCCTTGTCTTTGCTCGGCTATGCACATCAACCTTATTGTTCGCAAAACAGCGAAAGCAACTCGCTCGAATCAGTTGCAAATCACTCACTTCATAAAATATACGGACATGAAAAAGAAAACATCGAAAAAGTCGGAAGCCCCTCTCAAAGAGGTCGTAGAACAAGCAGTAGAACAAATCACCTGACTTCGTCACTCAAAAAACACGTATTTTACAACTAATTGATAAACAATATTTTGTGCCTTTGCGTACCCTTGTTTGGGGTACACAAAAGGTTTTTTAACTATGTTTATCAAAAAAAGAAGAATCGTTCCGGAACAACAAGTATTGTAGTTGCGGAAAAAACAAAAGGCAACATCAACAAAAGAGGTTACAATAAGTTTTTATCCATGGATGGTGAAGTGAAGGTAGCCATCAACTATGACCGTGTTGCCGACGACTCCAAATGGGATGGTCTAAAGGGATATCTCACCAATACGGATATACCAATACAAGACGTTTATGCAGCATACCACAACCTTTGGCATGTAGAACGGGCCTTACGTATAGCCAAATCAAAGATAGAGATACGTCCTATGTTTCATTTTACACGCAAACGCATCGAGGCTCATATATGTATATGCTTTGTGGCTTTAAAAGTGTACAAAGAATTGGAACGTATGTTGAAAGTCTCAGAGATTAAGATGAGCGTAGACAAGATACTTGCATTAGCAAAGACCATCACCACCATACAAATTAAGCTACCTCTGAACAAGGATGTATACACTCAGACAATGTTGATGGCAAGGCATCAGAAAATCGCCAAACTCTTTGATGAAGATTTTTGGGTGAAGCAATGACGAAGTCAGGAGACTAAAGGAAATAATAAAGCTGTGTTAAACTATAATATTATAGCCTAACACAGTTTATATTACACTACCTCAAAAATGGGCTATGTTTTTACGTTTACCCAATTAAATCCTTGATATTTTTTGATTGTTTTGTTAATCTAATCAGAACCGACTTAGCTAAATTATCATCTAATGAATTGTATCTATTGATTAAAAAATCCTTCAATACAGAGAAGCTAATAGTCTCACCACAATCCTCAAATATCAGTTCTTTTTTATTAAAATGGATTATTGAATTTATAAAATTTGATTTTCTTTTTCCTATTATTTTAAATATATGCCCACTTTGGTCAACATATTTTTGATTATTGTAGTATTCTTCAAAGATACTATTATCGCCAGGATAATCCCATAAGTCTCCAATATGGGTTTCTTCCAAATCCTGTGAACTTAAATTACTTAAGGAAATATTAAGTATAGGGAATTGTATTGACATATTACTTGATTATTTATTCAAAAATTCTAAACAAACCATACATTATAGACACAAAACCAACAACATATCCTTGAAGATAATTAATATAGTTTATTGTAAAACTCGGTGGGAAATTACGCCTGTCTTTGTATGTGATATTTAGGAATGTAATACCAAAGGATATTGCACAAATACTATCATATCTTTTTAAAAAGATTGTTGTTATTCCTAAGCATATCATCAAAATTGAAAAAATCAAGTAAGTGCTATTTTTTATGGCACTTACCGACTTTTTGTGCTTAATAACTGAAAACATTATTGCAATTCCTGTTATAGACGCTAATATTCCCCAACCACAAATATAGTTCATATTGTTTTGCTTTTATGTTATAACTAAAGAACGACTGGATATTGTTCTACAAACTTAATAAACCATATAAGAGAAAACCGATACCTGCTACGTATCCTTGAAGTGATGATATATAGGCATTAGTCCTCTTTGAAACTGGATTCTGTTTGTTATCATAATAGGTGTAGCAAGAGCAGATAATACCTAAATATATTGAAGTATAGGCATCATATTTCTGAAACACAATGTTCAATATCCCCAATGTTATACCACACAAAATCCATACATGGCAAAAATACCAAAATACTTTTCTATTTCTACTTTTTTTTAGGAGAAAGAGAATAAATGTACAACTAATAAGAAGTACACACCCCCACAATAAATGTACCATACATTATTCATTTTTATTCTGACTTTTGTTATTTTCTTGCTCTTTTTTTCTATAACTATATCACTTTTTCTATAACTTTTTGGCTAACACATTGTAAAGTGTCTTGCACATCTTTACTTAGCTCACCAAATGCGTTTTATAAGTTTACCTAATCCCACCAAAAACACCATACTGTCGATTTTTTTAGTTCAGCTGCAAGCGATGTAAGATTTTCTCCTTGGAAAATGGTATCGTCACAATACCCCATGTGCTCCTCTGCAAGAGGCATCGTGTCACCTGTCACAGGCTTAGGCAAATAATATTGTATCATATCATTTGAGATATGGGCTACTACCGCTCCATATTTCTCGTACCAGTATTTTGCTACAGCCATGTGCTCCTCTGCAGTAGGACACTCATTCCATTCACCCATTGGAATATAAGCGAAAACTTTCCAAGGTTCTTTTACTGGAACTTCCACAAGATAAACATGGCTTTCATCACTAATACCGAAATCATCTATAGGTGGGAGGTTTTCATCATTTCCGACTACTTTAACATTCCAATCTTCTTCATCATTCCATTCTTCTTTTACCGCTTCAAAGCGGTTGCAAAGGAATGTTTGACCAACAACAGGATTAGAGCTTAATACGCTTGATTTCCATACACTAAACTTTGCCTTATCGAACCACTCAGACTTTTCGTCAAGACTGTCATAAAAGCAATCATCTATTTCCAATAATACAGGGCAAAAGCCATTCGCTTTTCCTCTCTCATAGGCATCCAACCATAACTGCTTTATCTTATCAGGTTTACAATCTATATAGGTGATTTTGCAACCATGAAGGAACTCTTCAATTGGCATTAGCTGTGGTTCTTGTTTTTCTTGTTCTATCGTTTTCATATTTTGAAATGAAATTCGGTAAAGACGAATCAACTTGAAGAATCTCCATGCCAAAATTGCACAAACAATTATCGGTGTATAGAATTGGCTGTTACTCACAATTCGAACAATCAACAATGCCATACACAACGCAAGCAAGACTCCCCAGATAATCAGTTGCTTGCGTAGAATACGACACACACCGCACCAATCGTTAGCCTCAATGAGAGCATTCAAATCATTGCCCATTTTGTTTTCTGTCTTTTTCTTCCACCTATATGCCAAAGCTAAAGCAATGACAACGGCAAGTATTACGATAAACAATGTCTGTTGCATAATCATTATTTTTTATTGTATAGAATTTTATTCCTTATATTTTCTTGTAACTCTTTCTTACTATTCTGTTTAAACAGGACATATATTCCACCAACAAATAAAATAAAGAAACTTATAATTCTCAAATAATAACCTATCGTCAACGTAAAATGGTGTATATTCCCCCAAGTGTCAGTTTCTGTTCTTGGACAAATAATCAAAAGGCTACTCAATATTATGGTGATGCAAATCCACAATACGAAGTGTTTTCTATTTCCCTTTATTAGATGTCTTATAGCAACAATGTATGTTATGTTTGAAAACCATGCTAAAGAATATATTTTCGGAAATATTCCCGGAAATACGAAACAAAACCAGCCAAAGAACAAGTCTAAAAAGCCATCACCATAACAAAGATTAGTTGCTTCATCATAATAATATGGTACGAACCCACAGGTTATAAGATAGCACAAAAAACTAAGTGTTATCACGCTTTTCTTTAATATGCGAGTATTCAATATTTTCATATACTATTCTATCTTTACAAGTAAGTTCTTTGTTGTTTCCGAATATTAACCTCAATAGCTGTTTGTGAACGAAGAACACTACTAAGCATAGCCACACCTTGCTATGTAAAAGCAAAAGTTGAATAGCGGTTGCCGCCTCTTCCATTTGAGATCACAATTTGTGACCTCAAACATTCTTCTCTACTCAATTCAAAACGAAAATCATCTGGAAATCGCTCTATGTTACGCTTAACGGTTTGATTAAGCACCCTTGTCTCTACACCATATAACGTGGCTAAATCTTTATCAAGCATAACTTGTTGCCCTCTAATTACTTTTATTAGAGGTTCGATATTACCTGCGAGTTTATGGTTATCGCATTTTGTAACATCTATTTTGGACTGGTCGCAAATTGCGACTGGTTCTTTTTTATCTATGTTGTTTGCCATATTTCTATTATTTTGAGATCACAATTTGTGACCTTAAACGTGTTGTTACTTATTATTGTATACAAAGGTAGTGCTTTTAGCCTTTAAGCCACTATTGCACAACCCCTTTCTTTGAAAAGAACGTAAAATTAATAGTTTTATTGCTATGATTGTGTATTTTTAATCGCTTAACTCGTTGCACCGTACTCACGCCCCTTCCACTTAACTTTGTCACATCCCGAATGGAGTATCTCTTGCTGAGCAAATCTATTAGCTGCCCATACATCGGTTATCCGCTAAAATGTGTACCTATGTTCATAATTACTTGAATTAATAGTAACAAGAAACAAGGTAACTAAAAGAGCTAAATTCCAAGCAGGTGCATTACGGTTATGGCTCTAATTGATTATCTATGATGTTAAACGTGTCTGTTAATTCCACCCTTCTACTTCTATTTATTAAATTATATTCGGTAGGAAATATTATTTCTTTGGCTGTAACAAGAATAGGTCGTGGAGTACTATAATCGAACCAATAATATTTTCCTGTTTCTATGTTTGTTAGTTTTTGCGCATAACACCACGGACCAAATTCTTTTATTATCAATTTATAATGTCCTGTTAAGTCTATCAAATTAGGATGACAGCCAAAAGAATCAACAGACAGATTTCTTAGAGTGTCTTGAACATTCATGTCCAAATCTTCGAGACACATCTTAGTGGTAGTTGTACGGTTTTTAAAGGTACAATTACCAAGAACTATCATTATTGTTAAAAGTACAAAAGCTAATTTAATCTGTTTCATTTGTTTATTCTCATTCTACAATTCTTATTATTTATTCCATAGTTACCTTATCCTTTTTCAAAGCTAATCTTTCACTTAAGATTTCCATGACATACTTGGCGAGAAGTTGACTATTGCCTTTTACATCAAATGCCATAAGGCTCTGTTCATGACAAGGAGTCATTCCTCTACCATCATCAGCTTGTTGCCAAAGTTCTAAATGAATTATGCCTGTGTGAACATTCAACTTTACTATGCAAGCCACGGATTGTTGATAGTAACTTTTCAACGAACGTTCTTTAATAAACTTCAGATAAGCGGATGTGGAATTTATTGAAGTTCGTATGACCATACTGCTTTTACCCAAACAGAAAAATATCGCATTGGCCAATTCTTCCTCGGATGCTGTAGCAGGAAGAAAGATAATTGATTTGTCTTCTACTTGGCATCCCTCAAAAATCCGATAGAGAGTTATCACCTTGAAACCTTTTGATGAAAAGGAAATGCAACAAGACTTTTTTCTATGGGAATAGAGAAGTTTGCAAAGCCAAAATTTTATTCTTTTACACATAAACATAGTGAATTCATATAGAAAAATTTGATATGGTGTTTTCTCTTCTTATCGTCTCCTGTTTAAATGCTCCAATTAGGGTATATTTTATAGGAATTTTTCTTTCAACCAATGTCAGTACAGTCTCGTCAACATAGTTGTCGATAAGGACAATACGTTTCTTTGCACTCTTAATCAAGTCGGACACGAAAGTATAGGCATCATAAACTTGCCCATTGTAGAACACACCTTGCTTCGGTTTTGCGTTGCCTTCGTCCAATCTGCGGAATACCTCGTCAATGCGTTTGTCTGTTTCTTGCTGATGTTGCTGCATTTCCAGTTGATGGTACTCCATTGTTTCCAAGCGGCTGAACACAGAAGCGTTGTTTACCATAAAATGGCGCATGGAAACAAAGGCTCGCATTATTCGAATATTCACCTCAATCGCAGTGTCAGAACGTAAAACACTACTAAGCATAGCGACTCCGTTTTCAGTAAATACGTAAGGCATGTATTTCAAATGTTGTCCGCGTCCTTCGTTTAAGGTCGCAATTTGCGACCTTAAACATTCGTCCTTGGTCAATTGAAACATGAAATCTTCTGGAAATCGTTTAGTATTACGTTTTACTTGCTCATTAAGACGCTTTGTTTCAACGCCATAAAGTGTGGCAAGGTCACGGTCAAGCATAACTTGTTGTCCTCTAATTACTTTTATTAGAGACTCTATATTATCTACAACAACCAACTGGTCACGATTTGTGACCAGTTCGCCATTCTCTGTCTTTACTATTATATCTGTCATATTTATATCAATTATCAAAATCACAATTTGTGACTTTAAACGTTTTGTTATATTGCGTACAGAAGTAGTGCTTTTAGTCTTTAAACTACTATCACACGAAACCTTTCTTTGAAAAGGACGTAAAATCAATAGTATTATTGCGATGATCGCATTTTTAGTAATCGCTTCACTCGTTGTACGGTACTAACCCCTTTACCACTCAACTTCGCCACATCCCTAATGGATATCATTATTCGTATTTATCCATTAAGCAGGCATTGAAAGTCCTTTGTGCCTTAGGCGGTTCGCTATATTCACTGCCTTGCAAGCGGTTTGTAGTATTCCATTGGTCTTTCCAGTAATCTTCAAGCAGACGTTGCAACTTGGCAGGAGTTGAACGCAAGTAACGCTTGGGGTGAAAGCTGATGGTTGCTGTTTGCCGCATCTGCTCTATGCCTGTAGCAACAAACGAGAATTCATGTCGGCTTTCAGAAGCTGCCAATATGAGTCCGGGCAAACCACCTAACTTCCATGGACCATTATCAAAAGGCAGGTCCAACGAATACCACGCTGTCCAAGTGCGCCCACGGAACTGACAAACGGCTTTATGGCAGGGATAACCTATAATAATAGTGTCACCATCGGCAAGTTCCCAAGAAAACGTCGGAATGGATTCCTCATAACAGAAGAAAAAGTCATTGTGCAGGACATCCGTATAAGTGAGAGTGCCCTTCTGTGGAATGTGCTTATAAACTTCATACTCGCGTCCTTTCTTAGAGCCAAACGTATTTGCCAGGAACTGCAAATAGTTCATAGGGTCGGCATTCACACTCTTCACAGAATCACGCTGATGCAGAAACTGCTCAAACCGTTGGCTATAAAACCGAGACGAATGTCTCCCTATATCCAACAGATTTATATCATCATACGCTTCCTTTTGCTCCTGCGTATGTTTATACAATGCACGATACTGTACACGCACACTTACCGTGTCCACCACCTCTTGGGAATGGACGCATGCTGCAAAAAAAAGCCAATAAACTGAAAAGTATTTTCATAAGCTATATTTTATTATTCACTCCAACTCAAAGGTTGTCATAAGCAGCACCTTATTGCCATCTATGTTTTCTTCGTAAAAGAAGCGATAGATGCCAGGCTTGTTTGGCAGAATATCGGGAAAAAGATGAGCAGTTATGGTGGCGCTTTGACCATCGCTTAATATATGCCCAATAGCATTGAATAGGCAGTCAGTTGGTAAAATAAACCAATTACCATCCCTACCTTGGGCTGTGATGCTATATGCTTCGCCATACATGAATTCTTTGCCACTATGGTTGGTAATAGTGATTTTGATTTCTGTACTACCCAAAGGATAGGAGGGACTCTCTGCCTTGATGGAAATACCATTATAAGAGCTTACTCCTGTTTTATTATCTATGACAGGGTCGAGTTTGTCTCCAAACTTAATGACAGACGAGTTGTATATCTGATTGCGAAACTCCTGTTGCTTCTCCTTGGTGTTCCAGCGGAGTGAAACATCTATGGAGTTGTTTCCTATTCCAAATCCAACGATATTTCGCCAGACTGAAGAATTGTCTGCCGACAAAAACTTCCTTTCAAGTGTTCGCATAATTTGATTTAGTTCCTTTTGGGAATATTTCCGCATCGAAGCCTTGCGATAAATTTTCTTCTTACCACCAGCGACCTTTTTCTTACCACCAGCGACTTTCTTTGTGCTAATGGTAGCTACCTTCTTTTGTTGAGCGGCAAATGACAGTTTGCAAGCTGCAAAAGCTGTTTGCATTGAAAGGATCATTGTAAATCCTAATATTATTGCATTGAGTTTTGTCTTCAATTTCATAGTTGTCAGCAATAATAATTTAACATGTAGAGAAATATGAACTCTTATAGCATATTTCTTTTCACTCCGGAAAAGTTTAATTTCTTTTGCAAATATACTGTATTTTAGTTTATCATACAAATGATACAGCCAGAAATAATCCATCATTTTCTTTGCCCATCCCATTTTTTTTATACCTTTGCCCCCGAAACATCAAGAGCAGTATAAGAATCTGCACCAACCGAGCATGACAGCCACGGTGGTAAAGATACGATGTGGGAATAAGTTTAATTTCAAAAATAAGTCATTATGAACAATCACTTGCTCTAATATACAGAATTCTGCCCTTTTATATTTTCAAACGATTGTAACTTCTAACATTTCAAGGGCACGCGCTGGATATTGCTGAGAAACGGCAACGACATCTTTGATGCCAAATACAAGACAAGGCTTGACAATGTGCTGAACTTGAATGAACCGTTGATGATTGCATAATACTTGCATGGTATGACTACCCAATATCAAATGGCCCTACTGAAGGTATAAACAACAAGATAAAAGTGCTGAAAAGACAAATGTATGGATTCAGAAATGATGAGTTCTTCACGTTAAAGCTATACGCTCTACACGACAAGCGTCTACGCATTTAACGGAAGAACCTTTTATTCTAAGATCTTGATGCTAACTGCCTTGAGCTGTTGCCAACCAGACTTGTCGGTTACACGTACCATAAAGTGATAATCACCAGGATCTATGTCTTTAGGACAGGTAATGTCTACCTTTGCATCATACGATTTCAAACCCGAAGGAATAGGGTAGTCTTGGTTATATACCCAAGGACTTACAGGGTTCTTTTTAGGGTCGAGCGTACAGTCGCCAGCCGAAGTAGAATGGGTATGGTGGTCGAAGTTGTTGTGTATCTCTATGTTGAAATTGCCTAATTCTGCATTGTCTGTAAAAGTATAGCGGAAAGCGATAACATCGCCTCTATGATACTGCTGACAGTCGATGGGGTTGGGCAAGTCTCCATCCACAATCTCAGGCTTTTCCTGATCGTTGACCGTTGTGTCATCGGTGTCGTCACTTGAACAAGAGGTCAAGCTACCAGCTATCCCCATCACCGCTGCAGCAAAATATATATATAACAAATAAATTGTACTTCTTTTCATCGTTCTTACGTATTAAAGCTTTCGTTTCTTGGCTTGGCACTAAAGTGCCAAAGCCAAGAAACTGTCATTTTATTTTTTATCTCATACCTGAAGCTTTATTCCTTGGTAATCTGAATGCCCTCGGCCTCTTCGGTCGTTGAATTGCCTGCAGCATCGGTTACGGTGAAGTGAATGTGGTATTCGCCGGCAGGAGCGTCTGTAGGAATCTGAGGATGCTCGTGAAAGAGAGCTGAGGTCTCGCCTACATATTTCTCGTCTGTATAGGTGAATACATGTTCGTAACCAGCTGCTGTGTTGTGGAATTCCACTTCTATCTTGGCTATTTTGTGAGGAGCCTCGATTTGTGCCTCCAAGTGCATCTTCTGGCCAATTACAGCCTTGTGACTATCATCCTCGCCCACTTCCTTGAAAGTAATGGTTGGGGCTGTCTTGTCGAGTGCCTTGACTGTAAGGTCGGAAGTGAAGGTAGTGCTCTGACCCAACTTGTCGGTTACGACAAATGTTACAGTATAAGCACCAGGAGCAGCATCGGCAGGGATGTCAAGATGCTCGTGGAAGGTAGTGTTTCTTACACCGATGTATTTGCCCTCGGTATAAGATTGCTTGACGATGGTCTTGTTGCCGTCTTTTGCGGCGATAGTCACGTCAATGCGGGCAATCAAACCATCTGCCACCAAGTTGCCCTCCAAGTGGAGATCCTTGCCGGCGATGGCTTCCTTGGAGTTCTCCTTGCCTACCTCGGCAAGGGCTACAACTGGTTTTGCTACACTCTGCTTTGCATCATCATCATCGCTGCAAGATGACAACACTAAACTAAATACACAAAACAGCACTGAGGCTGCAAAAAATATAATCTTTTTCATTGTTTCTAATCTTTTTTATTTACTTTTATATACTTACAGAAACGCTTTGTTGTACACCAGAAGCGCACTGTTTGTCCATGTTTGTCAAACTGACAGGAGGGCTTCCTTGCCGCTTGGCTATCATTCTTCCAAGAGAACTCCTTATTATTCGAGTTATGATTCGAGTTATGATTCGAGGAAGGAATCAGAAGTTCCAGGAAACCATAGCCGAGAAGTTTCTTCCAGGTTCAGGCACTCCCATCAGTCTGTAATAACTGGTGTGGTCGTAGTATCGCTTGCCCAACAAGTTTTCTCCACGAAGGGTTATTTCCAACTTGTTTTCACCAAGTTTGAACTTCTTTCCGATGCTGGCATTCAAGAGCTGGTGCCCCTTGGTCTTCTCCTCGGGAGGAACGATTATATCTTGCGTTCCCACCACTTGCCATTCCAAAGCCACGAATCCCGATTTGGCAGGATTTTGTGCGGGCAATAGATAACGTAACTCTGCGCGAGCCGACCATGGGGTGGAGAACGGAAGGCCATAACCTTTCTTCTCTCCACTGAGCTGGCGTGCGTAAAGGTACTCGCCGTCGGCATCCAATTTCAAGTATGGAAGAATCTTCCACGAAACGCTTGCCTCGAAGCCCCATCTCAGTACCTTGGCCTGTGTGTAATAGTAGAGCTGCAAGCCCTCCTTGTACTGAGGCGTAGGATTGAGATAGATATAGTTGGGGAAATAGTTGAGATAAGGAGTCAACTGCATCGAAAGCACACCCTTTTCGCATACGATGCCCACATCCACCTGATAACTTTCCTCAGGCTTCAGACAGGTGTTGCCTTTCTCATAACGGAAGATATTGTAGTTCACGCCGTCCATTCCCAACTCCTTGGCTATCGGCATACGGAAGCTCTTGCCCACATTGAGTTTGAGCACCCAGTCGCCCAGCATCCGATTCACGCCCACCGACCAAGTGAAGCTGTTGTAGCTACGCCTCAGATTGGCGGAACGCTCCATATAAGTGGAATCTCCTTGCTGTACTGTACCTTGCAGCACAGTTCCATTCATGGGAAAATCGGAAGTTGATGCCTTCAACGGTGTCTTGTACCAATCGTGATAGCTGTGAATCCTCACGCTTCCACGGTCAAATCTCGCCCCGGCGGTCAAGCTGAGCTTATCGCTCAAATTCCACTTGTCCATGGCGAAAACACCAAAGGTCAACTGTTCGAAGTCTGGTAAGATGAATCCCCATCCTCCCTGGCGGTTGCGTTGGTACTCTACGTTGCCCCCTGCCTGCAGGTCGTGTTTGCCCATCTGCTGCATCGCCTTCACGTTGGCGGAGAAGGTTTGCTTCGTAAAACTTCTCTCCAGGGTGTTCGTCGGTATCGGCATATAGCCATGCGACACTGGTTCGGCAAGTTCGCGCTGTCGGTTGTTTTGGTAGGCGAAATTACCTTCCAACATGCCATCCGCCCAATTCCAGTCGGTATGATTTGATACCCAGAAGTGGTTGACGGTATGGTAAGGCAAGTCGATGTCGCGACGCGAACTGTCATAATCGATGTCCGACAATCTCACTTCCAAACCGTGAGCATTGGCAAAGAAACCAGCCTTTGCATTCACATCGGCAATGCGAAAAGAGGTGTTCCACCTGTCCCCAGCATATCCGAGCATCAGATTCCCATCCATTTCGCGTCCTGCCGTATTGCGAAGACGCTGGTCCTTGAGCTTAATCCAATAGGAGTAATACTCGATGCTGTCGGCAGGAACCTTGTAGTCGGCGTAATCCATCCATGTGGCATTCGCTTTATACCAGAACTTGCCATTTCTACCTGTCAGTCGAACCGATGAGCCTATCGACTCATTGTTGGTTCTGCCAAAGAGATTCACCTGTCCGGCAAACTTCTTCAGCGGCATCGTGTTACTCTTCAGATTGATGACACCACCGATGGCATCGGAGCCATAGGTGAGCGAGGCAGGCCCCTTGATGACCTCAGCTTGGTCGATGGCATACTGGTCTATCTCCAGACCATGGTCATCGCCCCATTGCTGTCCCTCATGCTTGATGCCATTTTCTGCCACCAACACACGGTTGAAGCCCAAGCCTCGAATTACAGGCTTCGACTCTCCCGAACCTACATTCATTGCCTGCACACCAGGCAATCGGCTCAGCGTCTGCATCAGCGAACCGCTGAAATCTTCCTCTATGAATTTTTGGTTTGCCCTCACCACATTGAGGGCTGACTTCATCTGTATTTCTTTATTGGAGCTTCCGCTTACTACAACTTCTTTTAGGGATACACCATCCCTCATCATCCGCTTGACACTGTCTGCCTGAGCCGAAATCCTCACCGAATCTTTAGGTAAGGACATAGCCATGGCACTTGCCGTAAGCGCATGAAACAAGTTGATGAAAAGAGGAAGCACAATATATACTAGCTTCTTATTTTTCATCATAAATCTTTGAAAATCAATCGGCTAAACCGACCATAAGGAAGCTAAATCGCCCGTCAGGATATAGCTATAGCCGATTTTGGTTTTGATTAATCATCAAAAAAAACTACAAAGATAGGAATACAGGTGGAGCACGAGTAGAATGTACATCGCCTTGGCGAGTCTTGACAAATGGGCAAGACATGACAACGGCGATATGAACCATAGCAATAAACACTGCTATGTGAACGATGTTTGGTACCACATATGGCAAACTGTGAAATTGGCAGAGTACGCACTCGTGCATGAAGTTCTGCTCGGCTGTGAGATGTCCATCGTGGTGGATGTGATGCGCACATTCATAACAATAAGATTTAACGGCACTACCCTCCGCCTCCGAGTGGTGGTGGAAGGTGAAGGCGAGCATCATTGGCAGATACACCAACATCAGCAGCCAGGCAAACCGCATTCTTCTATTGTTAATAATACGCATTGTCCCAAACTTTTTATCTCGTTATTAGCATGAGTTTCTTAAGGCGAATGCTCATGTTACCTAACGTGTGCAAAGATAACACTTGTTTTTCAAAACGCCATCAAACAACTCATGGAATTATCACTTTTTAGCAATTTTTCCGTAGTATCAATAGTCCGTTAAATTTTTCTTCAAAGCAATGGTATCCTATTGCTCACAGAAGGAGACGCTTACACATGGCATGGGAGATAGGCTGATGCACAGCGAGATATCCTGTGAGTCATGATCTCCTGACCTCCGCTATTTATAGGTTCATGATTGAGGAGTTGCGTTTCCATAAGCCATTGTGGTTTATACTATGAAGGGGCTGTATATGTGTTCTCGTATTTAGAAAACGAGATAGAAACAGGTATTGTGAAATAAACAATGAGAATTTGCCATATACTTTAATGGTGCTGTGCATACAAATATAAGTATGCGAAAAAATGTGTCAGAAATATCAGCAGACGCATAGTCCATTATAAATCAGAGAGTTGAAGGCTGATAGATGGCTGTTCGATCATGGTTATCTGCCAGCCATCTATCAGCCTTCATCGTCCATCTACCAGTTTGCTTCCTAAAACATAGGCAAAACCGAAGTAAAACTTTCCTAAAGCATAGGCAAAATCGAAGTAAAACTTTCCTAAAACATAGGCAAAATCGAAGTGAAACTTTCCTAAAGCATAGGCAACAAACTGCGAAACTCCCACACAACTGGAGTGTAGTTCCGGTGCTGCTTTTTGTAGTTCCGGTGCTGCTTTTTGTTGTTCCGGTGGCACTGTCTTTTTTTAAATAAGGTTGACACCCTAAAGTCAACAATTATACCCCAGTTCGGGATAAGAAATAGTTCATAAAAAAGTTGGTAGTCTCATA
>OIWV01001563.1_pt1 | contig 19013 bp, 18 predicted proteins | sample 1587751 | NCBI WGS metagenome assembly OIWV01 (sample SAMEA3888913, study PRJEB22519) | human gut metagenome | biome: human gut; feature: human-associated habitat; material: faeces | place: Denmark | collected 2010
TTTGCATGCAAAACACGATTGTTCTGTCCGCGCGCGGCGGGAACTTGTATTTTGGGTACGCACATACCTTGAAATAAAAAAGAACATCAGAAAGGATCAGGAGAAAAGATGAAAAAGCGACTGTTATCACTGCTGCTGGCACTGATCATGGCGCTGTCGCTCGTGCCGGTCACGGCATTCGCGGCGGACGACCACGACGGTCAGGTGCATGTGACGGTGGAAAACACCACATGGACCAAGGCTGACGGCGCCCCGTGGGAGGGGACGCTGGTGGACGAATGGGTCACCCTCAAGGATGACTCCACCATGATGAGCTGCATCGTGGACGCGCTCGCGGCCAAGGGCTATACCCAGACCGGCGCGGACACGCGCTACATCAGCGAAATCAACGGCATCAAGGAGAAGGACGCGTCGAAGGATTCCGGTTGGATGGGCACGCTCAACGACTGGTTTACCAGCGAGGGCTTCGCCAAATACACCGTGGCCAACGGCAAGCTGAAATCGGGCGACGAGATCGCCGTACAGCATACCTGCAATCTGGGCGCGGACATCGGCGGCATCCCGGAGCTGATTCAGGTTGGCAAGACCGGCGAGTTGTTTGAGAGCGGTAATGCCGAAGATCTGAAGAAGAAGATCGAGAAGCTCTGGGGTGATAAGAAGCTGTGTGCGGAGTACAGTGCGAACTGTAAGGACATCAGCTTCGATACCATTGATGAGTATTACGAGAAAATTATGAAGGTGTATCAGTAAGACTGGTACGTGAGGAGAGAATTTGTGGCTACAAAAGCGGATCGATACGAGGGAATAGATGGATTGAAGGCATATGCCATTATTGGAATTGCTCTGATGCACGTATTATCGAATGGAAAATACGAAATTGGAGGATTTGCATTTAACCAGCTTATTCCGTCTTTCACAAACCTCGTTTTCCTTTTTATGATGGTCAGCGGCTTTGGTATGTGCTGCGGCTATTACCAGAGAATAATTGACCAGAAGATCAGCGTAGAGGATTTCTACAAGAAACGGTACATCAAAATCTGGCCGTATTTTGCACTGCTTTGTGCGTTAGACTTTGTGATTTCACCAAGCAAGGAATCCTTGTTTGAAGTTTTCACAAACTTGACATTATGCCAAGGGTTACTGCCGAATGCCAAGATTTCGGTCATTGGTGTGAGCTGGACACTGGCAGTTATTTTTGTGTTCTATATGCTGTTCCCGTTCTTCTGTTTTCTGATTGGAAATAAGAAGAGAGCGTGGGGCGTAGCAGTTGTGGCACTGATGTTTAACTGGCTGTGCGCTAATTACTTCAAAGCTGGAAGGACTAGTATCGTCTACGATGCGATTTACTTTATCGCAGGTGGCCTGATTTTTCTCTATCGAAAAGAACTGGCCGAGTTCGCATCGAAGTACAAAATCATCGCCGGAGCGGTTCTGTTGATTGCCACGGTTGCGTATTTTGCGTTAGGCAGTTCTACACTTACGATGCTGTTCTTCTGTGTGGCAGCACTGGTCTATACCCTCGGCTGTAAAGTGGGGGGGGTACTGGTCAATCCAGTTGCCAAGTTCCTCGGGGGTATCAGCTTCGAGATTTACCTGTGCCACATGGTGATTTATCGTGTGCTTGAGAAGCTGCACCTCGTTCATCTATTTGGAAACGGTCTGCTGGCATATATCTTCACGGCAGTCGCAGTTATATGCGGCTCGGTTGTGTTCTCAGTATGCGCCAAGTGGTTCTTAAATAAAATCGAAACATTCTTAAAAGAGAGAGTAAACAATAGGAGAGCTAATCATGTCTGAAGAAAAGAAGTTAAATGGTACGGTCATCGTTACTTATCGCTGCAACGCTCGTTGTTCTATGTGCAACCGTTATAAGGCACCTTCCAAGCCGGAAGAGGAAATCAGCATCGAGACCATTAAGAAGCTGCCAAAGATGTACTTCACAAACATCACCGGCGGTGAACCGTTCATCCGTACTGACCTGAAGGATATCGTGCGTGAACTGTACAAGAAGTCTGACCGTATCGTTATTTCCACGAACGGTTTCTTCACAGATCGTATCGTTGATCTGTGTAAGGAGTTCCCTCAGATCGGTATTCGTATCTCTATCGAGGGTCTGGAGCAGACCAACAATGAGATTCGTGGCCTGCAGAACGGCTACCAGCGTGGTTACAGCACACTGAAGAAGCTGCGTGAAATGGGCATGAAGGATGTCGGTTTTGGTATGACCGTTCAGGACAAGAATGCTCCTGACCTGGTTCCGCTGTACAAGATTTCCGATGAGATGGGCATGGAGTTCGCTACCGCTTCTTTGCATAACAGCTTCTATTTTGTTGAGGCAAAGAACATTATCCACGATCGCCCGATGGTTGCTAAGAACTTTGAAAATCTGGTTAACGAATTGCTCTGCAGCAACAGCCCGAAGAAGTGGTTTCGTGCTTATTTTAACCACGGCCTGATCAACTATATCTACGGCCAGAAGCGTCTGCTGCCTTGCGACATGAGCTTTGATACCTTCTTCATTGACCCGTATGGCGATGTTATGCCTTGCAATGGCACCAAGGATAAAGAGGTTATGGGCAACCTGAATAATCAGACTTGGGATGAGCTGTGGAACAGCCTGGAGGCCGAGAAAGTTCGTGCAAAGGTACGCTGCTGTGACCGTGACTGCTGGATGATTGGTAGTGTTTCTCCGGCGATGCACAAGTATATCTGGAAACCAGCTACTTGGGTTCTGGTACACAAGTTCAAGGCTTTGTTCACCAAGCATCCGTACAGCATGTATGAACTGAAAATCTGCCGTGACTACCGTGATGGAAAAGTCACAAAGGAAGAACTTGATAAGTGCAGCACCTGCGATATGAACTGTGTGATTAACAACGGTCTAAGTGAAGCATCCAAAGAGCAGTTGAAACACAAGACTGGCGAGGAAATCGTGGATGCTGATATTGCACAGCAGATGGAGAAGAGATAAGAAATGAATGCAAATAAACTATTATGTAGGTTACTTTTGCTATTTCCAGTTTTTACATTGTTTCAGTCATTTCCGCTTTTGAGATGGATTAATAAGGCACTGTTGATTTGTGTAATTATTGTATTACTTTTTTTAACAGTCCGAAAAATGAAAAAAAGATGGGCTGGAATATTGGTTACGGTTGTAGTCGTGCATGTATATGCGCTCATGCAGACAACTTTCCCACTGTATAACAGCAACATGCTTTTTTATTATGGATTTTGGATATTGCTAACAATTTATTATACGAGTTATCCCGAATGTGCAGCAAGTCATTTTAAAGAAAATGAAAGATACATAGAAAAAATTGTACAGTTGTGGTCTGTCATTGTCGGAATTTCTATTTTTATGCCATCGTCATATGTAATCAATAAAGCATGGGGGAGCGGAAGATATTTTGTGTCTATAACGGGTGATTCGTTTCGACTTGCACCAACATGTCTTATGATTGTAACTTTGGTATTGGGACTTTACTGCTTAACAAAAAGTAAAAAATATTTGTTTTACACCATTATTCCAATGTATGGCTTTTTGATGTGTGGTTCAAGAACCTATCTTGGAATAGGACTGTTAGTGGTTCTTGCTTTTTGGTATATATATTGTGAGAAAAAACGGTACTTCTATTTTTCTCTTATTCCATTAGTGATACTAATGGGGATTTTAATTTTGAATTCGGCAGCAGGATCTAAAATCGCAGCAACGACATATACGACTAATAGTTTCTTTGACAAATGGGGAACGATTACTAACGGACGAACAGTTTTCTGGAATTTGGATCTTAAGTACTTCTCTAAAGAAAATATCCTTAATCAATTATTGGGCTGTGGGTTTAATTTTGATTATCAGATTACTAAAAGGTTCTATACAGCAGCGCATTGGGCACATAATGATTTTATAAGTGTTCTGTTGAATTTTGGTTATATTGGATTGGGCATTTATATTTATTCAGTGTATGGACTATTAAAGACATTTATTCTCGATATGAGAATGCCAAAGTTAGTGGTAACTTTAGTGTTTATGATATGGTTTTTAAATGCGATGTTTAATATGTTTTACACATACACGTGCAGTATGGTGTGTTTTCCAATGATGCTCATTGCGCTTAAAGAATATTATATGTTTAAGGTGGAAATAGCAAATGAATAGAATCAAATTCAAACGTAGAATTGGTCAGGTGCGATGTGCTGCAAAATATTATATTGTATATGTTATATCAAAATTATATCGTGTCCATGACAATGCATGGCTGATTGCAGAGCGAGGGACGGATGCACGTGATAATGGATATGTTTTTTATAGATATTTAAAAAAGGTACACCCGGAAATTAGTGTGAAGTTTGTAATATCAGATACATCTCCAGATAGAGACAGATTGGAAACAGGTGATATCGTTCGATATGGCTCTTTTGAACATTATTTAAGATATATTACAGCGCCGATGCTTTTGTCTACACATTACCAGGGTTATTCGCCTAATTTTGAGTTGTTTTCTCAGTTAGATAAAAGGGGCCTGATAAGTGTCAAAGGAAAAAAGGTATTGCTTGATCATTGTGTTCGAATGGGAAAGGCTGGCTGTACAGCCAATACAGTAAAAATAGATTTAATGATATGCTCAATTCCGAGAGAATATGAGGCACTTTCAAAGAACTCTGGATACAAACCGAGCGTTTTATGTGATATAGGCATGCCGAGATTTGACAATTTGATCGACGAGTCTGAAAAACTTCCAATAAAGCAAATTTTATTTATGCCGACATGGAGAGTTAAATATACAAATGCAAGCGAAATGGATTTCGTTCGAGATGAATATTTCATTGGTTGCAAAGAATTGTTGGAGAGCGATGAACTAGCTTCATTTCTTGAAGAGAAAAATATGAATTTTGTTTTTTACCCTCATATTGAAATGCAAAAGTATATTCATCTGTTTTCTGCCAAATCGAAAAGAATTGTAATACGTGATGCTGGCTCTGCAATTGTTGAAAATCTTCTTTTGGAAAGTTCAATATTGATTACAGATTACTCTAGCGTGTTTTTTGATTTCGCTTATATGCTAAAACCAGTAATCTATTATCAGTTTGACAACGATGAGAACGAACGAGCAGCGAGCAAAAGATGGTTCGATTTTGAAAAAGATGGATTTGGACCAATTTGCAGAAAAAGTACGGAAGTAATTAAGATATTGCATGAGTTGGAAAATACACGGTTGGGTGAAAAATATCAAAAACGGGTTAAAGAAATGTTTCCTATCCGAGATAAAAATAATTCAGAACGAGTGTACCAAGCAATTATAGGTTTAGAGAAAGATGAAAGAAAATAGAAATGGCTTGAAAAAAAATTATGCATACAATTTGCTTTATCGAATTGTAACATTAGTCACACCATTGATTACATCTCCGTATATTTCGCGAGTGATTGGAGCAGATGGAATTGGTCAATACAGTTATACATATGCAATTTCCCATTATTTTTTGATTTTTGCAGTGCTGGGCGTTTCCGACTATGGTAATAGATGTATTGCAAAAGTAAGAGATTCTAAAGAAGAACGAAACAAAGTTTTTAGTGAGATTGTATCCCTGCAAATACTATTATCAGTAGGAATGAGTATATTATACATTATATACTGCTTGGTGGTTACTGAAAATAGAAGACTTGCTTATATGCAGGGGTTTAACGTTCTCTCTGCGATATTTGATGTGACATGGCTGCTATTTGGATTGGAACTCTTTTATGTTACAACATTGCGAAATGTTATTGTAAAAATAGGAACAGTGTTGTTGATTCTTTTATTGGTTAAATCACCAAATGATGTTTGGAAATATACATTAATTATGTCAGGAGGAACACTGGTAGGTCAGTTATCGGTTTGGCCAATTTTAAGAAATTACGTTTGTTTTATAAGACCAAAATGGAATGATGTTATAAAACACTTGAAGCCGAATCTAGTGCTGTTTTTACCAGTTATTGCAAATGATCTGCTGGGATATTTTGATAAGATTATGATTGGAAACATGTCTATTGATGCCGAATTAGGCTGCTACGATAATGCTGAAAAATTGCTGAGTATTCCTAATAGCTTAGTGACAGCGTTAGGTACTGTTATGCTGCCACGAGTATCCAATTCAATCGCAAAAGGAGAACTAAAATCGGTCAATGAAATGATTCAAAAATCAATGCTATTTGTAGTATTTGCAACGAGTGCATTGGTTTTTGGAATATGCGCAGTAGCTAAAGAGTTTGTTCCCTTGTTTTTTGGGACAGGGTTTGATTTGGTTGTTCCACTATTATACACTTTAGCGCCATATATTATTTTCGTTAGTTGGGCGAATGTTTTGAAAACACAGGTTTTACTTCCAAATAATAAAGATATGACATTTGTCGTTTGCTTAATCTTGGGTGCATTTGTTAATGTGGTGTTAAATTACTGTTTAATCGGAACTAGCGGTGCAGTTGGAGCTGCAATCGCAACAACAATTTCTGAGGGATTGATTGCGGTTTCAGAAACAGTTGCGCTAAGAAAACTTATTGATGTAAAGCGTTATCTAATTCAAGGACTACCCTTTATATTATTTGGTTTTTTAATGTTCAGTGTGATTCATGATTTATATGTTTTGAATGATATCATTACGTTAATCTGTAAAGTAATGATTGGCGCTATCGTATATTTGGTATGCTCATGGCTGTATATTTATAGATTCTATCCGGATGTGATCACGTCCTTAAAAGTATTTCGGAGGAAAAAAGAATGAAAAAAGTAACATGCATCAGCTATCATGCTACCGGCTCAGGAGCGGTAGATGATTATTTGCGGGAATTCGATGGTTTTACATATGCTCCTTCAGATGTTGAATGTAGGTTTTTACAGGATCCGGACGGAATTTCTGATCTAGAATATAACCTTGTTGATAATTGGCACAGGCTCAATAGCGGATTTGCAGTAAAACGTTATAAAAAATTTGCCAGAATGAATAAGAGAACGTATCAGCTGATATTTGGTAAGTGCTGGCTGGATGAGACTGACAAATATATCCGTGATTTGGTGGATTTTGAATTTCCTGGTTATTGGCATGGGGATGTAAACGAACAGCCCTTTATCCCATGGGCGATTTATAAAATACGGAGAGCTTTTTCAAAAATAATGCCGCGTAAATATAGAAAAACGCAGGATTACAACTATTTTCCGTATTTAACAAGTTATCATTGCGCTTGTAGCAGAGAAGAATTCTATCAAAAAACCCAGGATTACACGGAGGCACTGTGCGAGAAAATGGCAAGGCCTGATACAGAATACCTTGTACTGGATCAATGTGTATCGACTACAAATGTAAAAAGATACTTAAATTACATTCGGGATCTAAAGGTTATTATAGTAGATAGAGATCCAAGGGATGTTTATATTCAAGCAATGAGGGATGGAGACCATGTTTTGCCGCATGATCCTCTTTTGTTCGCAAAGCAATATCGAGATATGCGGCGAACGATTGACGATGAGATAAAGGATCCCAGAATACTGAGAATTCATTTTGAGGATTTGATTTATCGGTATGATTTTACCACCAAACAGATAAATGAATTTCTGGGAATTTCCGAGGAAAAACATAAAGATCTTCGAAAACATTTTAATCCGGACATATCAATAAGAAATACGCAACTGTGGATAAATGATAAAAACTATAATAACCAGATAAAAATTATAGAACAAGAACTCGAGGATTTTTTATACCTATTTCCTAACAGGGAGGATGATAGACAGTGATTAAAGAAATCAAAGGCGAAGACTTTCGGAAAATGCAACTAACAGAACTGGATATGTTGGTTGAATTTGATAAGGTTTGTAGAAAGTATAATATCAACTATGTCTTATTTGGTGGAAGTCTGCTTGGAGCGGTGAGACATCAGGGGTATATTCCATGGGATGATGATGCTGACATTGGAATGCTTCGCGAAGATTACGAAACATTCAAGAAGCATAAAGACGAGATGAATCCTAATATTTGCTTCTTTCAAGATCATGATACAGACCCTGAATATAGATGGGAATATGGAAAACTACGACGTACAGGCTCTACTTATATTCGAGTTGGTCAGGAACACTTGAAATGTAAAACCGGAATTTTTGTTGATGTGTTTCCAATGGATGATATTCCGCTTTCAATTGTTGGGCAAATATTTCAGGATTTGCATTGCTATTGTTTGCGGAAGATTCTATGGTCTGAGGTGGCAAAAGAAAACACAGTGGGATTTTGGAAGGTATGGTTTACCCTTCTATCGAAGATTCCGGTCGATTTTGCATTTCATGGATATGAAAAATATTCAAAGAAGAGCAGAAATTCTTCGCTCAATCGGGTTCGATGCTTAGGATTTCCTGCAACAGGGATGTTATATAAAAAGAACCCACTGAGTGAGCGATATGGGATGCCAAAATCATGGTTTACAGACCGCGCAGAATATATGTTTGAAGAAAAAAAGTTGTACAGTTCAAAAGACTATGATACGGTTTTGAAATATATCTATGGCGATTATATGAAGCTTCCTCCTGAAGATCAGAGAGAGCCACATTCGCCTTGTTCGGAGATAGTATTTCCAGGTGAGGGAAATATATGATTATAAGGTGTCAAAAAGAAGATGAGAAAATCATCGAATCATATATTGGAACAGAATATTATAAATGTCTTTATCTCTATATGAATTTGCAAAGATATGGAACTGGTTCACAAGCTATTGATGTCTATATGGATAAATTTGAAAATAAAATAAAAGCGGTTTATTTATTTTATTTTTCGTGTGTCCATGTATACTCGATAGATAATGATTTTAGTGTACCAGAATTAAAAGAACTGCTTAAAAGTCATCCAATAAAAATGATTTATTGCGAAAAAAGTACAGCAGAGTATATAGGAGGTAATTATTCCAGTAGCGAACGGCCTTTTACTATAACGTATGGTTGGGTAGCAGAAATCACTAATGTTGATGAAAAACATAGAGAATCAGTACAATTAGCATCTGCGAACGATTTTAAACAGATTGTTCAAATGATCTATGGCGATGAAGATATTGGAAAATCTTATAATAAAAATGAACTGGCTGAGCAGCTTCTTCAGCGTTCCAAAGAAGGATATTCCAGAAATTACGTGATAAAAAAGAACGATGTGGTAATTGCTCATGCGTGTACAAATGCAGAAATAGATGGAGTAGCTATTGTCGCAGAGCTAATAGTTAATAAAGAGTATCGAAGGAGAGGCTATGCACTAGAAATATGGAGAGCTATTTGCGAAGAAGTATTAAAAGAGGGAAAAAGAGTTTTTTCCTTCTATTATTCAAACGAATCCAGAAATCTCCATAAGAAAGTAGGCTTTCACGAAGTTTGCGAATGGGGAAAAATTGTATTTAATAATAATTACATGGAGGTATAAATATGTTGAATTTTACAGTTGGACCGGTTATGTCAGATGAAAAGATTAGAGCAATTGGTGCAGAACAGGTTCCATATTTCAGGACGCCTGAGTTCTCTGCTGTTATGCTTGAAAATGAAAAGCTGATGAAGCAGTTTGCGAAAGCTGGCGATGATGCTAGAGTGGTGTTTATCACTGGCTCTGGTACAGCATCTATGGAAGCAACTGTTATGAATGTCTTTGATAAGAAGGATAAAGTTTTGGTCGTAAACGGCGGCAGTTTTGGTCAGCGGTTTGTTGAGTTGTGCCAGATTCATGAGATTCCGTATGAGGAAATCAAGCTGGAGAAAGGTAAAGCACTCAAAAAAGAGCAGTTGGATATGTACGACGGTAAAGGCTTTACAGGGTTCCTCGTTAATGTACATGAAACCTCAACAGGTGTTCACTATGACATTGAGATGATCAGTGAGTTTTGTAAGAAAAACGGAATTTTTTTGGTCGTGGATGCCATTAGCTCCTTCCTTGCAGACGATTTTGATATGAACAAATTGGGTGTGCAGGTAATGATTACTGGTTCTCAGAAAGCATTGGCTTGTCCTCCGGGCGTATCAGTTATTGTCTTGTCCGATGAAGCGGTCAAACGTGTAGAGGCCCGCGATGTGAAGTGTATGTATCTAAATCTGAAGTCTGCTCTTAAAAATGGCGAGCGGGGACAAACACCCTTTACACCAGCAGTTGGTACTTTACGCCAGATCAATGCTCGTCTGAAAGAAATAGAAGCCGCTGGCGGTGTTGAGAGTGAAACAAAGAAAATTGCGGAACTTGCTCAAGATTTCAGAGATAAGATTAAGGGATTACCGCTTGAAATCGTTTCTGAGTCGATGTCCAATGCAGTTACACCGTTGCATCCTTTGAATGTATCGGCCTATGATGTTTTTACGATGCTCAAAGATGAGTATGGTATTTGGATTTGTCCCAATGGTGGAGAGATGAAAGAAACCATCTTCCGTGTAGGTCATATTGGTGCATTGACAAAAGAGGACAACTCCACGCTTGTGAATGCTTTTAAGGATTTACAGAAGCGTGGACTTTTGTAAAAAGTGAGAGGAAGCAAGAAATGGTAAAAGTAATTACATACGGAACGTATGACTTGCTTCACTATGGTCATATCAAACTGCTAGAACGTGCAAAAGCACTGGGAGATTATTTGATCGTTGGCGTTACAGCGGATGATTTTGATAAAACCCGTGGAAAAATCAATGTACAGCAGTCCTTGATGGAGCGTATTGAGGCTGTACGTGCCACAGGACTTGCGGATAAGATCATCGTGGAAGAATATGAGGGTCAGAAAATTGATGATATTCGTAGGTACGATGTAGATATTTTCACGGTGGGTTCTGATTGGGCTGGAAAATTTGATTATCTGAATGAATATTGTAAGGTGGTGTATCTTCCGAGAACGGAGGGAATCTCTAGTTCTGAAGTACGGAGTGAACAATGTAAACTTCGTATGGGAATTGTTGGAAAGGCCGCTTTCAGAACAAAGTTTGTAGCAGAGTCTAAATATGTAAACGGCGTTGATGTAATTGGTGTATGTGCATCGCAGAAGAGTGAAGAACCTGAGTTTGATGGGATGTTCTATACCGAAAACTATGATGAACTTCTTGAAAAAGTGGATGCCGTGTATATTGTTTCCAAACCAGAGAAACATTATATTGATACAAAAAAAGCTCTTTTGGCGGGGAAACATGTTTTGTGTGAATCACCTATTGCTTTAAAAGAAACGGATTGTGAAGAACTATATTCGATTGCTGAAGAACATGGGCTGGTTCTTATGGATGCTATTAAGACGGCATACTCAACGGCATACGAACGGTTAGTCCTTCTAGCTAAGACTGGAAAAATTGGTAAGGTTGTATCGGTTGATGCTGTTTGTACTAGTCTGCGAGATGGTATTTCAATTGCTGGAACAGATTTAACCCAGAAATGGAATAGTATGTGCGGCTGGGCTCCTGCAGCATTGTTGCCCGTTTTTCAAATACTTGGAACGGAGTACAGGAAAAAAGTAATAACTACGAAATTTTTGGATGAAGCTGCCAATATGGATGCCTTTACAAAAATTGATTTTACCTATGGTGATGCAGTAGCTTCAATCAAAGTAGCAAAAGCTGCAAAATCTGAGGGTGAGTTGATTGTTACGGGAACGAAAGGCTATATCTACGTTCCAGCACCTTGGTGGAAAACAGATTATTTTGAGGTTCGTTATGAAAACGCCGAAGACAATCAAAGATTCTTTTATCAACTTGATGGTGAAGGCATTCGATATGAAATTGTAGCATTTGCAAAATCTGTTGAAGTTAAAAAGCCAATGAACTATGTTGAAAAAGGAGTTTCAAAATCAATAGCTAAAATCATAGAAAGCTTTAATGATCGTACTGATATGATAGTAATATAATACGAAACAGAAATTTGCGGTGATTGAAATAAATGAGATAGAGTGCTATACTAATATTACTATAATTTTCTGGAGGTTTTATTATGCCCAGAACTAAAGGTAGCAAGAATAGGCCCAAAACTGTGACTGCTGATTTTGCAACGCAGATTGCGGAAAAGCAGTCCGCGAAGGAAGCACTCACAGCGGAAATCGCATCCATCACCGCCAACATTGACACTTTAAAGGCTGACCTGAAAGAGAAGAAGACTGCTCTGAAGAAGACCGAAAAAGAAGTGGTATCCCTGGAAGCGAAGAAGGCAAAGGCAGATGCTAAGGCTGCTGAAGAAGCTAAGAAGACCGAGGCAGAGGCTGTGCTGAAGAAGTTGCTGGCAAGCGGGATGAGTGCGGACGAGATTCTGGAAAAGCTGAAATAAACAAGAAAACCAATAACAAAAATAAATACCGTGTGAACTCCAGGAGTTCACACGGTATTTTTTGAAGGTTGCCGTATAGTTTATAACGAAAATAAAAGAAATGGAGTGTAAGAATTTACAACATTATCGACAGCCGTTACCGCAGCCGAAAACCACTGATCGTTACCACGAACCTGACCCTGACGGAGTTGAAGAACCCGCAGGATACCGCTCACGCCCGTATTTATGACCGTCTGCTGGAACTGTGTACCCCGATTGCCTGCACAGGCCCCAGCATGAGAAAGGATATAGGACAGGCAAAATTGAACTTGCTGAAAACACTTCTGGCTTGAATGGGAGGAACGCGATTGCAAGAAAACGGCAGAATGAATTGGCTCCAGATGAAGAACCGGGACATCCGCACGATAGAACAGCATGAACTGCAGGAACTGCCGCAGGATGCAGTGGAACACGGATTGCCGCAGGAGGAAAGGCTGAAAAATCTGCTGGATAAAGTCGGAAATCCTTACTGCTATCAACTGCATTCTGGTGAAAGATTTGTCCCGCTTTGGACGGAATTACATTGAAGTGGGACGTTATCTGGAACGCATTTTCCCGGTCATGCGGGTCCGGCTGATTGCTGTGACAGACAACTATGACAGTCAATCTGCGTGGAAGACCCGCGATTCCATCATGGTTCCGATGCGGAATTTGCTCAACGATGCCTACTGTCGGGATATTTCCGTCAAAATCAAGAGTCAGCTTGCGGTAAAGCGGAAGCGCGGCGATTTTGTTGGAAGTTTTGCAACCTATGGATACCAGAAGGACCCCAGCAATCATACCAAACTGATCGTGGACGAACTGGCAGCGGAAACAGTGCAAGATATTTTCCGCTGGAAGATCAGCGGTATGAGCAATCAGGGCATCGCAGACCGTTTGAATGTAGGAAAGGTACCGTCCCCGGCTGCACGAAAGTTGCAGAGCGGTGCAAAGCTGAGCCTGCATTTCCGCAAGAGCGATGAGCCGCCGTGGTCTGCCAAGGCGGTGGACCGCATTCTGCACAACGAGGTCTATATCGGAAAACTGGTGCAGGGAAAGACAAGGAGACTGGATTATCGCTCCAAAAAGAAAATGAACGTGCCGATGAGGGACTGGGTAATCGTGGACAACACCCATGAAGCAATCATTCCGGCAGAGCAGTTTGAACTGGTGCAGCGGATTCTGGAAACCGAAACACGTAGGCCGAACGATGCCGAAACGGTGGCTCTGTTTGCAGGCTTTCTCTACTGTGGGGACTGTGGCAGCCGGCTGGTGCGCAGGTCGGCCAGCTATAAGGGAAAGCGGTATATCTATTATCAGTGCTCTGGCAGCAAACAGAACAAAGGCAGTTGCGCGAGCCATAATCTGCGGGATGAAAAACTCTATAACGTCGTGCGGAACGCGCTTCAGATGCAGATTCAAATCGTGATGGAAGAAGCCGAGTTTGTGGAAAGCATCCGGCAGGCCCAGCAGGAGCCATATCGTGTGCGGCGCATCGAACGGCAGATTCGGCAGCTGACTGCAGAAAAGGCCCATACACAGGGCATTAAGGAAAAATTGTATGGGGATTATGCAGACGAAATCCTCACACGGGAGGATTTTTTGAACTACAACGAACTGTACAGCAAGCGGATTGAAGAGTATGACCGCAAAATCACAGAACTGGAAGCGGAACAGCGAAATTTACAGACTGCTCCAAACGCTTATCCGTTTCTGGATGTGTACCGTAAGTATCGAAAATTGGAAGAAATCACCCGTCCGATGGTCGTGGAACTGATTGAGAAAATCGAAGTGTATGAGGGCAATCGGGTAGAAATTACGTTCCGATTCCACGATGAAATTGCGGACCTGCTGGAAGAACTGCATCAAAAGCAGATGGGGCAGCATGAAGTATCTGCATGAAAGGAGAAGCCGACTTATGGCGAGAGTAAGCAAGAAAGTAAGTGCGGCGCAGCGGGAAGCTGAGAACGCACCGCACCGTATCTGGAAAACCGCAATTTACGCACGACTGTCCGATTTTGATGATGTACTTCGGGATACGGAATCACTGGAAGTGCAGATTTCCTATATCAAGGAGTACATCAATCACCGGGATGATTTGATGCTGCTGGATGTATTTGCGGACAAGCGGTGCACAGGGATGAACTTTGACCGCCCGGAATTTGAACGGCTGCTGAAAGCACTGCAGGAGCGGAAAGTCAACTGCATTGTGGTAAAGGACTTCTCCCGACTGGGCCGTAATTTCGTGGAAACAGGCCAGTATCTGGAACAGGTGTTTCCGCTGTTCGGCGTAAGATTTATAGCCATCAACGATAACTATGACAGCCTGAACAGCCAGAGCCGTGACGGGATGCTGGTGCCGATCAAGAGCATGATCAATGAGATGTACTCGAAAGACCTGTCCCAGAAAATTCAGTCGTGTTTTCGTTCCAAAGAAGCACGGGGAGAAATCTATACTCCTGTTCCGTTCGGCTATAAAAAGGATCAGAAGAATCATTTGATTCTGGACGAGGAAGTCAGCGATGTGGTGATGCAGATTTTCTTCTGGAAGAAATCCGGCATGAAAGAGTACGAGATTGCAAAGAAGCTGTCCGCGCAGGGAATCCCGACACCTTTTACGCGCCGATGTCAGTTGGGTTATATGAGAAATACCTCACGGGTAAAGGCCCCTGCATGGCAGCCAGCTTTTGTGACAAAGGTTCTGGAAAATCCAGTCTACACAGGAACAATGGTCTATAATCGCATCGCCTACGATGAAACGTATCGGAAAATCGGGCAGAATCCACGGGAAAGCTGGCGGATGGTGCCGGATAGCCATCCGGCAATCATCAGCTGGGAGCTGTTTGATGAGATTTCTGCATTGCGGGAAGCCGAGCAAGCAGTCAGGGAGGAACGGAAAAAGTGGTGCAGACAGCGCAGAGAGAACAATCCGAACATTTTCAAAGGCAGAATCTTTTGCAAAAAGTGTGGAGAAAAATTGGTTTGTCGTTGGCAAAGTGATGGTACGCTGTATTTTTACTGTGCATCTTGCCATGTTTCCATCTCAGAGAAAGACCTCTGGAACGGCATTAACAAGGAGTTGCACCAGCGGATGGAAGAACACCGTGATTTGCAGAAGCTGGTACGGAAAAGCTCTGGAAAAAGCAAACTCCAATCAAAAGAAATAGCTATAAAACGTGAAATTGAACAGGCGTCAGGCAATATCGTTCGACTGGAATCACAGAAGCGCAGCGGCTATGAGCAGTATGTTCTCGGAAAACTTTCAAAGGAGAAATTTCTGGAACTGAAGCAAGGTGTAGAAAATGAAATCGTATTACTGAAGCAGACAAAATCTGAAAGAGAGAAAGAACTGGCCGTTGTTCAAGAAGAATTGCTGAAGAAAAAGCAGATCGCAGGCAGCACAGAGGTCCTTTTAACGGCAGACAATCTGCAGCAGTATGTAAAGAAAGTCGAAGTAGGCCGCAGGAAAATCACTTACACAGAATTTTCACTGTAATGAAAAAAGGAGAACAGACAATGAAAGAGAAAATCTACGATGCCCGGACAGGGATGGAATATGCTTTGGTTGACGATTATTACCTGCCAGCCTTGAAACTGTCACGGACTCGTCCGATTGGCCGCTGGGGGATGCTGCACAAGGCGTACCTGAAACTGCGAAAACCAGCCTATTACCAGAGCTTGCTGCTGAGCGGAAAACTGGATACTGTTTTAGCAAATGTGGAAGAGCAGGCAGTGGAACGATATGAGGTTTTGATCGAGCAGCTGAGCCGGCGGGAGGGCGTATCGGAAAAACTGAAAGAAGAAAATCAGATGGAGTGGGTACGCCGTATGAGAAATCTGGAAAATCGTGCAGCGGAAATTGTAAAGGCAGAGTTGATTTATCCGTTTGAAGGGCGGTGAACAGCAGATGATTGGAACCTACTACAGACTTTCCCTTGCGGACGAAGATATGGGTGCGGATAAGGCAGAAAGCAACAGCATTCAGGGCCAGCGCGGACTGGTAGAGGGGTACATCATGGCCCGCCCCGAACTGGCAACAGAGCCGCGTCAGGAGTATGTGGACGATGGCTACTCCGGCACCTCTACAAGCCGCCCGGCGTTCCAGCGGCTGATTCAGGACGCGCAGGATGGCAAGGTGAAAACAATTATCGTAAAGGATTTTTCCCGGTTTGCCCGCGATTATATCGAAGCAGGCGATTATATGGAGCGCATTTTTCCATTGCTGGGCGTTCGATTCATCTCTGTCAACGATGGGTATGACAGTGGGATGCAGGCCGGGAACGATGTACGCGGACTGGAAGTAGCCATCAAGAATATCATCAACGCATCCTACAGCCGGGATCTTTCTGCCAAAATCGCGGTAGCAGACCATGTGATGCAGAAAAAAGGAATGTATCTCGGAGGATACCGTCCATTTGGATTCCTGTCGGATCCGAACAACTGTCATAAGCTAATCCTCGACCCGGTAGCCAGTCGATATGTGCGGTTGATTTTTGAACTGGCATTGCAGGGCAACAGAACAGGCACCATCGCAAAAATCCTGAATGAAAATCAGATCCCGACCCCGGCAGCGTATCATGTGGCGGAAAACCATGTGTACAGTGAGCAGAAAGCATGGGATCTGCAGCGCAGCCATTGGACAAGTGGAACGGTTTACCATATTCTGAAAAATGAGAAGTATAAGGGAACCTACGTGGGCGCGAAATTCATTATGCCTGTTCCGTGCAAGCATCGGGTCCTGCGCGCACCGCTGGAACAGCAGGTACGAATTGAGGATAACCATGCCGCCATTGTGACCCCGGAGGAATTTGAACAAGCACAAAAGGTTATTATGCTGCAGCATGGGAAGCATCAGGCCGGGAACTACACAAAACACCAGTATCCCTTGAAAGGCAAGGTCTACTGCGGTTACTGCCAGAAGCTGATGAAATATCGTGTTCTCAAGAAACTTGGCCCCTCTTTTAACTGTAGATTCTCAGCGACAGCGGTGGACAGTCCCTGCAAGCGAATCCCAATCTCTGAGGAACTGCTGGAAGAGATTGTCCGAAATGCACTGACAGCGCAAATAAAACAGGCGGAGCATATACTGGAAATCCTGCGCGAACGGGAACGCAAAGCGTTGATCTGCTTCTCCGCACTGGAACGGCAGGAAGAAAAGCTCAGTGTAGAAAAGGCAGAAATCGTAAAACGGCGCGTTGCACTGTATGAGCAGTATGCAGACGGAAACATGAGCAAGGAAGAATTCATCCGACAGAGAGCGGCTTACCGAGTGCAGGAAGATGAAAGAATGGCGCAAATCCAACGGCTGCGCACTGAAAAAAATCGAATTTTCCAGCCTGTGAAGAAGGATGCCGATAATTTGCAGACTGTCGTAAGTGCCGTAGAAGAATCAGGCGATGTGATGCACTTATCGCAGAATGTGGTAGAAACCTTTATTGACCGCATCGAGGTTTTCAACGATGAGCGCGTGAAAATTCATTTTACATTTGAGGACACATTGAACAGCTATGAGGAAAAGTGATTGCAGCGACTTTTTGAACTAAGGTATATAGCGAGTTTTAGCATTTAAAAACGGAGGCCCACATAAACCACAGACAGCACCCAGGAGAATTCGAGGGTGCGTCTGTAGCTTATGCGGGCCGTTTTATTTTGTGCTTTTTACTGCGAAATAATGTTAAACTCCAAGGCTGACAAGAGTGGCCTTTAACTCTTTTGCCATGCGAATAATGACAGTCTGTTCAGTTTCATTACAGTCCAGCAGCAAGCGGTGAAATTCGGAGTTTGCAGAGGAAGAAGAATGTTCAAGACAGTCGAGCAAAAGCTCATCCGCGGAAACGGATAAGGTGTTGGCAATTTCGACAAGAACAGAAATGCTAGGGATTTTTGTTCCATTTTCGATACGGACAATGTGTTCACGGCTACAGTTGATTTTTGCGGCGAGGGCTTCCTGCGACAGATTTGATTTTGAACGGTAGAAGCTGATTCGTTTTCCAAGAGAAGTACAATTTACGGACATATAGTGATCTTCCTTTCAAATGCCCGCATAAGATACTTTAATTATTTGACTTATGGAGAAATGAATCAAGAGGAACCAAAGAGGCAATCTGCATAGAAGTCAGAATTTTTGTCTTTCCCTTCTAGCGGAGATGGCTTCTGAGACTAAAATGTGACCCAGCAGGTCACATTTTAGGGAACAAGTGACCTGCTGGGTCACAGAAAAAATCATCTGATAAGCGTATAATAAAAGCATGAAATCAAGCTGCGAAAATAAAGTGGGGAAAACGAAATGGAACGGTTGCTGACACTGTATAGCGAAGTTCAGTCAACGGATGTACGGTGGCTGTGGTATCCCTTTATTGCAATCGGGAAAATCACACTTCTGCAGGGTGATCCCGGCGATGGAAAATCTACCATGATGATGAATCTGATTGCGGAACTTTCAACAGGAGGTAAGACCCCGGATGGCTGTAAGATCGGCGTGCCGCAAAAAGTGATTTATCAGTGCTCCGAGGATGGCGTTTCGGATACGATAAAGCCACGTCTGGAACGCTGCGGAGCAGACTGCGGGAAGATCGCTTTCATCAATGAAGAAGTCTATAACGGCCTTACATTGGACGATGAGCGCATCCGTCAGGCAATCATTGAATTCCGGCCGCGCTTGGTCGTGATTGACCCGATTCAGGCTTATCTTGGCAGCGATTCGGATTTGCAAATCGCAGGCAGAGCGC
>OIWV01001569.1_pt1 | contig 18994 bp, 17 predicted proteins | sample 1587751 | NCBI WGS metagenome assembly OIWV01 (sample SAMEA3888913, study PRJEB22519) | human gut metagenome | biome: human gut; feature: human-associated habitat; material: faeces | place: Denmark | collected 2010
ATGTTTTTCGGAGCTGCTGACAGAATAGCAACAATTTCAGTAAAGGACTTTACCAGGTGCCTCGTTATAAGAATGCGTGCGGTTAACGCACTTGACGCAACAGCGATGCATTCACTTGAGGAGCTTTACGATAAACTCAGCAAAAAACATATAGCAGTAGTATTTTCACATGTGAATGAGCAGCCGATGCATGTTATGCAGAAGGCAGGATTTGTTGAAAAAGTAGGCAGTGAGAATTTCTGTGCGCACATTGATGAAGCGCTTGAAAGAGCAGCAGGATTTGATTCTAACGACTGATATTTGAAGAATGACAGGTGACGGTCAGGTATGGAGGCATCATATGGATAATAGTGAAGAGAAGCACAGGCAGGCTGATATTGCAGACGATAACCGCAGAACGTGGAATTATGACATAAAAAAATATGCTGTTGTGGCAAGTGTCACCATAGTGACATTCTTTATTTGTGTACTGCTTTTCTTCATTGTATACAGATACAGTGGTTTTGCCAAAATCTGGGACAAGCTTATGTCTATTATGCAGCCGTTTATAATAGGAATTGTGCTTGCATATATTGTCAATCCGATAATGATGGTGGTTGAAGGGATGGTAATGCGTCTTATCGGACCTAAGGTAAAGAATCCAAAGACTGCCAGGAAGACGGCAAGAGGCATTGGAATCATATGCGCGCTTATGCTGTTTATACTTATTATCGTGTTCCTGCTTGAACTTATCATACCTCAGATAATCAGCAGTGTTCAGGGAGTTGTCGGAAGTCTTCCGGATGAGATCAGCTCATTTGTCGCATGGATAACAGAGGTTACAAGGGGCAATGAGCAGATATCCAATATGGTTGAAAAAGGGATTATCTCAGGAACAGACTTTATCGGCAAGTGGGTTCAGGAGCACCTGCTTCCACAGGCTAATACGTACATTGTTTCAATTACGACAGGTGTAGTTAATGTTGCCAGGATAGTTGTAAATGTATTTGTCGGCATTATTATTTCGGTATATGTACTTGCCAGCAAGGAAAGATTCATCGGACAGTCCAAGAAGATGATATATACGATGTTTGACGCGAAGCGCGGCAATATAATAATAAGGACGGCAAGAAAGAGCAATGAGATATTTGGCGGATTTATTATGGGCAAGATAATAGATTCACTTATTATAGGAGTGCTCTGCTATGTAGGGCTTCTTATACTCAGAATGCCATATCCTACGCTTGTCAGTGTTATTGTCGGTGTAACCAATGTAATTCCATTTTTTGGTCCGTATATCGGAGCAGTACCGAGTTTTATAATTATTACGCTTGCCAATCCAATCAAGGGACTGTATTTCCTTGTATTCATTCTCGTTTTACAGCAGCTTGACGGTAATGTAATCGGACCGAAGATTCTTGGGGATTCAACAGGACTTTCGCCATTCTGGGTCGTATTTGCAATTATTGCAGCCGGAGGAATATTCGGATTTGCAGGAATGCTTCTTGGTGTGCCAACATTCGCAGTTATATATTACATAGCAGGCGAGATAGTCAGTCATAAGCTTAAGAGGCGTAATCTTCCGCCGGATACAGAGAGTTACATAAAGGCTGAAGAACTTGATATTTCCACAAATGAAATCAAATACAAAGAGTAATTGTCAGAATATTTTGAACAATACACACAATTAAGAGAATAAAATACAAAAGATAATATAAAAACAAAATAATTAAAAATATTTTAGAAAAAGTAAATAGTTATTTTAAACGCAGAAAAAAGTCAAATAATGTCGAATTATTGTACATTCAAGCTTGAAAAGGACAGAAGATGATGTTATAATGAGTGTCGTATCCTAGTAGAAAGGAGTATGTACTATGGGTATCAAGTTGACTACAGAAGTGAAAGAAGTCATCCATCAGATGATAGCAATTACTAAAGAATTTGAGCTTGAGATGATGAACACACTAGTACTGTTAGATGCGCTTCTTTTGAATCGGCTTTTTGCCACTTCGATGGAAGCATCTTCGAGCTGTAATCTGGAGTTAATTTCTAATGATGTGCAAAGGATTCTTAGAAACGGCCACTGCGATGATGCAAAGGAGGATGTAAACAAGACGGAAAAAAATGGCACTGATGCTGTATTTTCTTCGGAACATGAAACAAAGACCACAGAAGGTTTTATTGAAAGTAAAGCATACCAAGAAGAGGAGGTTCATATCTTTACCTCGTGCATTGTTGATGCATGTGGAACAAATTGTGGAGGTGTTGATTTTTCACAGGATTTGGCAGATGTTTTTACCTATGCAATTCAGATTGTGACAGATGAAAAACGTGAATGGGTAACATTTAAAGACATTGCTATTTCTCTTTCCGAAAACTTATCTAAAGCTATGATGGAACTTTTGGGAGAATGGAATACTGATATTTCAGAATTCCAAAAGAACTACAACGAAGCAACTTCTAACATTGAACAAGAATTTTATATTCCGACGTCTCTTACAGGATGTGTAACAATTTTGAACAGTAAATTTATTGATAATCCGAATTGTGAAATTCTTGGACGGGATGCTGAATGTGAAGAAATTTGGCGCAACATGATGAAGAAAACAAAACGCAATGTAATCCTTGTAGGAAAACCTGGCGTTGGTAAATCTTCCATCGTGTATAAGCTGACTTCTGACATTGTTAATCAGAGATGCCCTGAAATGTTTAATGATTTTATCGTTCTTTCTTTGGACGTGAATAACATCATTTCTGGCACTACTTTGAGAGGACAGGCAGAAGAACGGTTTCAGGACCTCATTGAATTGATGAAAAAACATAACAATGTCATCCTGTTTATCGATGAGATTCACATGATTGTTGGCGCTGGTGCTACCGCTAAGGATGAAAAGCGAGATTTGTCTAATGCACTTAAGCCTATTCTGGCTGGCGATGATGCAATTGTCATTGGTGCAACGACTGATGAAGAATATGCACAAACATTTGGCATGGAAGGAGCTTTGAGGCGCAGATTTAAGACAATCACAGTAAGAGAACCTCGTACCACGGAAGTCTACGACATGCTGAAGGAATCTATTAGGCAGTTGGAAGAATTCCATGGAGTTCGCATTTCTAAGAAGATGGTAGAAATGATTATTTTCTACTCTTCGTGTTTCAACTATAACACAAGCAATCCAGACCGCACGAAGGACTTGATTGATGTGTCTATGGTTACTGCACGTATGAGTGGTAAAAATCGTGTTGACCGTGAATCTATTATGAAAAACTTTGGAGCAAATTTCGAGGAATTTCGTAATATGTCAGAAGAGATGGTACGAAGCACAGCTTACCATGAAGTTGGACATTTTATTGTCCAGCGTTTTTCTGATAAGTTGATTGACCGGAAGGCAATTGCTATTTCTATTGTTCCTGCTGAAGGCTATCTTGGCTTGACAGTGACTGATGCGACTGATAAAACTGTAAATAAGGATAAATCGTATTTTACGGATCTTATTGCAGATTTGTTGGCTGGCCGAATTGCTGAAAAGTTTTTTATGAAGTCTGAAAATAATGCAGGGGCTGAGAGTGACTTGGAGAAAGCAACGAAAATTGCGTTTAAAATGGTAACCAAATATGGTATGACCAGTAGGCTTGGAGAGAACCAAATCTATTTGAACGACAAGGATTATCAGATGCAGACTCCGGCAGTTACCGAAATTGTGAACCGAGAAGTCCAGAAAATTTTGGAAGAATCGGCTAAAAAGGCAACACTGGTCTTGGACGAACACCAAGAAGTAGTAGAGGAGCTGGTTAATGAGCTTACGAAAAAAGGCATGCTGAGCGGAAAAGAGCTTGATTCTATAATCGAGCAACATGAACGCAAGCAGACTGTAGCTGTATGAAAACATAGTATATCGCAATGGCAGGGAAATTTTCCCTGCCATTTGCTATACTAAAACTTGATGACGAAAAAAGTTGAAAAAATTTGAATAATGAAGTATAATAGTAAACGACACATTTAAAGATATTAAAACGGTTTGAAAAGTATTTAGGATATAAAGAAAAATAACAGGGGAAGATTATGATAAATATACTTTTTTGTGGTAATTATAAAGTATTTGATGGAGCATTAACAGAGCTTATATCTATTACAAATAAAACAAGCGAAGCGGTAAATTGTTTTATATACACAATGGATGTTTCTAGAATTAATCCGGATTTTATTTCGATGAGTGATGAACAAATTAATTTTTTAAATAAAGTAATTAAATCAAAGAATCCAGAGAACAAAGTTACCAAAATAGATGTTACAGAGATATATGAAAAAGAATTTGGACATAGTAAGAACGAGAATGTATATTGCACGCCTTATACATTGCTAAGGTTGTTTGCAGATATTGTTCCCAACATGCCAGAAAAGCTCTTATATTTAGATATAGATATGATGGCTGCAAAAGACATAGCAGAACTATACAACACAAATATTGAAGAATATGAGTATGCAGCTGTTAAGGAAAAATACGGCTCTAAAATAATTAGACCAGATTACATTAATGCTGGAATGTTATTGCTAAATTTAAATAAAATTAAAGAAACGGGATTGCTAGAAAAAGCAAGAGCTTTAATAAAAAAGAGAAAATTACTATTTGCTGATCAAGACGCTGTTTTCTGGAGTACTACTAGCAAACTTTTATTACCAAGAAAATTTAATGAGCAGGCAAGCTTTAGAAGACAAGATACGGTAATTTGCCATTTCTGTAAAAGGCTTATGTATAAACCATATCCACACACAGAAAATTTTAAACAATGGCAAATTGATGGAATTCATAAAGAACTAAAATGTTTTAGATTTGATGATGACCTAAATGAATATTTGGAATGGAAAAAAGAATTTGAACAAACCGGTTGCAAATTTGAAATGATTGAGAAAAAGTAAATTCTAGTGGTGAAAAATATTTCTAAAAATGAGATATAGATATAAGATATAAATCAAATATTATAGGAAAAAATAAAGAAAGTTGAAAACAAGTTTTATAGGAGGAAATTAAAAAATGAACAAAAATATAGTACCAGTTTTTATGGCAGTAGATGATGGATATATTCCTTTTTTAGGAGTAGCGCTAAAATCTGTTATAGAAAACTCATCAAAGGAAAATAAATACGAGATAAAAATATTATATACAAGGGTTTCTGAAGAAAATAAAAGCAAAATAAAAGCATACGAAACAGAAAATGTTAGTATAGAATTTGTAGACTTAAGTAGCAAGTTACATGAAATTGAAGATAAATTATATACACGTAACTATTTTTCAAATACAACATATTTTAGATTATTTATACCAGAGCTTTATCCAGAATATGATAAAGCAGTTTACATAGATAGCGATACTGTGACTTTAGCAGACATTGCAGATTTATATAACACAGATATGGGAGATAATTTAATTGCAGGAATTCCAGACGGTGCAGTACAAGCAATACCTGTATTCCAAGAGTATGTTGAAAAAGTTGTTGGAGTAATAGATTATAACAATTATTTCAATGCAGGAATTATTGTAATGAATTTAAAAGAATTAAGAGAATATAAATTCCAGGAAAAATTCTTATATATGTTGGAAAAAATTAAATTTGAAGTTGCACAAGACCAAGATTACATGAATAGATTGTGCAAAGGTAGGGTAAAGCTATTAGGGTTTGAGTGGAACAGAATGCCAGCAATGGGAAAACAAGAAGGATCTCTAAAGCTAATACATTATAATTTGGGTTGCAAACCATGGTACTTCGACGATGTATTATATCAAGAGTATTTTTGGAAATATGCAAAAGAGACAGAATTTTATGATGAAATAAGAGCTATGAAGAGTAAATACACAGATGCAGACAAAGAAAAGGATGATGCAAATAGCTCAAAACTTATAGAATTAGCTAAATTGGAAGCTGATTGTGTTGGCGATGATAGAAGAAAATAGGAGATAGTTTTAATGGATACAAAAAAATTGTTAGCAATTTCGAAAAAGGCTAGACAAGAAAGAAAACAAGAGAAAGAAAAGAGAAGACAAGAAAAATTACAAGCAGTAGAAAATGAAGAAGAAATAGTTGAAGAAATGCTAAAAAATCAACCAATAAAAGTAAGAGAAAAGCAAGAAACAGGAAGTGCATCAGAAGAAAATGATGGGCAAATAGATAAAGCACAAGATAGGTTGGAAGTTTTAAAGAAGATAGAAGAGTTTGAGAGAGAAGGAAAATTTGATGTAGATGTTGAAGAAGATCCTCCTACAATAGTACTAACACCAGAAAACATAGACTATCTTAGAGAAAAAATGTCTAGCAAAATAAAAAGAATATTTGCCAACGAAATGGGAGAAAGATTTCTAGATAATTTACTAAAAAACAACAAATTAATAATAAAACAAGTAAATGGAATAGAAAATTTAAACAAAGTAAAAACGGGAGCATTAATAACATGTAACCACTTTAATCCATTTGACTGTTTTACTGTAGAAAAAGTGTTTAGAATGTCTGAAAATGAAAAAGATAAAAGGCTATACAAAGTAATAAGAGAAGGAAATTACACAAATTTTCCAGGTTTATATGGCTTCTTCTTTAGAAATTGCGACACATTACCATTAAGCTCAAACAAGAGAACAATGGTAAACTTTATGAAAGCAGTAGACACAATATTACAAAAAGGAGATTATATATTAATCTATCCAGAGCAAAGTATGTGGTGGAATTACAGAAAACCAAAGCCACTAAAAAATGGAGCATTTAAGCTGGCTGCAAGAAATAATGTACCAGTAATACCAATATTTATAACAATGGAAGACAGTAAACTTATTGGTGAAGATGGATTCAACATACAAGAATATACAATAAACGTGGAAGAACCAATATATCCAGACGAAAAACTAACCGAAAAAGAAAATACAGAAATAATGAAACAGAAAAACTTTGAAACCTGGAAAAATGTATATGAAAAATTTTATGGAATTCCATTGGAATATACGTGTGGAGGAAATAATGGAACAAAAAGTTCTATATTATAGTGATGAATTAAATGATGAACTTGCTCCAGCAACTATACAATCAAGAGTAATAGACGAAAAGTTTAAATATAAAAAAGGTTTAATTTGGAATGCATGTTCATTATTTATTCAGAATGTACTAAGTATGCCAATAAAATGGGGCTATCTAAGAATAAAATTTAGACATAAATTTATTGGAAAAGAAAAGCTAAAAGAATGTAAAAATCAAGGTTATTTCATGTATGCAAATCACACACAACCATTTGCAGACACATTTATACCAAGTGTTGCAGATTATCCCAAAAGGAATTTTTTAATAGTAAATCCAGTAAACATTTCACTAAAAGGAACAGGAACATTAGTCGAAATGCTTGGTGCAATTCCAATTCCATCAGACATAAAAGCAATGAAAAACTTTTTAGCAACAATAGAAGAAAAAATAAAAAACAAAAACTCAATAACAATATATCCAGAGGCCCATATTTGGCCATACTATACAAAAATAAGACCATTCAAAGCAGTGTCATTCAAGTATCCAGTAAAATTAAATGCGCCTGCATATTGTATAACAAATACATATCAAAGCTACGGCAGACACAATAATAAAATACAACTCGTTTCATATGTAGATGGACCATTTTATCCAAATGAGGAATTAACATTAAAAGAAAGACAACAAGATTTGCGAGATAGAGTATATGAAAAAATGGTGGAGAGAAGCAAAAATAATAATGTGGAACATATTAAATATGTTAAAATAGAAAAAAATGAAGAAAAAAAATAATGCCGGAATAAAAATCCGGTATTTATTATTTTAATAACTAGAACTTATAGGTAAAAAATTGACGACAATATTTCAAAAGTTACTAAGAACTTTTTATAAAGATTATTAATAATAGACTAAACTACTTTATTATTGTTAGATTTCTCTATTCTGTCAACTGCTTCAACATCGGTAAAATATGGTGAATCAAAAAAATCTTTGAGACTAATATCAAAACCTTCGCATATGTGAATTAATGAGCTTATGGAAGGTTCTTTTACTTTACCACGTCTAAAATCACTAATAATTGAATTAGAAATGCCAGCTAAATACGATAATTTATAAACTGACATATTGCGTTCTTTTAATAATTCTGTAATTCTAAGATTAATTGCTTCAGACGATAACATTCTTGTAAGCCTCCTAAATAAACATTTTCTAAAGTATAACAAATAAAAGAAAAATATTATTCGGAAAAATCCAAATACTATATTGACAATTATAAAACGCAAAGATAAAATATATATATATTCGGAAACAACCGAATATGCGAATTGAATAACATTGCAAATGTTTGTAAACAATAAAACGGGAGGAAAAAATTCATGGACGAGAGAAACAAAAGGGCGAGTGGAATAACTATGGTAGCACTAGCTGTTACAGTAGTTTTATTAATATTAGCAGGAGTGAGTATTAGTACACTGGTAGGAGAAAATGGTGTTGTAGATAATGCAAAAAAAATACAAAATGATACATATTATCAAATTGCAAGTGAAGAAGTAAATCAATTAGTACTAGAGCATAAGCTAACAAAGAAAGATGAAACATTAGAAGAATTTTTAACATCTAAAGTTCCATCGAGAATAGATGGAGTAACTAGAAAAAATGATAATACTTTAATTGTAAAAAAGAATGGGTATGAAATTGAAGTAGAAGAAGTTAAAGCAGAAAGCCAAACATTAACATTGGATGTGGTACCATATGTTGGAACATATGATGGACAACCACATGATATGTTAACAAGCGTAAATGTGTTACCAAGTGATTCAAAAGTAGAATATTCAATAGATAATGGAAAAACGTATATAGAAAATATACCACAAATAATAAATGCTACATCGGTTTCTGTAATTGTGAAAGCAAGTAGAATTGGATATAAAACAGAGACAGTAACTAAAACAGCAGTAGTAAATAAGGCAGAAGGAAAATTAAAATTATCTGAGACGAGTGGAACAATAACATATCCAAATAACACGGCATTTACGGTAAGTGAAAATACAGGAACATTGAGTGTTTCTTCAAACAATAACAATATAGCAACAGCAAGTGTAAGTGGAAATACTGTAGCAGTAAAATCAGGAACAACAGCAGGAAAGGCAACAATAACAGTAACAAGTGCAGAAGCAAGCAATTATACAGCAAAATCAGCAACATATACTGCAACAGTAAATAATGGAACAATAAGCTTAAGTGCAACACCATATAATGGAACGTATGATGGAAAAGCACATAAAGCATTAACAAATGTAAGTGTAAATCCAAGTGATGCAAAATTAGAGTATTCAATAAATGGAGGCACGTATAGTACGACAATGCCAACAATAACAAACACCTCGTCATTTACGGTAACAGTAAGAGCAAGCAAAGCAGGATATAAAACGCAAAGCACAACACAAACAGTAAAAGTAAATAAAGCAAATGGAAGCTTAAGTTTATCATCTTATAGTAGTACAATAACATATCCAAATAGCACTTCATTTACAGCAAGTGGTACTGGAAGTATAAGTGCATGGTCGTCAAATACAGGAGTAGCTACGGTTAGTGTAAGTGGTAATACAGTAACAGTAAAATCAATTGGAGTAGGAAGTGCAACAATAACTGTGAAGAGTGCATCTAACACAAACTATAATGAAAAAACAGCAACATATACAGTAACCGTAAAAAATCCGACATTTACAGGAGATTCGGGAGTAGGTTATTATGCAGATACAGATGGAGATGGAACTCCAGATGGAATAATATTTGAGGACTTCAAAAAAGGAGGAAGTGGTTCGTGGGGTGGTACTTCATATACAGTATCAACAGTAACGGGTTTAAAAGAGTATTATATAAGTCAAACCAACTATAAAGGACCATTTGGAACAAAAAATGTTTTATCTGCAAGAGGAAGTGGAAATGCAAGATTTAATGTAATGGCATTGAGTGATTATAATAATAGTGCAACATATACATTTACAAATGCAAAATCGATTACATCAGGAGAATGGAGAGTTCCAACCAAAATTGAATGGGCAGCATTTGGAGGAGAATTAGGCATAACAACTTCGAACTATAGTGGATATGGATTAAAAGCAACATATTGGTCGTCCTCTGCCTACATCAACAGCGGCGGCTATTGCGTTGGTTTTAGTACTGGCACTTTCGTCAACGGCAACAGCTACTACCTATATCCTTTGCGTCTGGCTAGGACTTTCTAATTTTGTAAAAAATTAGAAATAAGAAAAATGCGTTATGTAAATAACGCATAGATTCAAACCAAGATAAAACTTCGTAAGAAGTTCTTGGTTTGAAAATTGTAAAATAGGAAGAGAAAATATGGGAGAAACCTTTAATAAAAGTATTCTTGAAGTAGAAAAACAAACAATAAAAGCATTGATAAGTCAAGATAAAGTAAATAAAAGATATTTAATATAATGAAAGTGATTGCTCCACCATATATGTGGTATTGTCAAAAGTTGAGCAATAAAAATGCTTTGACGACGTTTGTGAGTATTTGATTGGTCGTCCTCTGCCAACAACAACAACGGCTATTACGTTAGTTTTAGTACTGGCAAAATCGACAACGACAACAACAACAACCAATATCCTGTGCGTCTGGCTAGGAGTTTCATTATAATAAATACATAACATCTTTCCTTTTTGGAAAGATGTTATTGTAAATATAACGGAGGAAAAATGGAAGATAAAATAGAATTTGAAGAATTATACAAGGCATATGAATTATGCCTAAAAAACAAAAAGAAGAAGATTGGTACATACAACTTTACTAATGAGGAACTTTGTATGAATTTAATCCTATTATTAGATGAGCTAAATAATCGTACATATAAACCAAAACATTCTAACTGTTATGTTGTAACAGAACCTGCCTTAAGAGAAATATTTGCTGCACAATTTGGAGATAGAATAGTTCAACACTTTTATATGATGGAGGTTGAAGATGTATTGGAAAATATGTTAATTGATGGCTGCTGTTCATGCAGAAAAGGAAAAGAAACTTCATATGCATTGAATATGTTAAAAAATTTTTTAATAAAAACATCTGACAATGGAAAAAAACCATGTTTTTCCTTAAAAATAGATTTATCTGGATATTTTATGTCTGTTGATTGAAGAATAGTAAGTGAAAAGTTTAAAAAATTAATACAAAACAAATCTAAAGGAAAGCATAAAGAATTATTGTTATATTTAACACCGGTGATATTTGAAAACAATCCAGCGCTAGATTGTGAATATAAATGCAGTGAACAAATAAGAAATTTAGTACCTAATAGAAGAAAAATGGATTGTAATTCAAATTATGGAATGGCAATAGGAAATCTTACAGCTCAAGCAGGAAGTAATTTGAATTTAAATAATTTTGACCATTATGTAATAGAAGAATTAAAATTAGATAAATATATCAGATATGTAGATGACATAATTATTATATCTGACAATAAAAAACAACTTATTGATACTTTGCCTCTTATACAAAATAAGCTTGCTGAAACACACCAGTTTATAAATAAAAAAACAAAAATAGATACAGCCTACCACGAAGTTCCATTTTTAGGAAAGGTATCGCATCCTTATGGATATCAACAACCTAGTAAACAAGTTATAATAAGAACGTGTCAGAGAGCAAAAAATATACAATATGAAAACGAAAAGAATTTAATTGCAAAGGTTAATTCGCAGGTTGGAACTTTAAAGGGGTATAATTGTAGAAAATTAATTAGAAATTATACTGATTTATTGCCAAGTGATGCTCAAAACATAATCAAGGAAAGAATAAAAATGGTCAATTGAAAAAGGGCCATTTTATATATTTTAAAGAAAAAACATTGACACTTAAGGGGAAGAATGATATTTTATAACTAGTGTAAGTACAGCAGAAAAAGATGTTGCAGATAGTATTATTAAATCTGGATATTTAAGACCAGCAATAGGTGCATTAAAAACTTTAAATTCATATGGCATGCATCAGTTTGCTTGTTTGGAGGAATTCCAAATACAGATAATTTTATGAAAAATTTAAACACAAATTTATATACTGAACCAGATAAGATAATAAATGCAATTGAAATTTGTGTACATGAGGAAGAATTAAATAGAAATTACATAGAGCAGGGAGAACAAGGAAAATTCCATTTAGTACAAAGACAGACTTAAAACCAGAGTGCTTAGCGTTAAGGAGCAGTAAAGAATTACTAGATTTTTCATATGGTTTAGATTATTTAAGTAAGAGTGTTGGAAATTTTAGAGACATTTTAAATTATAAAAATAGAGAGCCAGGTCAGCATTGTCAAACATTCAAAAGAAGAAGAGAAAAAGAAAGCTTCATGAAGAAATTTTCACAAGGAATAGATGAAGAACAACATATTGAAATAAATAGAGAACACGAAGTTTTAGAAGAAAGTGTTGAATATGATGAAGGAAGATAATTTATATAATTAAGGAGGAATTTACATGAAAAAGTCGTATATTATTATAGCAGTGGTTGTAGTTATAATGCTTGCTGCAATTGGAGTTTGTGCTATTATAAACAACAATTCTCAAAATAAAAAACAATCAGAAGGGAATTCTATAAATTTAGAAGATACAACTAATACAGAAAGCTCAACAAATGAGAATAATTTAGAAAGTGAAAATCAAATTGCGAATACACAAAATAATCAAACAAATAATGAAAGTGAGGAAAATAATATGTATAGTACAGGAAAACATCATGCTGAAATAGTTGTGAAAAACTATGGAACAATAGCATTAGAACTAGATGCAGATGTTGCACCAATAACAGTTGAAAACTTTGCAAATTTAGTAAATGAAGGATTTTATAATGGGTTAACTTTCCATAGAATTATATCTGGATTTATGATTCAGGGAGGAGACCCTCTTGGAAATGGAACAGGAGGAAGCAGTAAGACTATTAAAGGTGAGTTTGCTTCTAATGGAGTAAAAAATTCAATTTCTCATGTAAGAGGAACTATTTCTATGGCAAGATCTTCTATGCCAAACAGTGCAAGTTCACAATTCTTTATTGTGCACAAAGATAGTACATTTTTAGATGGACAATATGCTGCATTTGGAACTGTTACAAGTGGAATGGAAGTTGTAGATAAAATATGTGCAGACACAGCTGTTGAAGATGATAATGGAACTGTTGAAAAAAATAATCAACCAGTAATTGAAAAAATAACGATGATAGACTAATAAAAAATAAAGACAGAAATAATTTATGTTTTTACAAAATTCAACTGATAGCTCGCATTTTGAGTGGTGGAAGGAGCTTCGACCAAGAGCAACATGCTGAATTTAAGAAAACAAATTATTTCTGTTTGTGTTATGCTGAAATGAACAAATTGAATTTATTTATATTATTTAAACAAAGTAAGTACAAGAAAGGACGAATCATATGAACGAAGAAAATGCTCAAGTTATTTATGATTTACTTGATAGAATTAAGGTAACAGATGAAAATAGAGATAGAATGGAAAAAATAAGAAAGTTTCTTAGCGAGAGTAAATTTCAAGAGGCTTTAGATGAATTGCAAATTTTACAGATGTCTGGCAATGTTGAATATGAAGACTATGCAGAGGTTAAGGAAAAGGAAAGAAAGATAAAAGAAAGAAAGCAAGAAGAAGGACTAGGATACCCTGTTGAATTAGCCGATACTGAACTTGAAAAGAGATATATTGGTTTGCTTCTAAATGATGTAAAACAGATTTCTGCATATTATTTTCTATATAAAGATTGCTTGTTTTTAGATGAACAATTGTTAGATGTGTATAAAACAGTATTGTTTACAGATGGTGAAAAGTATGCACCAGAAATTGCAAAAGAAGGATTTAATTTTGCAAGGACAACTGATGAGCTAATTGAATTTAAATATCAAATTCAAGTTGATTATGAAAATTCTAAATTTAAAATGGAAAAGACATATACAGAGCTAAAAAAATTATTTACACTTAGAAGATGTTGCAGAGAAAATCCTGTAAAACATGTACAAAATGAGATTGCAGACATAAGAAATTATGAATTGTATGACAAAATGACTGTTGAAGAAGTTGAAGGAGCTGTTGAACAGGTTACTGCAACGGAAAAATTTAAGAGGTCTATATTAAATGACGATTTGACAGGATTTTTGGTTAGAGGAGATAACACATTAACAAATGGTTTATCTATTCCATTTAAGATTTTGTCTAGTGTATTTAAGGGAATAAGACAAGGAGAAACAATGGCGTTTGCAATGCCATCAAACTCTGGTAAGAGTAGATTTACAATTAATTTAGCTGCATATATTGCATTAATACATAAAAAGAAAGTTTTGTTAATTTCTAATGAGATGTCAGAAGAAAAAATGAAACTATGCTTAATTACAACGATATTAAATAATCCAGAAATACAAGAATTGCATGGTCAACACTTGCATAAAACAGAAGGCGAATTATTGGAATTTAAATTTAGACCAGATAACCCTTCTGTAGCAAAAGTTGACGAAAACGGATATGTTGTGAAAGAGGAAAATGAATCTCAAGCTGAATTCGCAAGGAGACTTTCACAAATATCAACAGAATTTACGCAAACAATAAAGGTAACTAACTGGTTTAATAAACAGGTTGCAAATTCAATATACTTTATAAACATAACAGACCACACAAACGATGAGTTAAAGAAAGTAATAATGAATTATTATTATAAAGAGCATGTTGAATATGTATTTTACGATACGCTAAAAACAGACATTGAAAACATTGGTAACGGAGAAGAGCTAAAGAAAACAGCAACAATTTTATCGAATTTAGCTCAAAACTTTAACATGTTTATAGGCTCAACTTTGCAACTCGCGGAAACTGCAACAGACCCTATTAATTTAAACATAAACGATTTAGCCGTTAGTAGGACTGTAAAAGAAGTATTAGATACACTTTGTTTGTTCAAACAAATACACAAAGAAAATTATAAAAATTATGAATACTCTTTAAATGAAGTAGACGATAAATTCTTTAATTTAAAAGATTATGATGATCCAGATGAAAGATATTATGCTTGTGTTGTTGATAAAAACAGAGCTGGTGCAAAACCAAAGCTATTATTTAACTTAAATTTAGCATATAACAGATGGGTTGAACTTGGATACTTACGATTAAAAGATGCTGAATAAATTATACTCAGCAAAAACTTCGCCCAATAGGGACGCCCCTTTTTGGGCGAAGTTTTTGCAATTTGGATTTGATGAGTTAAAAAATTAAAGGGGGGATATACGTGAAAAATAAAAAAATTAAAATAATGGCTAGTGTTGTTATATTAGTAATAATTGTTATATTTTTTATTGCAGGTTTAATAACTTTGAAAAATACCAATAAATCAAATGATAAAAGCAATAAAGAAGTAAAAATAGAAATTAAACAAGAAAAAAATGCATCAGCAATTGTTTTGAAAGTAACATCTGTTGAAGGATTGATTAGCATAAGTAATGAACAAATTGCTAAGATGACGGACTATGATAAGAAACATGTTATATCTGTTACTGAGCATTTGTCTATAAATAAGGGGCATGGAACAGATTTTTCCACATTTGGTGAGACAATAAAATACGAATATGATAAGGGGATTATTTCGGAAAATTCAGAAGAAGCTTTCTGGAATTATGTAGAGAGTCATGGTGGCCTTGACACATGGCTAAAAGGTACGTTGGAATATTGTTTTGGAAATGAAAATGGAGTATATAATTTATATGAAATAATAAATCCAGAGGGTGAAAAATCAGATACATATACAGCAACGCAAAGTGGCACATATACTTTTACAGTAAAAGATTTGTTGTATAATAAGGAATATAAAAAGACAGTTGAGGTGACTGTAGAAAAATAGGACAAGACGGAATTGTATACAAGAACATTTGAATTGGAATAGGTTGTTCAGTGCTAGGAGAAACAACTATATTTTAAATTAAAATAAATCAGAACGAGTACTTGTTCTAACAAGTGTTAAAATTAAAATATCATTATCAATTTGATATACTAATAACCAATCGGGTTTTATATGACATTCATAGAATCCGTTCACTTTCGGGTTCTAATATATGATTACAATATTTAGTAGGTAAAGTTTCTCTGATTGAAAGCATAGAAACAACTTTGACGAATTCAGTTTCATCAAAGTTGTTTCTATTTTTAAATTCTGGCTCTATTCTAATATTGATATTTTCTGTTTTAGGCAGCACTAATATATGAAGAAATTTCTTATATATTCAAAAATTTAAAAATGTCATTTATTTGTCACTTTGATAGTGTATTATAATTTCAGATTGAGTGCTTTGGAGATTTAATTTGCTATTCCAAAGCGAGAAAGGAAAATATAATGGAAATTTTAAGAGTTGAAGATTTGGTTAAGACATATGGAAAAGGTGAAAATCAGGTTAATGCAGTTGACCACATTTCTTTTTCGATAGAGAAAGGAGAATTTGTTGCGATTGTTGGAGCTAGTGGAAGCGGAAAATCTACGTTACTACATTTGTTAGGCGGAGTGGATAGACCAACTTCAGGCAAAGTGTTCATAGATGGAAAAGACATTTATTCTTTAAATGATGATAATCTGGCTATATTTAGAAGGAGACAAATTGGTTTAATCTATCAATTTTACAATTTAATACCCATATTGAATGTAAGAGAAAATATAACATTGCCATGTGACTTAGACGGACAAAAAGTTGATGAGAAAAGATTAGATGAGCTAATAAAAACATTAGGGTTAGAAAAAAGAGAGAAACATCTGCCAAATCAATTATCTGGAGGACAACAACAAAGAGCTGCCATTGCCAGAGCTGTCTACACCCATCCTACCATTCTGTTAGGGGATGAGTTGACGGGAAATCTGGACTCCAGAACCAGCGCCTCTGTTATGGAACTGTTAAAAAAGATCTGCAGGCAATATCAGCAGACAATGCTTGTGGTTACCCATGATGAAAAAATCGCTGCCATGGCAGATCGGATCATCCGCATGAAAGACGGAAGGGTGGTGGAAGATGAAAAACTATGATTATCACCGTCCAGCAGAAAAAGTGCTTTTGGATTCTTACAGAAAACAGAACCGAAACAAAAACCGTCTTTTGTTTCTGGCAGTTGCACTTACCGTGGGAGTGATTTTCTGTATAGTAAGCTTTGCCTATGGGAAAATACAGGTGGACATCCAAAAACATATCCGGACAGATGGAATGACAGTGTCAACGTATATTGAAAATGGTACAGAAGAAATGGCAGGGCAGTTGCATACGCTCTCCTACATAGCAGAGACGGGAAAAGAAAAATTTGCCGGAAAACTATTCAATCAAACTATAAAATATTGCGACTGTGTTGTGGCAGATGAAACAGCATTTGAAACAATGCTCTGTCCGGCCTATACACAGATCGTGGGAACGTATCCCAAACAGGAAAACGAAATCATGCTTTCGGTCAAAACCTTAAAGTATCTGGGAATTTCGGAACCAAAGGTGGGAATGGAACTAAAACTGGATTTTTATTGGAATGACCTTTTTCAAACAAAAGGAACCGGACAGCAGACATTTCAGCTTTCCGGATATTTTACAGAATATCAGAATCAGGGGGCAAGTTCTTCCATTGCATTTTTATCCGAGAAGAAACTGAAAGAAAGTGGAGCTGGATGGGATCCCTGCAGGATACTGCTGAAACCGGAAAATGATTCTGTTAGTGGTATGCAGATGGAACAACAGTTGCAGGAAGATATCCGGTTGGAAGAAGGACAGCGGATTGTCAGCATGGATTCGGCTACATACCGGGCAGTAGAAGGAATGCTGGGAAGTTATGGATTTGCAACTTTATTTTCTTTTCTGATTCTGTTGTGTATGTTTTTGTTCATCTATAATATTTTGAATTTATCATTGGAAAAAGACTTACAGCAATATGGTCTGATGGAAGTAGTCGGGGTACAGCAGCATCAGATTATACAAATGATGTTCCGACAGATGATGAAAGTTGTCTTGACAGGAAGCCTTGCAGGCGTTGTCATAGGAAGCCTGGTGGTACTTGGAGTCCTGCCCGCTGTCATTGGAAAATTGTATCTTGGACAGGCAGAAGAACTGGAGGGGATTTCTTTCTACCAGCCTGTGTTCTTTCTAATAGCCATTCTTCCAGTGGTAATGACTTTGGGGGTTGTGATACTTCTGGTAAGGCAAAAAATCAAAGTTTTGAGTCCTCTGGAATGTATGAACTATGGAGAGGGTACTATTGCAGAGAAGAAACAAACGAAGAAAAAGAATGCCAGTTTCCGAAGTTTTGGAAACGCTCCGGAAGTTTATCTGGCAAGGAGATATCTGTTCCGCAACAAAAAGGCTTTTTTCATCACCATGATTTCTCTGACCATAGGATGCGGATTAGCGCTTGGATCTTCTGTGATTGTAAAGGGGGTAGATCTGCAAAACCAGTTTATGAAAGAACCTGATTTTCAAATCCGCATCACTCAGGAAGCCTGCAGCACACTGATGGAAACTTCCCCGGATACAGAAAATATGGTCTTTTTCCCGAATGAATTCTTGGAGAACATAAAGCAGACCGCAGGAAATAGTTTGCGGGACGAAACACAGATACAGGGATCTTATCCCATTGTTGGGGAAAATGGGAGAGATAGCATCAAGTTATTAAATGACGGGGAAACCGTTCCGACTGTGATTCAAAAAATTTCTTCTTATGAAAAAGAAAAACTGCAGGAATTTCTGAGAGAGCAGGAGATGACAGCAGACTGGGAAACATTTGCACACGGAAATGGAACGTTTCTTCTCCATGACCACAGAGTGTCAGAATATGCAGAAGAGCAGGCATTGGAGCAGCTTGGAAATACAATAGAAGTGTATGATCTGGTACCGGTGGGAACCGATATGTCCGGTCTGGTTCCAGAGACACTGGTCAATTGCGGATATCTGGATATTACAAAGGAAGGATTTCCGGAATTAGAGTTGTGCTGGGAT
>OIWV01001573.1_pt1 | contig 18968 bp, 10 predicted proteins | sample 1587751 | NCBI WGS metagenome assembly OIWV01 (sample SAMEA3888913, study PRJEB22519) | human gut metagenome | biome: human gut; feature: human-associated habitat; material: faeces | place: Denmark | collected 2010
ATGAAGTGTTCGTATAATTGTCGTTAATGAAGTGTTCGTATAATTGTCGTTAATGAAGTGTTCGTATAATTGTCGTTAATGGTTTATTGTAAGCGTAGCTTGTGCGGCGAGCGGGAGCTCGCCGTTCCATAAGAGGGGTGTAATAAATTAACGCTCATTATACGATTAATCCATTAACGTCCATTACACGACAAAACACGTTTTATCTGCCACTCTGCAACCATACACCTTTTTACCCATATAACCCATTGTGTATTAGTGTTTTGTGCCGGTTGCAGATACCGCATTTTATCTGCAACCATCTGCAACCATCTGCAACCCGTCATTCGCCCGCCACCCCTCATTCATCCGTCTTATGGAACGGCGAGCTCCCGCTCGCCGCGCAAGTAGCAAATGTCTACTTACGCAAACCCTATGTTAGGGTGGCAGATAAGGATTCATCTGCCACCCCATCTGCAACCATACAATACTTTGTATACCAGTGAGTTATGGCGATTTTTGCCTTAAGGTTGCAGATGGCAGATAAAAAATAAACTTTATTCTATCCGTTGTTTCCCTTTATTTTCTTAATTTTGTGCTCTACAATCAAATACAATTCAATAGATGATACAAGAATTTCAGGTTCGTGTGCTGCCTGTTGTGGCATCCAACGAACAGAATATACGACAGTATGTAGCCGAGGAGAAGGGCATAGACGCTCGCACCATCAACGCCGTGCGTGTGTTGAAGCGCAGTATCGACGCCCGTCAACGCACCATATTTGTCAACCTCACCGTTAGAGTGTACATCAACGAGGTGCCGCAGGACGACGAGTATGTCACCACCCATTATGGCGACGTAAGCTCCAAGCCTGCCGTCATCGTTGTGGGCGAGGGTCCCGGCGGACTCTTTGCATCGCTCAGACTTATCGAACTCGGCCTCCGTCCCATCGTGCTCGAGCGTGGCAAGAACGTGCGCGACCGTAAGATAGACCTTGCCAACATCGGCAAGATGCAGCGCGTAGACCCAGAAAGCAACTACTGCTTTGGCGAGGGCGGCGCCGGTGCCTACTCGGACGGCAAGCTATACACGCGCTCAAAGAAGCGTGGCAGCATAGAGAAGATTCTCAACGTGTTCTGCCAGCATGGCGCTTCAACATCTATCCTTGCCGATGCACATCCGCATATCGGCACCGACAAGCTGCCTAAGGTTATCGAGAATATGCGAGAGACTATCATCAGATGCGGTGGCGAGGTTCACTTCCAGACCAAGATGACACGTCTCTTGATAGATGCCGACACCGTTGTGGGTGTTGAGGCAGTAAACCTGCAAACCGGGGCAGAGGAGACATATCGTGGTCCGGTGATTCTCGCAACGGGCCATTCGGCTCGCGACGTATACCGATACCTTGCCGAGGCAAAGGTAGAGATAGAGGCTAAGGGCATCGCCGTGGGTGTGCGCCTTGAGCATCCGTCGCAGCTCATAGACCAAATACAGTACCACTCAAAGCAGGGTAGGGGCAAGTATCTGCCGGCTGCCGAATACAGCTTCGTTACACAGGTGGACGGACGCGGTGTCTACTCGTTCTGTATGTGTCCGGGCGGTTTTGTCATCCCGGCTGCTACCGACAAGGAGCAGCTTGTGGTAAACGGTATGAGTCCGAGCAACCGAGGCACCCAGTGGTCCAACTCGGGTATGGTGGTGGAGACACGTCCGGAGGATGTGGGCGGCGACGAGAACGACCCATTGCGTGTGATGCACTTTCAGGAGCAGCTCGAACGTGCTTGCTGGCAGCAGGCCAATATGAAGCAGACAGCCCCGGCACAGCGCATGGCAGATTTTGTCAACGGCCGTCTGTCGTACGATTTGCCCAAGAGCAGCTATGCTCCGGGGCTCATTTCGTCGCCACTTCACTTCTGGATGCCCAAGCAGATAAGCCGCCGCTTGCAGGAGGGCTTCAAGAAGTTCGGCAAGATGAGCCACGGCTTCCTTACCAACGAGGCGTTGATGATAGCCACGGAGACCCGCACGTCGGCTCCGGTGCGCATCGTTCGCGACCGCGAGACCTTGCAGCATGTGCGCATACATGGACTCTTCCCGTGCGGCGAGGGTGCTGGATATGCTGGCGGCATAGTGTCGGCTGGTGTTGACGGAGAGCGTTGCGCCGAAATGTGCGCGCAGTATATTGGCGCGCAATAGGATGTGTAATTTCTGTTTACAATATTTTGTCATATAACGCGAATATTGTAACTTTGCACTCTAAGAATACAAACATATTTCATATATAATCATACAAACATTATGGCAAAGAAAGCTTTATTGATGATCCTCGACGGATGGGGCATCGGCAAACATGGTAAGGGAGACGTTATCTACAACACACCAACTCCTTATCTCGACTATCTCACAGCAGTTTCGGCTCACTCGCAGCTCCTCACTTGTGGCGAGGACGTAGGTCTGCCTGAAGGACAGATGGGCAACTCGGAGGTAGGTCACCTCAACATCGGTGCCGGTCGTATCGTTTATCAGGACCTCGTTAAGATTAACCGTGCCTGCAAGGACGGCTCAATCCTCCAGAACAAGGAAATCATTAACGCTTACAGCTACGCTAAGGAGAATGGCAAGAAGCTTCACCTCATGGGTCTTACTTCTACAGGTGGCGTTCACTCTTCACTCGACCACCTCTTCAAGTTTATCGAGATTGGCAAGGAGTATGGCTTGAACGATGTATACGTTCACTGCTTTATGGACGGCCGCGACACCGATCCTAAGTCGGGCAAGGGCTTCATCGAGCAGGTTCAGCAGTGCTGCTCTAACAACGGCGCACACATCGCAAGCATCGTAGGCCGCTTCTATGCTATGGACCGCGACAAGCGCTGGGAGCGTGTTAAGGAGGCTTACGACCTCTTGGTTGAGGGCAAGGGCAAGCAGGCTACCGACATGGTACAGGCTATGCAGGAGAGCTACGACGAGGGCGTAACCGACGAGTTCATCCTCCCTATCAACAACTCTACTGTCGACGGAACTATCCAGGAGGGCGACGTTGTTATCTTCATCAACTACCGCAACGACCGTGCAAAGGAGCTTACCGAGGTTCTTACACAGAAGGACCACACCGAGCAGGGCATGCACACCATCAAGGACTTGCAGTACTACTGCATGACTCCGTACGACGCTTCGTTCCAGGGCGTACACATCCTCTTCCCGAAGGAGAACGTTATGAACACTCTCGGCGAGTATCTCGCTGCCAACGGAAAGCGTCAGCTCCACACTGCTGAGACCGAGAAGTATGCTCACGTTACTTTCTTCTTCAACGGTGGACGCGAGACTCCGTACGAGGGCGAGGATCGTATACTTGTTCCTTCGCCAAAGGTTGCCACATACGACCTTAAGCCTGAGATGAGCGCATACGAGGTTAAGGACAAGCTCGTTGGTGCTATCAAAACTCAGGAGTACGACTTCATCGTTGTAAACTTTGCCAACGGCGATATGGTAGGCCACACTGGTATCTACAACGCTATCGCTAAGGCTGTACACGCTATCGACAACTGTGTTAAGGAGGTTGTTGAGACTGCTAAGGCCAACGACTACGAGACTATCATCATCGCCGACCACGGCAACGCCGATAACGCTATCAACGAGGATGGCACTCCTAACACTGCCCACTCTTTGAACCCGGTTCCGTTCATCTACGTTACCGACAACAACTCGGCTACTGTTAAGGACGGTCGTCTTGCCGACGTGGCTCCTTCTATCCTCCACATTCTTGGCTTGGAGCAGCCTGCCGATATGACGGGCGAGAACCTCATCGAGGACAACAAGTAATTTGAGTGCCTTATACTCATTAATGCTTAAAAAAAATGCGTATTCTACACAAACGTAGAATACGCATTTTTTTATTCGTATAATTGACGTTAATATTTATTCGTATAATTGACGTTAATATTTATTCGTATAATTGACGTTAATGTTTATTCGTATAATTGACGTTAATATTAATTCGTATAATTGACGTTAATGTGATATAGTGCAATCAACATTAACGTTCATTACACGATATCAACATTAACGTCCATTACACGATACCAACATTAACGTTCATTATACGTTCATTACAGTGCAACACGTCAATTACATGTTAATCGCAGTCGTAGCTATAGTCGGCAGTGCCATCGGCATTGCTTGGCCATCCCGGGTTCTGATAGAGTGGGCTGTTAGCAGTAACACCACCACCAGTAATAAGGAACTCGCTTATTGGAATTGGCTCAAGATAGTGCTGCTTAGGGAAGGTGTAGCCACCATAAGCCACAGATGTAGAGCTAATCTGCAATGGGCGAACATAAGTAGATACGTTCTTCTGCGAGATAACATCCTCTGTAATCTGACTTGCATCATACATCTTGTACATCTCCTCCCAAAGGTTGAAGCCCTCAGGCTGATACTCTACCATGTTGTCAAGGCTACGCCAACGCTTCAAGTCGTCGAGACGCATACCCTCTGCAATGAACTCGCAGCGGCGCTCGCGGCGGATGTTGTACAGAGTCTTGTCCACCATCTGTCCATGCGAGTAGATACCGAGGTCGTTCTCCTGAGCGATGTCTGTAGCGTCGATAGTCTTCTGGAAGTCGGTGTCTACACCAGCACGTTTGCGCAGAGCCTGCCAGTAAGCCTTACAGGTGGCGTCGAGCTGATGATGACGCTCGTAGTAAGCCTCCATATATATAAGGTAGCTTTCGGCAGCTCTGAGGAGAGGCACTGCAGTTGTACACTCGTACTGAACACGCTGGTCCTCGTCGGCGCTGAGCCACTTGTTAAGCTCATAACCAGTGGTAGCCTTCTCCTGACCGCTTGAGAAGATCTTTGGACGGTGATAGTAGATAGTGTCGTTTACATACTTGCCTGTCTCCGCGTCAAGATGTGTGTTGATGAGTGAGCCGCATGGTCTAACCGAGCCGGTAAGACGTGGGTCGCGGTTCTGGAACTCGTAGTAAGACACCTTGTCGCCCTGATAGCCCGAACCCTCTGCGTAGATAGGCAAGCCGTTGGTCATCACGAACGAGTTGACAAGAGCACGTGTTACGTTACAGCCACCACCATTCTTAAGCAGAGCCGAGCAGCTGTGTGTGATAACACCCTTCTGATAGTAGCGTGCAAGGATAACCTCGTCGTCGTTGGCAAATGCGTCTGTACGGTTGAACATACCCTCGTAGTTGGTATCAAGCGAGCGGTGGTCAGCCACAAGCTTCGAAGCATTGATAGCCTCGTCAAGGAAGAAGTTTTCCTCTGCCTCTGCCGAACCTGCCTTAAACTGGAAGTCGGGCCATGTCTTATTGCCCGGCCACTTGCTGTTGCCCGGTACAAAGCATGTACCTGCGTGGTAGCGTTCCCATGTGCCCTCGTACAGAGCTACGCGAGCCTTGAGCTGCAAAGCAGCGTCGCGGCAGATGCGTCCACTCTCGGGAGCCACTTCCTTAAGAAGCTTGGCAGCCTCGTCGAGGTCGCTAAGTATGAAGCGAGCCACCTCGTTGCGTGGGGCGCGCTTGCTGCGTGCTGTAAGCTCAGCCTGGTTGTCGGGCAACATCTCGGTGATGATAGGCACATCGCCAAAGTTGCGCAACAGGCGGAAGTAGTCGTATGCACGGAAGAAGAGAGCCTCGCCACGATAGTGCTTAACATCTTCGTTGTTGCCGTCGAGTATACCGCTATTTATGTTGGCGTCAATCTTGTTGATGAAGTAGTTGATTGAGCGCAGGTTGCTGAATTTCCATTCAGAGCTTGCTATAGCTACCGTCTTCTTCTCTCCCTTGTAGAAGAGGTTCTGTGCATACGATGCACACTGGTTGTCGCTCACCACGTCTTCTGTATACATGCCGCCCCACATAGCCTTGTTCTGTGGCAGTGCGCTGTATAGGTCGTTGGCAAACATCTTAAGGTCGTCGGCAGTTCTGAAGTAGGTGTCTTCGTTACCGAAGTCGAGAGGTTCGCGCTCCAAGAAGTCGTTGCACGAAACCATAAACGCCGCCGATACTGCCAAAAGTATTGTTTTAAGATTTTTCATTGCTTTAATGTTCATTGTTGGTTTTGATGTTATTACCGGTTAGAATGTCACCTCAAGACCTACCGAGTAAGTGCGATACTGCGGGTATGTCTTACCAGGACCCCAGTTGTCGGCATTGCCAATAGCCTCAGGGTCGAAGATGCGGAGGTTGGTCCATGTTATGAGGTTCTCGCCCGACATATACAGACGTGCCTTCTTAACCCACTTGGCAAGCTTGGTGTTAGCCGGGAGGTTGAAGCCAATCTGCAAGTTCTTCAAACGCAGATAGCTTGCATCCTGCAAGAAGCGGTCGCACACCTGGATGTTGTTCTTGTCGGTACGCAGACGTCCGTAGTATGGGTCGAGGTTGGCACCAAGCTCAGAGCCTGCATAGCGGAAGTAGTCGAGGTGGTCGGTGTACAACGAGCGCTGCCACTCGCCTGCAAAGCCAAAGAAGGTAGCACTGTTGGTGAAGAAGAAGTCGCGCTTGCCCACTCCCTGGAAGAAGGCTCTAATGTCGATAAACTTATACTGTGCCGACAGTGTGAAGCTGTACGAGTAGCGTGGTGTGGTGTTGCCTATAACCTTGAGGTCGCCGTGGTCGTCGAGAGTCTGGCTACCCATATCCACTCTACCGTTGTTGTCGAGATCGCGGTACATAAGGTCGCCGCCGCCCCACTTGTCGCCAATGGCGCTCTGCGAGTGCTTGGCAAGGTAGGCATTCATCTCGGCGTCGCTCTTGGCAATGCCTACAACCTCGTAGCCCCAGATGTCGCCATACTTCTTGTTCTTGTACCAACCAGATATCTTGTTGTCTGGCGAGTCGTACTTGGTGATGAGCGTGTTGTAGTCGCTCAGTGTGGCAGAGATGCTATAGTTGAAGTCCTTACCGATGCGGTCGCGCCAGCTAACCTCAATTTCCCATCCGCGTGTACGCATCTCGGCGTTGTTGGTCTTAGGAGCGCTGGCTCCATAGAGTGCGCTAAGAGCGTTTGCAGGTCCCACCATGTCCTTGGTTGTGCGCTGATACCAGTCGAAGCTACCAGTGAGGCGGTTGTGGAAGAAGCCCCAGTCTATACCGAAGCCGATGTTCTCAATGCGCTCCCATGTAAGCGATGCCGAGAACGGCGAGTACATAGGCAGTGTCATGCCCTGCTTGCCACCGAGAACCACGCTGCCCGGATAGGTGTTCATCTCCTGATAGTAGGGGTAGAACGATGTGGTGTTCTGGTTGCCAAGGGTTGCATACGAGCCACGGAACTTGAGATACTCGAAGCCTGCCTTAGCCAATGGCTTCCAGAAGCTCTCCTCTGCAATGTTCCAACCTGCCGATACTGAGGGGAAGTAGCCCCAACGCTGGTCGGTAGGGAAACGCGATGCACCGTCGGCACGCATGTTGAACTCGAGCATGTAGCGGTTGTTATAGTTGTAGTTCACACGACCGAAGAAGCCCAATGACGACCACTCGCCATTCTTGAACGACTGGAAGGTTGTGTTGCCTGCACCCTCGCCAAGGTCTACGTCGGTTGTGGCAAAGCGGTTAATCTTGCGATGATAGTACTCGCTCTGCTCACCAAGGAGGAACGTAAAGTTGTGGCCTCCCTTAAGCTTGAGGTTGTAGTCGGTGTAGATGTTGGTGCTGAAGTAGTTGATGCGTGTTGTCGCATTCTCGTGATAGGTCTCGCCGGCAGCAGGCTGTACGTTGAATGTACCGTTGCTGTTGATTACGTGCTTGGCGTTTACACCCTCGAGCACCTTCATATACTCCAATGTGCCGTCTGGCAAGTGGTAGCTTATAGGCAAGAAGTCGCGAGAGTAAGGATTGCTCTCTGTACGGCTGTTAAGCTCGAAGTGCAACTTCCAGTCCTTGATAGGCTCCACGATGATGTTTGCCTGGTTGTACAGCTGGCGTGTCTTTTGGTTGACGCGTCCACCCCAGAGTATAGCAGGCAGCAACGACTCGTCCGAGTAGTCGCCGTTAGGCAGTGTCACAACAGATGTCGGGGCGCGACGTCCGAGGTTGTGGTAGAAGAGGTCGTTGAGAGCCGATGGCTTGTCGTTGTTGATGTTGATGTAACGGGTAGACCAGTTGGCTGTGACATACTTGTTGAACTTATAGCCCAACTTAGCGTTGATGGTGTAGCGGTCGTACTTCTCTTTGGCATACTTAAAGAGACCTGTCTGTCCCATATAGTTGCCAGAGAGATAGTAGGTGAATCCCTTGTCGCCACCAGTGAGGCTGAAGTTGTGCTCCTGAGAGGTGGTTACATCCTTAAGGTAGAAGTCGTACCAGTTGGTATTGCCAAACGAGTTCTGGTTCTTCATCCACTCGTTAGAGTTGTCGTATGCCATTGTGCCATACTCCAGCTTGCCGTCCATAAAGTCGCGTATGCGCTGCAACTGCTTTGTACCGAACGGGGCGTTGCCACCAGTGTTGAGGTAGGCGTCGTTCACCATCTGTGCGAAGGTGTAGCTATCTACCGAGTTGGGCACACTTACAGGGTTCTTAAAGTTGACGTTGGCACGGTAGTTAATCTGCAATCCCTTGTGTCCGCCCTTGGTTGTTACGAGAATAACACCGAACGGAGCACGCGAACCATAGATAGAAGCCGAGGCACCGTCCTTAAGTACAGAGATGTTCTCGATATCGTTAGGGTTGATGGTAGAGAGGTCACCCTCCATACCGTCGATAAGCACGAGTGGCGACGAGCTTGAGCCTTCGCCGATTGAACCCACACCACGGATGTTGATGCTCATCTCCTTGCCGAGCTCACCACCACCGTCGTTGGTAATGTTAAGACCACCTACAGCACCCTGCAAACCCTGCACAGCATTGGTAAGAGGACGGTCGGTAAGAACATCGTCGCCAATGGTCTTTACGGCACCCGTAGCGTTGATCTTCTTCTGTGTGGCAAAACCCACAATTACGACGTCGTCTATCGACTTGCGGTCTTCGTGAATGGTTACCTTAAGGTTGTTGGCTGCCTTTGCCTCGCATGGGCTGAAGCCGATGTAGTTGATTACGAGTGTCTGCTTAGGGGTGGCATTGATAGTAAACTTGCCGTCGATGTCGGTTACAGCGCTTATCTTGGTGCCCTTAACGGTGACAGACGCTCCAATGACAGGTTCGCCCGTATCGTCAAGCACAACTCCGGAGATGTTCGACTGTGCGAGTGCTGGCATTGTGAGCAAGGCGCAACCTAACGTTACTAAATATTTCTTCATTATATACTTTCTTTATGTAAGATTGTTGTTTTGTTAGAGTTTCAAGAGAGACGTTTAATTTGTTTATTTGTCTTTCTCACCGCTCTGTGTGAAGTGCAGGCGAACAAGCACGGTGCTGTCGCTTGTCATGATGTCTTGTACAGCCTCAACAACGCGCTTGTAGTTGCGGTTGCGTGTTACGCGGAAATATACATTGCCGTCGCCGCCACCTGATGTTGAGGTGCTGCCTGTAACGAGGTTGTAGTTGTAGTACCACTGTACCTTGCCTCCTGCCGATGGCACCGGTGCCTTCCAGCGGGCGTTGCTCTTAAGCGCCAAGGTGAAGGTGTCGGCCTTTGAAGGCAGCGTAACGAGCTTGTACTCGTGCATCTTGGCAGTCAGTCCGCCCTTTACCCATGAGGTCTCGGTTGTAATCTGCAGCTTGCCCTCGGCATCAAGTATAGGCTTGTTGTTTTCGTCCTTCAGTGTGTCGTACTTGGTTACCTGATATTCGTAGGTGGTGTCTCGGCTCTCCAACAGCTCGAGCTGACCCTCGAAGCCTTGTGTGCTGACAATCTTGGTGTCCATTTCGAGCGTCGACTTAAGGTTGAAGTCGCCCGGATTCTTTGCCTCGTCGTCATCGCAGGCTACAAATCCCAGACCGGCTGCCATAAGCACCAGCGCATAGAATAGCTTTTTCATAATTGTTTTTTGATTTAGTTTGGTTATTTTTATAGTTATTGAAGTTGAGTAAGTTTTTAAGCTTGCTCAACAGTAGACGATATTCACGGCTTCATAACCTTGACCTTAAGCGGAGCCTTGCCGTTGCCGAGGTCTGCCTTTACCACGTAGCATCCAGATGCCATGTCGGCGAGGCTTAGGCTTGAGGCTGTGGCTTTCTTTACAAGGGTGCCAGCCAATGTATACACGGTAAGCTTTGCTGTCTTGCCGCCCTCAATGCTTATGGTGTGCTTTAGAGAGTCGTACTGCATGGCTGTCTTGCCACCTGCGTTGAGTTGGCTAATGCCGGTAGGGTGGTTTATGGTTACGCTTTCAACCAGCTTGTCAACGTTGCTGTTGAGTGCATACGATGCGTTGCGCGATATGCTGAGCGGGTTGGTGGTGTCGATGTCGTTGCCCATATCCCAGTAGAAGATGCCCTGCAGGTTGTTGTCTACCACATACTTGGCACGGTCGTACACCTGCTTGGGCGACATAAAGTAGTAGTTGTTGCCGTTCATCTTTGCTATTCCATTGAGCGACTCGTCTGTCGGGTCGAAGCTCTCGTCCTGCATCAAGCCACGATAGCCGGCGATAGGACCTACGGTGCTGCCTGCATCGTTGTATGCCTTAGATGTGGTGGTGCTGAAGGAGAGGTATACCTTGTCCTTCGGGAAGCCGTAGTTGAGGAACGCGCTTGTAGACGACTTAAAGTTGCCCATGTTGAAGAACGTCTTTTGCGGACCATACTGCTGGAAGGTGAATCCGTCTACCTTGCTCATCTTGTCCTTCGGGAACTGGTAAGCACCGTATGCGTGGCACGAAATCATAAATGTCTTGCCAGCAGGCAGAGCAGCACGTATCTCGTCGGCAAGCAGTCCGAGGTTGGTCTGTGGACCGTCCAGCCATTCGAGGTCAAGCTCTACGCCGTCGTAAGGAGCAGATAGCTTGGCAAGGTCGGCTGCAAATATCTTGCGGCGGTCAGCGTTGGCTATAGTGTTCTGCCAGCCGTCGTGGCTCTCTACAGAGATGCGTATCTGTGCACCGCGATAGCCTTTGAACACGTCCTTAATCATCTCAAGCCAGTGGTCCTGCGAGTAAGAGTCGAAGCCGAGGTTGTCCTCACGGTTGAATGTGTAGTAGCTCTCACCGGCTGCAATAATCTCGGCGGTCTGTACCTTGCCGATAGCCGGCATAGGCAAGCCGTTCATGTGGTTCTTGAGGTCGTCGATGCTGAAGCGGCGGCTCCATGTGGCTGTGCCGTCGAGCTTGCCGTGAAGGTTCTCGCCGATAATGGTTACGCAGTCATCGGCACCAGTTGGGGTATATACCTGAGAGTCGTCAGACAATAGTGCTGCGGCAAACTTGGCTTTGCCGTCGTACGAGAACATGAATGTCTTGTCTACAGTGCCGCCATCATAAACGGTTACTGCAAAGTGAACCCACTTGCCTACAGACATGCTGCGGGTGTTGACAAACTTCTTGCCGTTTACTGTAACGATAACCTGCTTGGTGTCCTCTTTGCCGAGAGAGATAGCGAAGCCCTTGGTGCCGTCTTCGCTCTGCTTGCGTACGATGTAGGCGCCTTCTGTCCACTCGTCGAGGTAAATCCATGTCTCGAATGTATAGTTGGCGTTGCCGTATTTGTCGCGTTGTGGGGCAAGCACATTCTTGGTAGTGGTTATAGAGCCAGTGCCGTCGAGCGATACAACGCCGGTGCGTCCCTCAAACTCGTTAAGCCACTTGCAGTTGTTGAGTGTGGCGTGGTTGCAAGGGGTGGCATACTCGAGGTGGCCGTCGGTATAGCTCTTTATGCCGAGGATGATGATGTCGTTGGCAAGCAGATACTGGTCTGCCTTTACGCCACGGTCGTAGAAGCGGTTGTTGCTGAGGTAAGCGCCTGCAAGCAGATAAGGCAAGCGTGGGTTGTCGGTTACCTTCTCGCGTGTGGCTCCGGTAGGCATGGCAGCGTGGTGGTTGTACTGCACTGTGGTGTCGAAGAGAGGCTTATAGTCGACGATGTCCTGGCAGAGGTTCTGGTCGAACTTGTAGTAAATCAAGAGGTTGTTGGCTTCGGGTGCCCACTTGTTAAGGGTGTTGTTGATGTAATAGTTGCGCTCGTTGCCAAGTGCTGTCGACCACAGGCGCACCTCGTCGAGGCGTCCCTCGAAGTTGCCGCCAAGTGTCAGCTCGCCGCAATCGGCAGGCATGGCATAGTTGCCCTTTGCCTCGCAAGCGCTCTTGCCGTTGACAAGCGCTGTACACTGTCCGTCCTTGACAACGATTGTAAGCTGGTTCCAACTGCCTGCCTTAAGGTCGGCATTGGTTATGGTTGCTTCTGCCGAGCCGAGCTTAGCCTTTATTGTGCCTTCGGCATCAAGCTTAAGCTCTATATTGTCGCCCACCGACAGCAGTGTTGCTCCCTTTGTCCACTTGGTAGGGTTGAGCCAAAGCTGTACGGTATACTCGCTGAGCGAGTTCATCTCATACATTGTGCCGCACTTTACGGTTGCACCTTGTGCAAGGCGCAAGCTGTAGTTGTCTACCTGGGCGTTGGCAGATAGTGCCGAAAGCAGCAACAACGACGGTATTAAAGATTTCTTCATTTGCAGTAAATATAGTAGGTTTTATAAAATAAGGAAACCTAAGGGTATGCCGTATTAACAATATCTTATGGTTAGATTACGTTAGTTTGACATACTCTTAAGTTTCCTTGTCATTATAGTTTGTTATTAACAATCAATGTTTGTAATGTTTCGATTTACTTGATAACCATCTTTGTGGTCTTGCCACCTTCCTTAACGATGTAGAGACCCTGACCGAGCTGTGTGCCAGCGTTTACGCGTGTGCCGTTGAGAGTGTAGATTTCCTTAACACCGTTAGATGCAGAAGCGTTGATGTTGTTGATACCGGTAGCTAAACCTGGCTTAAGAGTCTGGTAGGTTTTGCTGCGCTTGTTGCCTGCGATACGCTCTGAGCTATCTGCGAGCTTTGTGAAAGAAACTTCCTTGATGAATACTGTGCATCCTGCGAGGTTGCTATAGTTCATCTCCATCTTCAGACGCAAAGGCACACCAGTCTGTTCGTCAACAGGTGTTGGGCAATATGTATCCCACTCGTAAACCATCCACTTTGTAGGATCGTAGATGTATTCACCGTTAGGTCCCTCTTCTGGTTGACCATCATCAATATAAGTTTTGATAAACTCGCCTGTTGTAACGGCAACACCTGTAGCGGTATTTGAGTTAGCAGGCATAACGTTGCCCTGGTTTGACACCATATAAGCAGCGTTGATAATGTTGTCAGCCAGACCAGCTTTGTTTGAATAAACGTTGAGCACTACACGTACGCGGATGTTGCGGGTGGCATCGCTTACTTCTTTACCACTAATAGTAGGTGTGTTCTTAGGATCCATAAACCAGTTGAAGTTGAACCAGTTGAGTGTACCTGTGCACTGTGGGAATTTCACATTGTAATTCTCGTTGAACTTTGAATTTTTACCATTGATGCAGAGCACCTTGCCTACTTCGCCACCGAGGTCAACGATAGATGTGCCTGCCTGGAGATCCTTGGCGTATGGCTGTGCAGTGTTGCCAAACTGACCACCTGCTACAATGAACATACCATTGTTGTATTTCTCCTTGATAAGTTCGTCGCATGGAGCTGCGATGTTAGAACCTGTAAAGAAACCGTCAATAAGTTCCTGACCTACTTCCTTGTCAGCATACTTGTACTTAGAAGGTGTAACGTCTACGTCCTGTGCAAAAGCACCGCCTGCTGTCATTAACATAGCAAGGCTGAGTAAAATTTGTTTCATAATGCTTGGTTTTTAATAAATAGTTATAAATTAGATGTTTGTTACTTTATTCTTCCCAAATGTTGGTGTATCCGGCTGATTGGAAAGATCCGGCGTCAATCTCTCCTTCTTCTTCTTTAACAGTTACTTTATTGCCGTCTTCGGTTACCGAACCAGCCATGATAGACATTATCTCGACAGCCACCACTTCCATAGTTGGGGGGGTATAGTTCTTCTTTTTCATAATTTGTCAATAAGTTTTAGGTAGGTTTTTAGGTCTGAATGTTTTATTTCACGATTACCTTCTTGCCGCCGCTTACATATACGCCCGGCTTGAGGTTGGCGGTAGATGTGCCAACATACTGGCCACTAAGGTTGTATACACGTGTCGGTGTATTGGTTTCGAAGCCTTCAATAGCGTCGATGCCGGTTGTCTCGCCGTCGATAGCTACACGCAGAGCTGCTTCTGTCGACTCTGAGATATTGTTGGGTACGCTAAAATAAGCACGGAAACCCTTGATAGAGGTATTGGTTTGGGCGCGCTTCACCATATTGTCGACAATGCCAGATACGTGCGAACCAGTTTCGGCAAGGTCGTTGACGTTGGTCAGGTTGTACACACCGCAGAACTTAATGTCTCCGTTGCCTACCTTTGCAGGTTCGGTTGTTGTTACATCAACATTATTGAAGATGTACTTTTCGGCTGCCTTGGTTGGCTTAATAAGATAAGGTGTGCCAGCTTCGATATCTGTTGCCTTAGCAAATGTGAGGACATTGCCGTTGGCACCAACATACTTGCGAACCTCTGTACCTTCGTCAAAAGCCGCATCAATCTGCTCTGAAGTAAGGGCGAATGGCACACAGAAGGTGTTCCACTTGCCAGACGCCATTTGGCGATTCAAAGTGAAGTTGGCACCAGTAAGGTCCTTAATTGTATTTGATGTGTAGGTCTCGTCAAGAGTAAGAGCTGTAGCGCTTATTGTAGAGGTGCTTGTGTTATAGTTGTCTGTATTTGTTGTAGTACTTAACTTTGTGAAGGTAATTTCTTTAATAAAGATAGTTGCATTGTCAATAGCGTCTTTATTAGGCAAATTCATCATTAGACGAATTGGGTTAGCATCATTTGTTGGGCAGTATGCGTCAAATTCATACGTAATCCATTTGGTGATGTCGTAGCTGTTATTGGTATAAAAATCAGTTGGTTTAATACTGGTGATATTCTTTGTTACAGCCATTACATTTGTTTTCGTTTTGGCAAGCACTTGACCAATAACATTGCTTGATGCTTTAGCTTCATTGGCATAAATGTTCATAACAACCTTAATACGGATTTTACGTTCCGTATTAGAACAAATAGGTGTTCTATTGTCGCTAAACCAATTCAACCAAAGATATCCGAAATTATCGTCACTCAGGCATTGGGGATAATCAACATTAAAAGTTGTGTTGAAGTTGGATTTGGCACCATTAATACATAAAACTTTACCAACTTCGCCGCCCATATCAACGATAGAAATACCAGCTTTTAGCTTATCACTTTTAGCGTTCGTGCCATTGGGCATTTGTCCACCGTTTATTGCAAAAATACCATCAGCGTTTTGGTGGCTATCAAGAAATGACTTCATTAAGTCAACGCTAATGTTTGCGCCGTTAAAAAATCCATCAACGACTTCTTTCCCGACAGAACGTGTCGAGTACTTGTACTTAGCAGGAGTTATATCCTGGCTATTCTGAGCGTAAAGGTTTACCCCCCCCAATAGGGTTATGGCAATTCCGAGTAGAATTTGCTTCATAGGTTTGGTTTTTAGAGTTTTGTTTATAACGTTGTTTTAGGTCGTCAGAATATATAGTAAGTGTAATAAAGCTACTGAAAACTTATAAAAGATTTTATCCTTTTGTAGATTTTTGTCGTGGCGTTATACCTTAGTAGATGCAGGACTGCATAAGTCCCAATTAGTTTGCGCTTGCAAATTTATATAAAAATTACGAATCACCAACACTTTTCTAAGTTTTTTTGTTAAAAGCCAAAGATTTCCAATGTTTTTTAGTATGTTTGCATTTGGAAACCTAACAAACAATATCGTACACACCGCCTAAATATCTGCTACTTCATATTCAGAATGAACCATAATAATAACAAACACCCTTATATAAATAAGGTAAAGGGTTATCTCAGCCTTGATATAGTGGGCAGCGGCACTGACGTGTAATTGGCGTTAATGTCAACAAGCGTAGCCCATTAACGCTCATTACACGAATCAAGCATTAACGCCCATTACACGAATCAAGCATTGCACAACCGCAGATATGTGTTCTTTCTGTCAATCTGTCGCATAATCACCCCTTAATCCTTCTCCTTTCTGTCATTTTGTCGTATATTTCCCTCGTGGAATATAGTTTGCGTTATCCTTACCGAAAGCCGTCGGCACACCGTATGGTAGCCGATGCTATTATTAACAAAGAAGAAAGGAGAACCAAAATATGACATTCGACAAATTTACAATCAAAGCTCAAGAGGTTGTTCAGGAGGCTGTGAACATTGCGCAGCGTAGCGGACAGCAGAGCATAGAGCCGGTGCATCTCTTGAAGGGTGTACTGCAGAAAGCCAAGGATGTAGCTACATACATCTTCCAGAAATTAGGTGTCAATGCCAGTCAGATAGATACTGTGGTGGATACCGAGATACAGCGCCTGCCGCGTGTCCAGGGCGGACAGCCTTATCTCTCTAACGATGCCAATGCGGTGTTGCAGCGAGCACAGGACTTTGCCACCAAGAACGGCGACGAGTTTACAAGCGTTGAGCCTATATTGTTGGCATTGCTGCAGGTCAACTCTACCGCAAGCCGAATACTTAAGGATGCCGGCATGACAGAGGCAGAGACCGTTAAGGCTATCAACGAGTTGCGCCAAGGACAGAAGGTGCAGTCGCAGTCGGGCGATGAGAACTATCAGAGTCTTGCCAAATATGCCAAGAACCTTGTTGAGGAAGCCCGTCAGGGCAAGCTCGATCCGGTTATTGGCCGTGACGAGGAGATTCGCCGAGTGCTTCAGATATTGTCTCGCCGTACCAAGAACAACCCTATATTGATAGGTGAGCCGGGTACAGGTAAGACCGCTATAGTAGAGGGCTTGGCAGAACGTATCGTAAGAGGCGACGTTCCAGAGAACCTTAAGGACAAGCAACTCTATTCGTTGGATATGGGTGCGCTTGTTGCCGGAGCCAAGTACAAAGGCGAGTTTGAGGAGCGTCTAAAGAGCGTTATCAAGGAAGTGACCAACAGCGACGGCCGCATCATCCTCTTCATCGACGAGATTCATACCCTTGTAGGTGCCGGTGGCGGCGAGGGTGCTATGGATGCAGCCAACATCTTGAAGCCTGCACTTGCCCGTGGCGAACTGAGAAGCATCGGTGCCACAACCCTCAACGAGTATCAGAAGTACTTCGAGAAGGACAAGGCTCTTGAGCGTCGATTCCAGACCGTGATGGTAGACGAGCCAGACGAGCTGTCGGCTATATCTATACTTCGTGGTTTGAAGGAACGCTACGAAAACCACCACAAGGTACGTATACAGGACGATGCCTGCATTGCAGCGGTTAAGTTGTCCGAGCGTTACATCTCCGACCGATTCCTCCCGGATAAAGCCATCGACCTTATGGACGAGGCAGCAGCCAAGCTTCGTATGGAGCGCGACTCGGTACCAGAGGAACTCGACGAGATAACACGTAAGCTTAAGCAGCTTGAGATAGAACGCGAGGCTATCAAACGCGAGAACGATACCGACAAGATAGCTCAACTCGACAAGGACATTGCCGAACTGCGCGACCAGGAAAGCTCCTTCCGTGCTAAGTGGGAGAGCGAGAAGGGTCTTGTCAACAAGATTCAGCAGGACAAGCAGCAGATAGAGCAGCTCAAGTTTGAGGCAGAGCGTGCCGAGCGCGAGGGCAACTACGAGCGTGTGGCTGAGATACGTTATGGCAAGCTTAAGCAGCTGGACGACGATATCAAGAACATACAGAGCCAACTCAAGTCTACCCAGGACGGCAACGCCATGATTCGCGAGGAGGTTACAGCCGACGACATCGCCGAGGTTGTGAGCCGCTGGACCGGCATACCGGTTACACGTATGATGCAGAGCGAACGCGAGAAGTTGCTGCATCTTGAGGAAGAGCTCCACAAGCGTGTCATTGGTCAGGATGAGGCAATCAAGGCTGTGAGCGACGCCGTTCGCCGTTCGCGTGCCGGACTGCAAGACCCTAAGCGTCCTATCGCCTCATTCATATTCCTCGGCACAACGGGTGTAGGTAAGACAGAGCTTGCAAAGGCTTTGGCAGAATATCTCTTCAACGACGAGACGATGATGACACGTATTGATATGAGCGAGTATCAAGAGAAGTTCAGCGTTAGTCGTCTTATCGGTGCGCCTCCAGGATACGTTGGCTACGATGAGGGTGGTCAGCTTACAGAGGCTGTACGTCGCAAACCCTACTCGGTGGTATTGTTTGACGAGATAGAGAAGGCTCATCCCGATGTCTTCAACATCCTCTTGCAGGTATTGGACGATGGTCGACTTACCGACAACAAGGGTCGCACCGTAAACTTCAAGAACACTATCATCATCATGACAAGCAACCTTGGCAGTCAGTACATACAGGGTCAGTTTGCCGGTATCACACCGCAGAACCGCGACCACGTGATAAGCGACACCAAGGAGAAGGTGATGGAGATGCTCAAGAAGACCATCCGACCTGAGTTCCTCAACCGTATCGACGAGACAATAATGTTCTTGCCGCTTACCAAGCCGGAGATAGCACAGGTTGTAAGCTTGCAGATGAACGCTGTGAAGAAGATGCTCGAGCCTCAGGGATTCACTCTGAACGTAACCCCTGCCGCCATCGACTTCCTTGCCGACGAGGGCTTCGACCCCGAGTTTGGCGCACGTCCGGTAAAGCGTGCCATACAGCGTTGCGTGCTTAACGACCTCTCAAAGAAGATTCTTTCGGACGAGGTTAAGCGCGAGCAGCCTATCACTATCGATGCTGATAAGGACGGACTGGTGTTTAAGAACTAAACAAATGTTCGTGTAATGGACGTTAATAATGGTTCGTATAATGGACGTTAATAATGGTTCGTGTAATGGACGTGTAGTTTATATTAATAGGTGGGTTTGTTGTTAAGCGTCGCCGAAGGCGGCGAATCATGCTTAACCTCGGGTGACCGTAGGGAACCCGAG
>OIWV01001574.1_pt1 | contig 18958 bp, 15 predicted proteins | sample 1587751 | NCBI WGS metagenome assembly OIWV01 (sample SAMEA3888913, study PRJEB22519) | human gut metagenome | biome: human gut; feature: human-associated habitat; material: faeces | place: Denmark | collected 2010
TGCTTTTCTGGTTCTCTTTTGGCACGCAAAAGAGAACTTAACCTCGCGTAACCGCGCTCTACCCCCGCGCCACCGGCGCGAGAACCAGTTCAAAGTTCCTTTAAGAACCCATCCAGCTCCCGCTGGTTCCGAATCAATACATATTTCTCCGGGTACTTTTCCCCGATCCCCTCCATCTTCGCCCACTTTTGCTTCGTGCGCCCATCGTGGAGGATCCAGCGGACGAATTCGGCATCTATCTTCTCTTCGCACCCGGGCGCAGACGACTCCCTCACACGGCCTTTGTTCTGCTGCCAGCGCCGTATCGCCCGCCAAAGGCAGACCAGCGGTGAAAACCAGAGCACGATGATTTTATCCGCTTCTTTTAGCCGACGGGCATAGCAGGTCTTGCTATAATTGCCGTCGATGACCCAGCCGCCTGCGTTCTCGTCGAGAAACTGCCGGACAATGGCTTCTTCCTCGGCGAAGGGCCGCTCTACCCAGCCGGGCAGGAAATGCACGGTATCCATATGGAGCACCGGCAGGCCGTATCTCTCCCCCAGGCGCTTTGCCAGCGTGGATTTCCCGCTGCCGCTGGTACCAAGTATCGCTATTTTCATTTCTGCCTCCTTTTACCTTATATAAGATGTATCAGACAGTATACGCTGACCGTCTGATAACGTCAAGTTCCGGCTTGACATTTCGTCCACCTGCTCGTATGCTATAATCATAGAGTCTATGACAGGAGGTCTTGCAGATGGCATCTCCAAAAAAACGTGTCAATCCGCTTTTTGTTGCTTTAGCGGTCGTGCTGGTGGCCGTAGTGGTCGCTGTGGGCGTGGTCTTTTTCCAGCTGCACAGCAAAATCTCGGCTCTGCAAACCGGTGCATCCTTCACCTTCCGGTATGAGATAACGCCCAACAGCCCGGATAAGCCGCCGCTGCTGAACATCCTCGATCGGGTGAACGCTTCCAGCGGCAGTATCAGCGGCCAGTATGCGCCCGGAAAGCTGCAGCTCTCTTTCTACCAGCTCAACGAAGACGACTCCGTCAAGACGTCTCCCTTCACCCGGGTCTATATCGACTCGGAAGAGACGCTCTTCGACATCGGGCAGCTCTACACCGTTCTGCGTCAGGCTGTCACCGATAAACTCTCCATCGCAAGCGTTCTTCTGCCCGAGTGGAGCCTCGGAGACTACATCTCCCAGACACAGGCTTCCGCCGTGCTGGGCGTCGAGACGAACAAGGTCGAGCTTCAGGAGCTTTCCGGCTTCACCCTCTCGCTCAAGGGGCTGAAAAAAGTCTCTCCTTCTGCCGCACGGGACGGCTACCGCTACTATCAGTTCCCCGCCGCAGCCGACGGCACGACCCTCGTGCTCGGCTTTTCGACGGACGCTCTCTTCTCGAAGACCACGCCCATCCATGTGCTGCTGACCATCCCGGACCACAACGTCCACATTCAGCTCACCGGCACGGTGACTTCTGCCAAGACGGTGCTCACTCCCCCGGCTTCCCGGATGAGTGACGAGGACATCGCCACGCTGGCTCAGATACGCCAGAGCGTCGAGTCTGTCTGGAAGATGATACAGTCCGCCACCCAGACCACAACCTGAATGATACCAAAAAAGCAGACGCTTTGTGCAGCGTCTGCTTTTTTGTTTGCGATTATTTACCGGTCGAGGATACGGCCATCCACCGAGAAGGTGACGACATTCCAGGGGATGAACTTGCCGCTGTTCTTGAGGGCAGTGACGGCGGCGTGTTCGAGACCTCCGCAGCAAGGCACCTCCATCCGCAGGACGGTAACGCTCTTGATGTCGTTATTGCGGATGATCTCGGTCAGCTTCTCGCTGTAGTCCACGGCATCCAGCTTGGGGCAGCCGATGAGGGTAACATGGCCGCGCATGAACTCCTGATGGATGTTCGCGTAGGCGTAGGCGGTGCAGTCGGCGGCGATAAGCAGCTTAGCACCGTCAAAATAGGGTGCATTCACCGGCACGAGCTTGATCTGGCAGGGCCACTGGGCCAGCTGCGAGGGCTGGGCGGCGGCAGGAGCTGCAGCCGGTGCGGCCTGCTGGCGGTCAAACTGGCGCATGGCGCTGCCCGGGCAACCGTGGAAGACGGGCTTTTCGGCAGCGGCAGCAGCCTTTTTCTGTTTGTTTTCCAGCACAGCCTGCTCATCGTAGGCAGCGGCCTCCCGCTCCTCGAAGGTGATGGCACCGGTGGGGCAGCCGGGCAGGCAGTCGCCGAAGCCGTCGCAGTAGTCGTCGCGCATAAGCTTGGCCTTTCCGTTCACGAGGCCGATGGCACCCTCATGGCAGGCAGTGACACAGGCACCACAGCCATTGCATTTTTCTTCGTCTATATGAATGATTTTACGTATCATATCCACACTCTCCTTTTCTTGATGGGCCTATTATAACAGATGCTTCGTCCTATTTCTGTTGTCATGACCACAAAGAGAGAGGAAGTTTTTCTCAGTAATGCACGACATTGCCCGCATTGCGGATGCGTGCCAGCACCGGCTCTGCCTCCGGGCTGCGGAAATAGTCGAGGCTGGTCTTGGGCAGCAGCGTCTCGAGGGTATCCCAGTCGCCGCTCTGCAGGCACTGGCGGACGGTGGAAGCACTGATGGCCTTGCCGTTTGCTTCTTTGCGGGGTACAATGACACACTCGATACCCGCTTTGGGTAGCTGCTCGCACATGATCTGGTTGTAAAGCCCCGTCACCTGACTGGTAGGCTCCTCGCCCACATAGCGGGCAGTGATGTTCAGCGCCGCCGCGATTTTCGTAAAGACGGCGAGGTCCAGCCGGGCGTGGCCGTCGATGACAGCTGCCTCATCCTTCAGGAAGTAACTGGGGAAGGTGGCATTCGAGATGATGTAGGGGCCGCTGTCATGGAGCACCACATTCGGCAGATGGGCCACGCCCGCCTCCACCAGCTTCCTGCGCACGGCAAAAGGCACGAGGCTGGCGTCCTCACTGACCACGAACAGGTGGAGCGTGTCGCAGGCGGCAGCAGCTTTTTCCACAAGATACTGATGACCGAGGGTAAAAGGGTTCGCATTCATGACGAGGGCCGCACTTTTGCCCTCGGTCCTGGTCTTTTCCAGATCGCGCAGATAAGCCCCGAAGCCGTCGCGGCGGTTCTCCATGAAGACAAGGGTACCCTCCACCCGGGCGATCTCGTAGAAGCCGAGGTCGCCGAAAAACTTGGAGCTTTTTACCTTGGTGTAGAGAAACAGGTGCATATTCCCCCGCGCGCACTGCACCTCGATGAGATGGGTGATGATCTGGTTCAGCAGACCCTCGCCCTGATGGGCGCTGCTGACGGCGAAGCACCGCAGGGTGTTGCCGAAGCAGCTGCCGGTGCCGATGACGTTGTATTCCTCGTCGAACATGGCGCAGATGTAGTCCAGATTGCCGTCGCGGCGGATGCCCTCCTGACCCAGTAGTGTATCGATTTGGGCCAGAACGGTTTTATCGGTCGGATAGACCTGCGAAATGGTATATTCACTCATCGATATTCCCCTCAGTAGTAACAAAATGGAGCAGCCAGGTCAGCGCCAGCAGGTCGGCACTGCCGCCGGGCGAGAGATTTTCCACAATGAACCGGTCATCCAGTGCCGCGAGCGCATCTTTATCCGGGTAAGGTGTCTGGGCGAGAAGGGCTTTCAGCTCTTCGGTGAGGGCCATCTGACGCTCCCGGCTCGAGCGGGCGATGATGTTGGTATCGGTGCTGTTGGCCAGGATGGCCAGCAATGCGCCGCCACCGACGCGGTCGAAGTCGTAACCCTTGGCAAGGCCCTCTTCCAGCACCGGCAGACCGACATTCAGCACTGCGGGAAGTCCGGCTTCCACCTGCCCGCGCACACCGGTGATGCCGTACTGAATATAAAGCTTCTGGCCCACGGTGGCGGCGTTCTCGGCAGTGACGCCTGCAAAATCCTTCTCGGTCAGGCCCGCCGTCATTGCGGATACTTCCGCCAGAACGCGGGCTGCTTCGGCCCAGAGGGAGCGGTCGAGGCGTCCCAGAGCCGCGCAGACGATGCCCACCGAAAAGACAGCGCCCTTATGGGTGTTGACGCCGCCGGTGGCGTCCAGCATCTCGCCCTCGGCCTCACAACCCAGAGGCCGCAGGGCCGCGAACGTCTCGGGCGCGGGCTGTTCCGCCGTCTCGCGGCCCGTCTGGGCGCAGGCTTCAAAATAGGGATAGAGCGCCGCGGCGCTGTCCATGAAGGTGAAGACGTCCATGTCTTTATGGCTTCCGCTGTTACGCCGGTCCACAAGGCCGGGCTTTGGGGTGGTGGTCACTTCGTAGAGCAGGGCGCGGACGGCCAGACGGGCCGCGTCGGCAATGTCCTGCGCGTCCTGGGCCTCGGTCAAGATCTCCGTCGTCTTTTCCTGCAGTTCGGCCACGGTATGGATGCGGCGGCTGCTGCACACCTTAGCAGGCCCGCCGCAGATGAGACAGCGGCGGCCTTCGAGGTTTAGCTCTTCTCTGTCCACTTTGAGGCCGTCCGGACGGATGACGTCCATGTCGAACAGCCGCCCCAGCGGGGTGGCGTCCTCGATGTCTGTGGTAAATTTCTTGATGGTCAGCGGGTCGGCGTCCAGCACATAGAACGCCTCGCAACCGGTCACTTCCCGGACGGCGTCCTGATACAGCGGCGTCAGCTTTGCCCGCAGAAACTGCTGGCGCAGCAGCTGACGCCCCCGCGCAAAGCCCCGCCGGATGAGGGGTGAATCCTTTATCGGGCCGCAGATATTCATGGTAAAGCAGATGAGCGGCTTGTGGTACTGGGCCAGCAGCTCCTGCTGATGCTGCACCCGGCGCTCCCGTGCATCCAGCATCTGGACCAGCGAAACAGTCGTTTCCATGTTTTTCTCCTCTCAGCGGTGCTTTTTGAGCATGTCCATAAAGAGCTGCACCTGCGGCAGGGCGGCTGCGTCTCTCTGGCAGAAAATATAGGTGCGCCGGACGAAGGGCTCGCCGTTCTCGAAGGTGCAGGGCTTGACATATCCTTTGAAGTTATCCAGCGCCACTTCCGGCATCAGCGCCCAGCCAAGGCCCCGCTCCACCATCTCGCGGCAGACCATGATGTTATCCACCACAAAATTACCCGCATCGTTGGTCACGCCGTTCTCGTAGCGCCAGCGGGCCATCTGGGCGCTGATGGTGGCGTCGCTGCTGTGGTCGATATAAAGGTAATCGGAGATGGGTCTGTCCTTGTTCTCCTCGCTGCAGATGAGGCAGATATTCTCCTGCGAGAGCAGGAACTGGGTACCGTCCCACGGATACTCGCCCCGCAGCACTGCCACGTCCCGCGAAGAGTCCAGCATCTGCTGGTAGATGTTCCGGCTGTGGCCGGTAGCGATGTCGAGGCGTACCTTCGGGTATGCTTTGTGGTACTCGGTCAGCACCTCGGGCAGGCGGTAGTAAGAGAAGTTCACCGAGATGCCTGCCCGCAGGGTGCCGCAGGCTTCGCCCTGAATGGAAGCCAGCTGGCGGCGCATCTTTTCCATCTCGCGGGCGGCGGCGGCGCTGTGGAGCAGCACCTGTTCACCGGCCGGCGTGAAGCGGATGCCCTGCCGCGAGCGCAGGACGATCTCCACCCCCAGCTCCTGTTCCAGCGCCTTGATGCGCTTGGACAATGCCGACTGGGTCATGTACAGTTTGTCCGCTGCGTGGGTGATGTTGCGCGTCTCGTCCAGCGCGTGCAGCAGCTCGTAATCTTTTTCGTCCATCGTAGCTCTCCCCCTATTGCCCTTTATTTTTCTTATCATTCCTGTTTGCGCTTCATCGCGGCGCTTTTTCTCTGATTTCATATCTGTTATTCATAATACAACAGATTTCAGTAAATGAAAAGGGGGATATTCGCCTTGATTTTCCCGAAAGTCCATTCCCAGATGGAATAACTCAGCACTTTTCTTGCGGCTTTCTTAACCCTGCCTTAATTCCATCTTAATGCGGTGTTGTTGTACACAACATCTTCATTTTTTCTTTGCTGATGGGCGGTCTTCCTCCCGCAGTACTGAAAACGCAGTTCTCTTTTCATTTTTGCCTGAAAAATCAGTAAAAGTCCAGTTTATTGGATATTATTTGTATTATTATAAAAACATGAAAATACTCGTTTCTTTCTTCTTTGGCACATTGCAGATTTTTCCGTCTGCTTTTTATGCAAAGTCCCAGAATTTTTCGTCGAAAAGCGCGTTTTGTTGACAGCCGCTTTTTGAAAAGCGTATCCTTATTGCAAACCAGAGTCAGGAGGTCATTTTATGGAGCACTCCACACGTCTTGCCCACATCAGCGAGGACGGCACCCGCACCCAGACCGTCTACGACCATCTCGCCGGCACTGCCAGACTGGCCGTTTCCTTCGCAGCTCCCTTCGGGGCGCAGAGCGAGGCCGAATTTGCCGCGTGGCTCCACGACGTCGGCAAATACAGCGACGCCTTCCAGCTGCGGCTCAAAGGCGGCCCCAAGGTGGACCACTCCACCGCCGGGGCGCAGGAGGCCTGGGTTCGCCAACATCTCCACACTGCCTTTGCCGTGGCCGGACACCACAGCGGCCTGCCCGACGGCGGGAGCCCCGCCGATGACCCGGGCGACGCCACCCTGTTTGGCCGGAGCAAGAAGCCGGTAGCCCCCTACGACGGCTGGCAGGAAGTAACGCTCCCCGCCTCGACGCCGCCCGCGTGGGCCTGCGCCGACCCGCTGAGCCTCGCGTTCTTTACCCGGATGCTCTACTCCTGCCTCGTGGACGCCGACTTCATCGACACCGAGACCTTCATGGACGGCAAGGCCGCACCCCGGGGCAGCGGCACGGACATCGCTGCGCTGCGGGACATCGTCTCGGCACAGGCGCAGCGTTATCTCAGGGCCGAGTCTCCCTCGCCCGTCAGCGTCCAGCGCAACACCGTCCTCCGTGCCTGCCTCGAGAAAGGCACGCACGGCCCGCAGGGGCTCTACACCCTCACCGTACCCACCGGCGGCGGCAAGACCTTCGCCTCCCTCGCCTTTGCGCTGGAGCACGCCGCCGCCCAGAAGATGAAGCGGGTCATCTACGTCATCCCTTATATGTCCATCATCGACCAGACCGCCGCCGTCTTCTCGGGCCTGCTGGGCGCAGAAAATGTTCTGGCCGACTTCTCCAACGCCGAGTACAAGACTGTTGAGCAGGACGACCTGACCCCCGCCCAGTACCGCCAGATGCTGGCCAGCGAAAACTGGGACGCCCCCGTCGTGGTGACGACAGCGGTGCAGTTCTTCGAGTCGCTCTACGCCAACCACAGCAGCCGCTGCCGCAAGCTCCACAACATCGCCGACAGCGTCATCATCTTCGACGAGGCGCAGACCCTCCCGGGCGACTACCTTGCCCCCTGCGTCAGTGCCATCGCCCAGCTCATCCAGCATTACCACTCCACGGCCGTCCTCTGCACGGCCACCCAGCCTGCCCTTGAGCCGCTGTTCCGGCGCTTTGCGCCTGAGCTCCACCCGCAGGAGATCACACCCGACGCGGCCCGCCTCTACGAAGTGCTCCGGCGCACCACACTGCAAGACCTCGGCACCCTGCCGCAGGAGGAGTTCGCCTCCCGGCTGGCAAATCAACCGCAGGTGCTCTGCGTGGTCAACCGCCGCAAGACGGCCCAGCAGCTCTACGCTGCTCTGCCCGCCGAGGGCAGCTACTGCCTGACCACCCTGCTCTGCGCCGCCGACCGCCGCCGTCAGCTGGACGACATCCGCCAGCGGCTGAAAAATGGTCTGCCCTGCCGGGTGGTGTCCACCTCTCTGATCGAGGCGGGTGTGGACGTGGATTTTCCCGTCGCTTACCGCGAGCAGTGCGGTCTTGACTCGCTCTTACAGACTGCCGGGCGCTGCAACCGCGAGGGACGGCGGGGCGCAGAGGAAAGCATTGTCTACCGGTTCCGGCTGGACGAGTGTTCCACGCCCCAGATGCTCAGGCAGAACGTCAGCGCGTTGGACTACACCGCCCGGCATCAGGACACACTGGACACGCCCCGGGCCATTCAGCTCTACTTCAACGAGCTTTCCGACCTGCGCGGCCCCGACGCCGTGGACAAGCACGGCATTCTGGATGCCTTTCTCCGGGGCATCCGGGGCTGCCAGTTCCCCTTTGCACAGGTGGCGGAGGAATTCCGCCTCATCGAGAACGCTGCCCGCACGGTCTATCTGCCCGTCGGCGAGGGCGCAGCCCTCTGTGAACAGCTGCGCAGCGGTCATGTTACCCGGACGCTGCTGCGGAAGCTGGGCGTTTACAGTGTCTCCTGCTATAAGGATCAGTTCGACAAGCTTGACGCCGCCGGGGCGTTGGAACTGCGGCCCGATGGTTCCGCCATCCTCACCGACACCAGCTGCTACAGTGAAAAGACCGGCCTTGCCATGGATGTGGAGACGGGCATCGGCCTTTACTTCTAAAAAGAGAGAAGCGGCAAAGCATACACCGCTTTGCCGCTTCCCCTTGACATCTCCGACATCAATTAAATATTTCAATCCTCATCAGAGGCATCCAAACCTCCAACGACACCAACAGTATACGGAAAAACGAACTTTTTTTCAACATTTTCCAGATAATTCCTCACAACTCCTTGACAGCGCTTTCGAAAAAGAATATACTAAGCTCAGAAAGGATACAGAGACATATCCGATCATCAAATAAATGAAGTTTAATAGTGAAGAGGTGGTTGCAATGGCTAACATTCATCTTAGTCTGAAAATTCAACTTCACCCGGAAAGGAGGCGATGCTGATGTCCATGCTCATTGAAGTATGGGGCGACTATGCCTGTTTCACTCGTCCAGAAATGAAGACCGAGCGCGTGAGCTACGACATGATCACTCCATCCGCTGCGCGGGGCCTTGTGGAGGCCATCTACTGGCACCCCGGGCTGCGTTATACGGTTGACCGCATCTATCTGCTCAAGCCCTTCGGCCTTGACCCCGTGGATGGAGCATCCACGGAGGAATACACCCAGCGGCCCATCCGGTTCACCAACATCCGGCGCAACGAGGTCAAGTCCACCCTGCTGTCCTCCGCCGCCCTCAGTGCGGCCAAAGGCGGCACGCCGCCGGTGCTCTACACCTCGGAGGACATCCAGCAGCGGGCCGCGATGGTCCTGCAGGACGTCCACTACGTCATCGAGTGTCACTTCGATTTGACGGACAAGGCCGCCCCCAGCGACAATCCCGGCAAGTTCCAGGACATCCTGCGCCGACGCCTGCGCAAAGGTCAGTGCTATCACCAGCCCTGTTTCGGGTGCCGGGAGTTCCCGGCGAACTTCCGGGAGTGGCCGGGCGGCAGCATTCCGGCGCTGAAGGTCACGCAGGACCTCGGCTTCATGCTCCACAGCCTCGATTACTCTGATTCGGCCAACATCCGCAGCCAGTTCTTCCGCGCAAAGCTGGTGGACGGCGTGATGGAATGCCGGGACGTGGAGGTGTTCACATGATACTCCAAGCACTCACCGCCTATTATGAACAGCTCTTGAAGCAGGGCAAGGTGGAGGCCCCCGGCTGGGACAGTAAGTTCAAAGTCAGCTATGAACTACGCCTTGGCCCCGACGGCCAGCTTCTCGCCCTCAACGACCTGCGGCAGGAAGTCCCCAAGGGCAAAAAGACCGTCATCGCCCCCCGTGAGCTCCCTGTCCCCCACCGGGTCAAGCGCGCCTCCGGCGTCGCCGCGAACTTTTTGTGCGACAATACGTCCTATCTGTTGGGCGCAGATGAAAAGGGCAAGCCTGAGCGTTCCCGCCAGTGCTTCGAAGCCTGTGCCGCCCTTCACCACAAGGTTCTCGACGGTGTGGACTTCCCTGCCGCCAAAGCCATCCTCGCCTTTTTTGACAGCTGGGAACCGGATACAGCCCCCACCCACCCGTTGCTGGCAGAGCAGTGGGCCGACCTGAACAACAACGCGAACCTTGTGTTCGGCTACGAATCCCCCGACGGCGACCACTGGCTGGCCACCACCGATAAGGACATCCGGGCCGCATGGCAGTCCGCCTTTGACACCTCCGATGCAAACGCCGAGACGGCCCGCTGCCTCATCACCGGCAAAGAAGCCGGCATCGCCCGCATCCACCCCGCCATCAAAGGTGTGATGGGCGCACAGGCCGCCGGTGCGGCACTGGTCTCCTTCAACGCGCCCGCTTTCTGCTCCTATGGCCATGAGCAGGGTGCCAACGCCCCTGTCAGCGAGTACGCAGCTTTCGCCTACACCACGGCCCTCAATCTGCTGCTGGCTGACCGGAACTGCTGCCAGCGCATCGGCGACACCACCATCGTATGCTGGGCCGAAAACGCCGCTCCCGCCTACTCAAACGCCATGCTGATGTTTTTCTGCGGCGGTGCCGAGGCGCGCGGCGTCTCGGAAAGCGACCTTGCAGCCGCACTGAAAGCCCTTTCTCAGGGACGCCCCGTCTCCTTCCTCGATGACAAGCTGGACCCGAACCAGAACTTCTATGTACTGGGCATCTCGCCCAACGCAGCCCGGCTCTCCGTCCGGTTCTTCCTGCACAGCAGTTTCGGACAGTTTGCCAAAAATCTGCAGGACCACGCCGACCGGCTCAGCATCACCCGCCCCGCCTTCGACAAGCGGGAAAACCTGTCGGTCTGGGCGCTGGCGCAGGAGACAGTCAACCAGAAATCCCGGGACAAAAATCCATCGCCCCAGCTGGTGGGCGATCTGCTCCGGGCCATCCTCACCGGCGGACCCTATCCCGCCACCCTGCTCAACGGCGTGACCCTCCGCATCCGGGCCGAACGGGAAGTCACCCGGGGCCGCGCCGCTATCCTGAAAGCCTACTATCTCCGCAACTACCCCACCGAGCTCAACAAGGAGGTATTTACCGTGAGCCTGAACGAAAGCAGCAATGTCCCCTATGTTCTGGGGCGTCTCTTCTCTGTGCTGGAGACGATCCAGAGCGTCGCCAATCCCGGCATCAACGCCACCATCAAAGACCGGTACTTCAACTCGGCCTGTGCCACCCCGGCAACGGCCTTTCCTACGCTGGTCAAGCTGGCTCAGAAGCATCTGCAGAAGATGAGCACCCCCAACGAGGTGCATTTCAGCAAACAGCTCACCGAGCTGATGGCCCAGCTGCCCGAGACAGGCTTCCCGGCACGGCTCAGCCTGCCGGAGCAGGGTGCCTTTGAGATCGGCTACTACCACCAGACCCAGAAACGCTACGCCAAAAAGAATGAGGAGGAATAAACCATGTCTGAGTCCATCAAGAACCGCTATGATTTCGTCATCCTGTTCGACGTCGAGAACGGCAACCCCAACGGCGACCCCGATGCAGGCAATATGCCCCGCATCGACCCCGAGACGGGCTACGGTCTGGTGACCGATGTCTGCCTCAAGCGGAAGATCCGCAACTATGTCGAGACCCTGAAAGAGGACGAAAAAGGCTATCGTATCTACATCAAGGACGGCGTTCCCCTCAACCGCAGCGATGCCGAGGCCATCAGCACGCTGGGCATCGACCCCGACCTGAAAGCTGCCAAAAAGGCCGACCCCGACATCGATGCCAAGCTGCGGGACTATATGTGTGAGAACTACTTCGACATCCGCACCTTCGGTGCTGTCATGACCACCTTCGTCAAGGGTGCGCTGAACTGCGGTCAGGTGCGCGGCCCCGTCCAGCTGAGCTTTGCCCGGTCGGTGGACCCTATCGTCCCGCAGGAAGTCACCATCACCCGCGTGGCCATCACTACCGAGGCCGATGCTGAGAAGAAGGGTACTGAGATGGGCCGCAAGCACATCGTGCCTTACGCCCTCTACCGCGCCGAGGGCTATGTCTCGGCCAACCTCGCCCGGAAGACCACCGGCTTCTCCGAGGATGATTTGAAACTTCTGTGGACTGCCATTCTGAATATGTTCGAGAACGACCACAGCGCTGCCCGGGGCAAGATGGCCGTGCGGGAGCTCATCGTGTTCAAACACGATTCTGAGCTGGGCAATGCCCCGGCCTATAAGCTCTTCGACTCCGTCGCCGTCCAGCGCAAGCCCGATGTGGACGCCGCCCGCAGCTACCGCGACTACACCGTCACGGTGGCAGACACTCTGCCGGAAGGAGTCACCTGCGAGAGGCTGTCCTGATGGGCGGCGCAGACGACTGGCTGCCCCTGTCGGGCATCCAGCACTTCTGCTTCTGCCGCCGCCAGTGGGCGCTCATCCATCTGGAACAGCAGTGGGCGGAGAACCGCCGCACCGTCGAAGGCCAGCTCGACCACGCCCGCTGCCATGACGCAAACCAGACCGAACGGCGCGGCGGCCTGCTCATCACCCGAGGGATGCAGGTGGTCAGCCGTCGGCTGGGCCTGAGCGGAAACTGCGATGTCGTCGAGTTCCGGGCCGACCCGGAGGGCATCCCTCTGCAAAGCACGGAAGGGCTCTGGAAGCCCATGCCTGTCGAGTACAAGCATGGGCGCGCCAAGGCCAGCGACGCTGACCGGCTGCAGCTCTGCGCACAGGCCATGGCGCTGGAAGAGATGCTGGTGTGCAGCATCCCGGAGGGTGCGCTCTTCTACGAGGAAACGCGGCGGCGGGAGGTCGTGCCGCTGACCGAAGAACTGCGCCAGACCACCCAGAAGATGGCCGATGAGATGCACGCCTATTTTGCCCGGGGCTATACCCCCAAGTCGAAGCCCGGCACCCACTGCAACGCCTGCTCCCTCAAAGAGCTCTGCCTCCCCGTGCTGTATCAGCGTGCCGACCCGAAAGCCTATCTCCGCGCCCATCTGGACGAGATGCAGGAGGCCGCGCCATGAGAAAGTTTTTAAACACGCTCTACGTCCTCAACAAGGACGCCTACCTTTCCCTCGAGGGGGAGAACATCGTCCTGCTCTGCAACAAGGCTGAAATTGGCCGGGTCCCGCTCCACACGCTGGAAGGCATCGTCTGCTTCAGCTATCCCGGCGCAAGCCCTGCCCTGATGGGTAAATGCACCAGCCTCGGGGTCGATTTGAGCTTTTTCAGCCCGCAGGGCCGCTTTCTGGCCCGGGCCGTAGGCGAAGAGCGGGGCAACGTCCTGCTGCGGCAGACCCAGTACCGCATCGCAGACAGCGAGGCAGAGAGCTGTCTCTATGCGCGCAATTTCATCCTGGGCAAAGTCTATAACGCCCGCTGGGTGCTGGAACGGGCCACCCGCGACCACCCCCAGCGGGTGCCGGTGGAACAGCTCAAGCGCACCAGCGCCCAGCTGGCGGCGGCGCTGCCCCTCATCGAGCAGTGTGACGACCTCGACCAGCTTCGCGGTCTGGAGGGCGAGGCGGCACAGCGGTATTTCGACTGCTTTGATTCACTCATCCTGCAGCAGCACGATGATTTTGCCTTCACCGGTCGGAGCCGCCGCCCGCCGCTGGACAATACCAATGCCCTGCTCTCTTTCGCTTATTCGCTTCTGGCCTCCGACTGCACGGCGGCTCTCCAGAGTGTGGGCCTCGACCCCTACGTCGGCTTTCTCCACCGCGCCCGGCCCGGGCGCAGGAGCCTCGCCCTCGACCTCATGGAAGAGCTGCGTGCAGTTTATGCCGACCGCTTCGTGCTCTCCTGCATCAACCAGAAAATCATGACGCCGAAGCATTTCCAGAAGCAGGAGAACGGGGCCGTCCTTCTCACCGATGAGGGCCGCCGCGCCTTTCTGGGCGGGTGGCAGACCCGCAAGCAGGAGACTATCACCCACCCGTTCCTGAACGAAAAGCTTCCGTGGGGCCTCGTGCCTTATGTGCAGGCTCTGCTTCTGGCCCGCACCCTGCGGGGCGATATGGAGCTTTACCCGCCATTTTTCTGGAAGTGAGGGATGTGTATGCTGGTCCTTATCACCTACGACGTCAATACCGAAACTCCTGCCGGGCGCAAACGTCTGCGCAAAGTCGCCAAGCGCTGTGTGGACCACGGCCAGCGGGTGCAGAACTCCGTGTTCGAGTGTCTGCTGGATGCCGCGCAGTATGCCGTTCTCAAGGCGGAGCTGACGTCTCTCATCGACCCTGCGCTGGACAGTCTGCGCTTCTACCAGCTGGGCAACAGCTATAAGAGCAAGGTGGAGCATGTCGGCGTTCATCCGCCCTTCGAGCAGGACGGCCTGCTGTTGTTCTGAGTTTCCCGCCCCGGTGCGAAGGGCGAGTTCTCAGCATTTTTCCGGCACCTTCGCACCGGATTTTTGTGTCATTTTGCATGATTTGGATAGCTCTTTGACCCGTTGTAAATCAAGGCTCTTCTAAATTCGTGCAGAATGTTGTATAATTTGTTTGAAAATAGAGATTTTGTCTCTGTTTTTGCTGTCGCCCTCCTCGCGGAGGGCGTGGATAGAAATTCAAAAGTGACTGCGTATTTCCGGTTCCGCCGCGTCGCCCTCCTCGCGGAGGGCGTGGATAGAAATTCCACCACGATGTCTTCCTTCAGCGCAGCCTGCGCGTCGCCCTCCTCGCGGAGGGCGTGGATAGAAATACCGACGCACGCACCGCCTTCTCCAACGGCCTGGTCGCCCTCCTCGCGGAGGGCGTGGATAGAAATGGCTTAGTGGCGCTGCCCTCGACCTCCTGCTCGTCGTCGCCCTCCTCGCGGAGGGCGTGGATAGAAATGACCCGTCACCTGATCGTGAGCCTGTACCGCAAGGGTCGCCCTCCTCGCGGAGGGCGTGGATAGAAATTGAACTTCGACGCAGGAAACGCCGCTGTCCTGACCGGTCGCCCTCCTCGCGGAGGGCGTGGATAGAAATTCAATCATTTTGAGAACCGGCTCGAACGCGCGCTGTCGCCCTCCTCGCGGAGGGCGTGGATAGAAATCTTTGCTGCCCGCGAAGGATTTCTGCGCCGTCCAGTCGCCCTCCTCGCGGAGGGCGTGGATAGAAATTGCTGGTAAACACGAACTTCCGCCCCGGCGATTTCGTCGCCCTCCTCGCGGAGGGCGTGGATAGAAATAATCATCCGCCGCCAGTGTGCCGCTCTGGACGACGTCGCCCTCCTCGCGGAGGGCGTGGATAGAAATTCGTAAGCTACCATCTCGCCATCCTCAGACCATGTCGCCCTCCTCGCGGAGGGCGTGGATAGAAATTTGCTCTGCATCGCTGTACTTGGAAATGATGGTCGTCGCCCTCCTCGCGGAGGGCGTGGATAGAAATGCCCGCCGGGCGCCGAGCGGGCAGATCCTCGACGTCGCCCTCCTCGCGGAGGGCGTGGATAGAAATTGAGGGCCGTCTGCTTCAGTGATGGGGATCACCTGTCGCCCTCCTCGCGGAGGGCGTGGATAGAAATACCCAAGAGGTCTATGAGGCGTGCCGGGCCCGCGGTCGCCCTCCTCGCGGAGGGCGTGGATAGAAATTGGAACGTCGCCAGCATCGGCGACGACGAGGGCGGTCGCCCTCCTCGCGGAGGGCGTGGATAGAAATTACGACACCCACACGCTGCTCATGGCCGTGCAGCGTCGCCCTCCTCGCGGAGGGCGTGGATAGAAATATCCTCATGGCCTCCTGTACCCTGTACCACAAATCGTCGCCCTCCTCGCGGAGGGCGTGGATAGAAATAGCAGTGGGCTGAAATTGACCCATGTGAGCAGCGGTCGCCCTCCTCGCGGAGGGCGTGGATAGAAATCTGAACGCTGATACCCGCAGCCTCTAAGTCGGCCGGGTCGCCCTCCTCGCGGAGGGCGTGGATAGAAATAGCAACACAGACAGAATATAGAACACCATGTTAAAGTCGCCCTCCTCGCGGAGGGCGTGGATAGAAATGACGCTCTCAAAAAGGATGTTGCTGGTCACGTCAGTCGCCCTCCTCGCGGAGGGCGTGGATAGAAATAGTTTGATAATCTCAGCGCAAAGCGAGAACACTCCGTCGCCCTCCTCGCGGAGGGCGTGGATAGAAATCAATTATGGCGAGTAAGCCGCGTTTCAGCGGTCAGCGTCGCCCTCCTCGCGGAGGGCGTGGATAGAAATACACTTGGGCAGAGTGGCACAAGGAAGGGTTGACCGTCGCCCTCCTCGCGGAGGGCGTGGATAGAAATTTTCTGCTGAATGGGACACCCTAGCAGGGCCGCACGTCGCCCTCCTCGCGGAGGGCGTGGATAGAAATAAAACTTCGGGGTCATCGGACTTGACCGCGAATGGTCGCCCTCCTCGCGGAGGGCGTGGATAGAAATAAGAACCACGCCCCCAATGAAAAGCCCGTGGAGGTCGCCCTCCTCGCGGAGGGCGTGGATAGAAATCTCAAAACTGTGGCCACAAAGGCATACCTCGTTGGTCGCCCTCCTCGCGGAGGGCGTGGATAGAAATCCAGAGGATACGGCATGGGACATTAAAATAATAAAGTCGCCCTCCTCGCGGAGGGCGTGGATAGAAATCAAACAGTTTATTTGCTGCTGCTCCTATTAGGCTTGTCGCCCTCCTCGCGGAGGGCGTGGATAGAAATACCTGTTTCCGTGTCTTGTGTCGGTACATGGTTAGTCGCCCTCCTCGCGGAGGGCGTGGATAGAAATCATCTCGATGTTATTCGCAAAAGCCTTTTTGCGAGTCGCCCTCCTCGCGGAGGGCGTGGATAGAAATTTTGCTGTGTCCATATGCCTCTAGCTCCATCCGCGGTCGCCCTCCTCGCGGAGGGCGTGGATAGAAATTTCGAAGCTCTTGGTAAACATACTGCCGTTGTATGGTCGCCCTCCTCGCGGAGGGCGTGGATAGAAATCATGTTGCACCTCGTTGTTTGTTTATTGTTTTCGTCGCCCTCCTCGCGGAGGGCGTGGATAGAAATATGATCTCTAAAGCCTTGAGCAGGTGAGCAGCACCGTCGCCCTCCTCGCGGAGGGCGTGGATAGAAATTCCCGCTCCTTGACCATGCTTTCCATACTCAAGGGTCGCCCTCCTCGCGGAGGGCGTGGATAGAAATTGATGGCACCACGGGCAAAGCGTCACCCACAGGCCGTCGCCCTCCTCGCGGAGGGCGTGGATAGAAATCCGCCGAGGGTAAAAGCCATGTCTACCAGCCGCCGTCGCCCTCCTCGCGGAGGGCGTGGATAGAAATCATCCTCGGCGCGATAGATGGTATCGCACCTCTGGTCGCCCTCCTCGCGGAGGGCGTGGATAGAAATGTGGCACCAACAGACCAGTAGTTTGCACCCTGAGTCGCCCTCCTCGCGGAGGGCGTGGATAGAAATATTTTGAAAGCACTCCTCACCCCGCGTTTCCACTGGTCGCCCTCCTCGCGGAGGGCGTGGATAGAAATCGGCATTGATGTCACCAAGGGAAACCACTGTGTTGTCGCCCTCCTCGCGGAGGGCGTGGATAGAAATAACAGCCTCAACAGCCTAAACACTGGGACAGGTGGCGGTCGCCCTCCTCGCGGAGGGCGTGGATAGAAATCGAAAAACTGCAACGGCAAAACCGACCGAGGCCGGTCGCCCTCCTCGCGGAGGGCGTGGATAGAAATGGGCTATATCCAGAAGAACACGATTTACCCCTGGTCGCCCTCCTCGCGGAGGGCGTGGATAGAAATTTGTTATACTCAATAATTGCGGCGGTCGATCCAAAGTCGCCCTCCTCGCGGAGGGCGTGGATAGAAATTTGTCAAATGCTGTCATGGTGTCAGCTCCTTCTGGTCGCCCTCCTCGCGGAGGGCGCAGGTAGAAATCGACACAAAAATATGGTAAACTCTTATTAAGTTGTTGCCATGCGCTCTCTAAGAAACTGAGTATTTTGACCTACAATTCCGTCTCTTAAAGACGTTAGTTAAAATCAATTTGTGTTCCCCGGTGCATTCTTCGACTTGAAGTCGCTCCTATTTGAGGGGTGTGGATAGAATAACATAATAATCATATCGCGGTTCTCAAAGGCGTAACCAAGACGTCCTCTTCACCGAGGGCGCAGATAGAAATTGTCACAACCACGCCGGTCTTTTCAGCATCAAGGTTGCCCTCCCCGCAAAGGGTACGGATAGAAATCAGTTTCCACCTCGAATCGGGCATCGCCACAATTTTTCCAAAAAGGAGTTTTCCATGCATACCGTTTCCCTTACCCATCAGCTCGTCACCATCCAGGACGACTTTGACCTCGACAAAATCATCGAAAGCGGCCAGTGCTTCCGGCCGCAGAAACTGGCCGACGGGCGCTACCGTTTTCTTTCCGGCGGCGCACTCCTTTATCTGACTCCGCTGGGCGCTGGGCAATACGACGCTGCATGGTATGGCTCAGATTGGGAGTGCTGGGCCAACTACTTTGATTTGGGCCGGAACTATGCCGCGCTGCGGTGCAGCTTGGCGGGACAGAGCAGCTATCTGGACAAATCGCTCGAATTTGGGCAGGGCATCCGAATCCTGCATCAGGACCCATGGGAAATGCTCATCACCTTTCTTATCTCCCAGCGCAAGAGCATTCCGGCCATCCGCACCGCCGTAGAACGCCTTGCCCGGTGCTGCGGCGAACCGCTCAGTGCCGAAGGCGATGAAGTCTTCCTCTTCCCCACCCCGCAGCAGCTCTGCGGCCTCTCTGGGGCGCAGCTGATGGGCTGTGGTCTGGGCTACCGCACCCGTTACATCCAGAACGCTGCCGCACAGGCTTCCAGCGGCACACTCGACCTCGGTACTCTGGCAGCGCTGCCCAACGACGCTCTCTTTTCCCGCCTCCTCGAGCTGGACGGCGTCGGCAAAAAGGTAGCAAACTGCGTCTGCCTCTTTGGCTATGGCCGTACCGCGATGGCTCCCATTGATGTTTGGATACAGCGACTCATTGATGAGGAATTCGGCGGCCGCGACCCTTTTCCTTCCTATGGTCAGCAGGCTGGCATCGTACAGCAGTACCTGTTCTACTACAAGCGCAGCACCCGCCGCAGCGTCGCTCACAAAAAATAAAAAAGTTATTGACAACTCTCCTTTTAGCTGGTATAATAACACACGTCGTCAGGAATGACACGCCAGCTATGGGGGATTAGCTCAGCTGGGAGAGCGCTTGCATGGCATGCAAGAGGTCAGCGGTTCGATCCC
>OIWV01001577.1_pt1 | contig 18935 bp, 17 predicted proteins | sample 1587751 | NCBI WGS metagenome assembly OIWV01 (sample SAMEA3888913, study PRJEB22519) | human gut metagenome | biome: human gut; feature: human-associated habitat; material: faeces | place: Denmark | collected 2010
CAACACTTTATTCCTAACATATGGTGTTACCAACCGGAAAAATCCGCTGACCCGAAAGAAAGCAAGTGATGAAAAACACAGACACACCGACCTGAGAGTGTTTTATACCTCTCCCGGCCGGTGTGTCTTATCGTTTTATCCAATATGTTTGTTCCTTCGTTTACAGTTTGTTGCCCTCTTTGGGGAACACCACTGTAGGCTCATAGGTCTTAGCCTCCTCAAAGTCCATCAGCGCATAGGCGATGATGATAACAGTATCACCCACCTGCACCTTACGGGCTGCGGCACCATTGAGACAGATGCAACCGCTTCCGCGCTCACCTTTTATAATATAGGTCTCGAGACGCTCACCATTGTTGTTGTCCACTATCTGAACCTTCTCGCCCGCTATCAGCCCTGCGGCATCCATCAGGTCTTCATCTATCGTGATGCTGCCCATATAGTTGAGGTTGGCCTCTGTCACCGTCACACAATGGAGCTTAGCCTTCAATACTTCTATCTGCATAATATCGGTTTGTTTAACAATCGTTTATCCTTTATATCTGATATGGTCGATGAGACGGATAGGAGTCTTACCACAATATACTGTGATACAACCCACTACGTAGTCGCTCGCTTCCCATGAATCCACATCCTGCAGGCTGTCGCCGTCTACAATCTCAAAATACTCTACTTCCAGTCCTTCTATGGCGTTGATGTCAGCCACAACCTTGTCGTGAGTCTCCTTCACCGTATGGCTCTTGGCATATTCCACACTCTCCTTCAGAGCCTTGTAGATAGCTGGAGCTATAGCACGCTCATCGGCTGAAAGCAAAGTGTTGCGGCTACTCTTTGCCAATCCGTCCTCATCACGGACAATAGGACACTCCACAATCTGTACATCAGCCCCGATGTACTTCACGAGTTGCTTGATGACAGCTATCTGCTGCCAGTCCTTCTCACCGAAATAAGCACGGGTAGGACGTACAATATAGAACAGGCGGCTTACCACCTGGCACACACCATTGAAATGGCCAGGACGACGGGCACCCTCCATGACTGTAGATACAGGTGGAAACTCGAAATGACGCTCATCGGGTGTAGGATACATCTCCTTGACTGATGGTGCGAACACATAATCAGCTCCACAAGCCTCCAAAAGCTTGCAGTCGGCTTCGAGTGTACGAGGATAACGATCCAGGTCACCCTGATCGTTAAACTGAGTAGGGTTCAGGAAAACCGAGACCACTGTCACGCCATTCTCATTCACACTACGCTTGACGAGAGAGGCGTGACCCTCATGAAGCGCTCCCATAGTTGGTACAAGACCGATTTCCTTACCCTCCTTGCGAACTGCGAAGAGTTCATTCTGGAGGTCAACAATCTTATCGAATACTTTCATTGCTAAATTTGTTTTCGGGGTGCAAAATAACAACTTTTTTCTTAAATAAGAAAGAAATATTATAAAAATATGCCAATAAAGCGGTTCTTTTTCTTGTTTTCGACAAAAAGTTGGCTTAATTTGAAGTTTTTTTTGTATCTTTGCACCTAATTCGTAAGAATAAAATTATAACTATGGCAAAGAAAGTATTATTCATCAATCAGGAGATTGACCCCTACGTGGCAGAAAGCCACATGTCAGTAATGGGACGTGAGTTACCTCAGAAGATGCAGGAAGTAGGCTTCGAGATTCGCACATTCATGCCCAAATGGGGCACTATCAACGAGCGCCGCGGTCAGTTGCACGAAGTCATTCGCCTGTCTGGAATGAATCTTATCATCGACGATACAGACCACCCTTTGATCATCAAGGTGGCCTCTATCCCTGTCACACGCCAGCAAATATACTTCATCGATAACGACGACTATTTCAACAATCGCCAGATGGGTACCGACGAAACTGGTCAGGAGTATACAGATAATGGTGAACGCGCCATCTTCTTTGCAAGAGGTGTGCTCGAGACTGTGAAGAAGCTACGCTGGCAGCCCGACGTCATCATCTGTCAGGGATGGATGAGCGCTGTGGCTCCACTGTACATCAAGACGGCTTTTGCTGAAGAGCCTTCCTTCGCCAACACAAAGGTCATCTCGGCTCTTTACACCAATGAGCTGAAGGGACAGTTGGGCGACAACTTCTCTAACTGTGTTGACTTCCGCGAGGCCAAGTCGGAACTGCTCGAAGGATACAAGACTCCATTCGATTTCACCGAGTTGGGCAAACTGGCTATCGACTACAGCGACGGTGTCATTGAGGGAGAAGCCAACGTTTCGGAAGTACTGCTTCAGTATGCTGCCGAGAAGGAGAAGCCTGTGATGAAATTCCCTGGTGATGACTATACCGAAGCCTACAAGAACTTCATCAACGAGGTTTGTCCCGACGAATAACAAAATCAAAGATATTATTTCAAGGATAATGAAACTATTTAAGATAACCACACTGGCCATCGCTGCCCTCTTCATGGCATCATGCGATGACACAACAGACTCTATAGGCCAATCTGTCACCAACAGAGTAGACGGGCTCAACATATCCGACGCACGCTACAATGTGATAACAGAATCGGCCGCTACAGGTTCGGTGCTCAGCAACAACAGCAACGGCATCATAGGAATGGTAAAGGACCCTGAGACTGGCAACTATGTCACAGGCAACTACATGGCACAGTTCTCTACCCTCGCCTCTTTCGAACTCGACACACTGGACTATATCCGCTACGCCCATGGTGGAGAATACGAAAATGGAGTGTACAAGGGAGGAAGGGTGACTGCCGACTCATGCTATCTGCTCGTAAACTACGAGAGTTCGTACGGCGATACCCTTGCACCGATGAAGGTGACGGCTTACGAGATGAGCAAGCCTATGGAGGAAGGTCAGAATTACTACTCTGACTTCGACCCTATAGCCAAGGGATATGTCAACACAGCTAACAGCTACAAGGCTTCTGCCACCTATACGCTGAAGAACAAATACTTCAAGATTTACCTCAACAAGCCCTATACTGCCAAGGACGGCACCCGGTATGACAACTATGGTGCTTATCTGATGACCATGCGTAAGGACCATCCTGAATACTTCAAGAACAACTATCAGTTTGTTCACAACGTATGTCCGGGCTTCTATATCAAGCATGAGGCGGGTATCGGAAACGTAGCCAAGGTAAACATCATGCAGCTGGTATTCTGTTGGGAACGCTGGAAGAACATCAAGTCGTATGACGGTCTGCGCGACAGTACTGAGAAGAGAAACTATTCTTACCCCTTCTTCAGCACACAGGAAGTACTACAGACCAACTACATAGAGAGCGACCAGAACAGCATCAACAATATGCTGAACCAAACCGACTGCACCTATCTTAAGTCACCAGCTGGCATCTACACCACAGCAACACTTCCTGTTGAAGATATCATGCGAGGACATGAGAACGACACGTTGGCTTTGGCTTCGGTTACATTCCCAAGAATGAACAACCAGGAAAGTGACGACGAATACACATTCGCCACACCTGCCAACATTCTGATGATACCGGTTGATAGTCTGACAAGCTTCTTCGAGCATGGCAACATTACCAACTACCGTACCTCTTACACGGCAGCCTTCAACTCGAGCAGCACCTCTACACCAAAGAACGCCTACACCTTCAGCAATATCGGCAATCTGATTACCGAGATGTACAAGGTGCCTGTGGCTAAGCGAACTGCCAACTGGAACAAAGTGACGCTTCTGCCCGTAAGCATCAGCTACGTGACACGCGACAACTACCAGTATGTAAGTAAGATAACCCACGACATGGGACTCTCCACTACCCGACTGTTCAGGGGTGACAACTCCACCGACAGTGAGGGCAAACCCGCAAGTCCCATACAGATAAAGGTTATCTACAGCAAGTTCAAAGAATAGACATTATATATAATAAGGTATATAAATATAGAAGTAAATATATTGTAAGCATGGCAGACAATTTCCTGGAACGTCATCGCGAACAGTACGAAGCACGAAAGGCAGCATGGCTCAGAAAGAAGAAACATCTTCCCAAACTGAAAGCCAAGGCTGCCTTTCAGCGTCCTGACGACGAAGCACTGTAAAGCATGACAGGCAACAAGCACCCCAAAATATTGACAGAAGTCAAATACCATGGCACTGAATGGCAAAAAGTGCCACCATCTTGACATGTATCAAAAAATCGCATATTTTCATATCTTTGTCATGTCTTTGTGATGGATATTCAATAAAATGGCATTACCTTTGCACTCGAAAAGGTAAGATTGTTTTAAAGGGTAATGTTAAACCGAGGCTCAAAGGGAGCCTCCTAAAAAGAAAGGAAAAGACTATGATTACAGTAATGATTTTATTGGTTGTTGGTGCTATGGTAGCACAGGCAATCCATGTAAACAACAAAATGGAAATGGGCAAGTAAAATCTCACACACAATTGAGCCCGCAGTATTAACGCAAAAAAAGAAAGGATAACAATTATGAAAACAAAGATTATGAATTTGGTAAAGTGTATCGTTGCAAACTATATGTCAGCCATGAACAACTATGGCGAGGCATTGCTCAGAGGCAAAGGTTTGAACTGCGCATAAAGAGAGAATATACAGAGTAAATAACAAATAAAGAGAGAGGCGTGCAAGTAGCAAAATACTTGTGCGCCTCTTTTTTTTCGGCAAATAATCTGCCAAACATTTGCTTCTTTCCTGTAGAATGATTAACTTTGCAGACATTATGAGAATAGACATCATTACAGTATTACCCGAAATGCTGGAGGGATTTTTCGGAGAATCCATCCTGGCCCGTGCACAGAAGAAAGGACTGGCAGAGATTCATCTGCACAACCTGAGAGACTATACACTCGACAAATGGAAACGTGTAGACGACTATCCATACGGTGGAAGCGCCGGCATGGTGATGCAGTGTGAACCTATCGACCGTTGCATCTCTGCCCTGAAGGCAGAACGCGACTACGATGATGTCATCTACGTGTCGCCTGATGGAGAGACCTTCAACCAGAAGATAGCCAACGAGATGTCGATGCAAGGCAATCTCATCATTCTGTGTGGACATTACAAAGGTATCGACCAGCGTGTGCGCGACCACCTCATCACCAGAGAGATCTCCGTGGGCGACTATGTGCTGACAGGAGGCGAACTGGCAGCTGCCATCATATCTGATGCCGTGATACGACTCATACCAGGTGTGATCAGCGACGAGCAGAGTGCATTGTCTGACTGTTTCCAGGACGACATCCTCGCTGCACCTATCTATACCCGACCTGCCGACTACAAGGGATGGAAAGTACCCGAGATCCTCTTGAGCGGAAACGAGGCAAAGGTAAGACAATGGGAATTCGACCAGGCTATGGAGCGTACCAGACGACTGCGCCCCGACCTGTTGGGAGAAGAATAGAGAAAATCAACATAAATTATTAACTATTAAACCAATTTTATTATGGCTAATTATGCAGAAAAACCCCAGATGGGATTTATTAAGGCATGCTCGACAGCATGCAAGAAAATCGTAACATTCAAAGGCAGAGCACGCCGCTCAGAGTTTTGGTGGGCCGTATTAGGTATATTCATCTTCAACCTCATCACCTCTCCACTTGGCTACATGGGAGTTATAGGTGTCATCCTATCCAACCTCCTTAGCCTTGTCATTACCATTTTATCCTTATCACTGACTTTCCGCCGTCTGCATGACACAGGTCGTAGCGGATGGTTTGTTGGCATACCCTTCATTATCAGCATGATTGGCCTTGTTGCCATTATCTATAGCATTCTCAGCATGGGTATCAATATCTTTGAACTGATAGAAACTCCTGACATGCTGAGCCAGGAAATCATTGAAAACATGAGCAACAGCACCTCTATGAACATTATGGCAGGTACATTCCTGTTTTTCATCAGCGGACTGCTAAGTATCGTAGTATTCGTCTTCTGCTGCTTGGATTCAAAACCAGGAACCAACAAGTACGGCGAAAGCCCCAAGTATGTAGAAGAGGTATAAACAATAGAACTTTCGCAAGTACCATAAAAAAAACAAGCATATCAAAGATGCTCCTTACAGAAGGCTTCGCCCAGAGCGAAGCCTTCTTCGTACAGGCGCTCCAGCTTATCGGTATCCTTTTCGATACGCCCCACTTCCAACGGCCGCAAGGGACGTATGCAGGTTATCTTGCCCGCAGCTTCCAGGTCGTCTATCAGCTGTATCTGCTCATTATATGCCTTATGACGATGACTCAACGCCACACGTAGTCGCGGATAGTTCTTATATAAATAAGGTATCTTTCTGTCCTTCCCGTCATCACGCCATCCTTTGTTGCGCGTCAGCACCACCACATTGTACTCATATCCCTTCTCTATGGCACGCAGTACCGGAATACTGTCGGCTATACCACCATCCAGCATCGGGATGCCATCCACCCATACTATCTTGCTCACATAAGGCAGACTGCTGGAGGCACGTACAATGTCGAGCGCACGCTGTCGGTCATGATTCTCTGACATATACATGGCCTTTCCTGTCAGACAGTTGGTGGTAACCATCTCAAAACGGTCAGCATACTTGAAGTAGGTATCAAAATCAAAGGGCAACAGTTGATTGGGAAACTTGTCGTAAAGCAATTTCCTGTCGAAGATACAGCCCTGAGTCACCAGATGGTGCAGGCCAATATACTGATAGCGGGCCAAATAATCAATATTGGAAATACGTGCACGACGTGGCTGACGGCTCATATACGACATACCGTTACAAGCCCCTGCCGACACTGCCACCGTGTAGGGGAAATACAAATCATACTTCATGAAGGCATCCAGCACACCACTGGTAAACACACCACGCATACCGCCGCCTTCCAACACCAAACCTGCACTAAGTCTTAAGTTCATAACCTACTATCCGTTTCTATTTTTTATCCGTTTTGCAACAAAATGTAGTCCGAATCTATTAATATTTTATAAATTCACACTAAATATACACTTTTGATTGCAAAGATAAGCATTTTTAGGGAAATAATTACTAACTTTGCAGCAAATTAAAGTAAAATTCTAAAATATGTTTAGCAAGGATACTTATATCAAGCGCCGCAAAGAGTTGAAAGAACTGGTCGGAAGCGGCGTCATCATTATTTTTGGCAACAACGAATCGCCTTGCAATTTCCCTAATAACGGGTATGCACCTTTTCGCCAAGACTCTTCGTTCCTGTATTACTTCGGACAAAACCGAGACGGATTGGTTGGTGTGATAGATGTAGACAATGACATCGAGACACTCATTGGCGACGACATAGACATTGAAGACATCGTTTGGTACGGAAGCGTAGACAGTGTGCACGATATGGCTGAACAAGTGGGAATCCAGAACACAGCTCCAATGAAGTCGCTGAAGACCATCTGCAACAACGCCATGTCGAAGAAGCGCAAGATACACTTCCTCCCTCCTTACAGATGGGACATCAAGTTGCAGATATTCGATCTGCTCGGCATTCATCCCAACCAGCAGAAAGAGGAAGCATCGCTTACTCTCATTCAGGCTGTAGTGAAGATGAGATCTACCAAGTCGGCAGAAGAGATTGAGGAACTGGAGCGTGCTGCTGTCATCGGTTACAAGATGCACACCACAGCCATGCGACTTACCCGTCCGGGGCTGACAGAGAAATATGTAGCAGGACAGGTCGACGGCATTGCCAACTCGTATGGTGCCATGGTCAGTTTCCCAACCATCTTTACCCAGCACGGTGAAATCATGCATGGCAATCCATCCATGAACATACTGCAGGAAGGCCGCTTGGCTCTTTGCGATGCAGGTGCAGAAACCATCAACAACTATTGTTCTGACAATACACGCACCATGCCTGTAAGCGGTAAGTTCACACAGCGCCAGCTGGAGATTTACTCTATCGTGGAAGCCTGTCATGACTATACACTCGAGGTTGCCAAGCCTGGCGTAAAATATGCAGACGTACACTTTGCAGTATGCCGACTGATGTTTGATAAACTGAAGGAACTGGGACTTGCCAAGGGCGATACCGAAGAGGCAGTAAGAGCCGGAGCTCATGCCATGTTCCTGCCCCACGGCTTAGGTCACATGATGGGTATGGATGTACACGACATGGAGAACCTTGACCAAATAAACGTAGGCTTCGACGAGGAGGTTCGTCCTAACTTGGAACAGTTTGGTACCAACTGTCTGCGCATGGGACGACGCCTGCAGGAAGGCTTTGTCGTAACAGACGAACCGGGCATATACTTTATTCCAGCACTCATCGACGACTGGAAGGCAAAGGGGCACTGCGCAGAGTTCCTCAACTTCGACAAGTTGGAAACATACAAGGACTTCGGAGGAATCCGCATCGAGGACGATGTGCTCATCACCAAGGATGGCTGCCGATTTATCGGTAAAGAGCGAATCCCCTACCACCCCAAAGATGTGGAGGAGTTCATGGGCAAAGAGTAAGAAGTTCTCAGATGCCCCAACCTAAAGAGAAAGAATACAACATTATTAATAATTTAAAAAGAGAAAAGTTAATGAAGAAGACATTGATTGTCGCTGCCATGATGGCTTTGGTTGCCACAGGTGCAAGCGCAAAGACAGCGAAGGACTCAGCTGCCATCGCTAAGAACAAGCCTGTATTTACAGTGGTAAAGCAGAACCCTATTACAAGCATCAAGGATCAGAACCGTAGCGGTACGTGCTGGGCATACTCTACCCTCAGTTTCTTTGAGAGCGAGATTCTGAAAAAGACTGGCAAGACATACGACCTCAGCGAGATGTACGTAGCCAACAAGACTTATATGGATCGTGCCACTATGGCAGTCCGTATGCACGGAGACGTTAGTTTCTCAGAGGGTGGCAGCGCCTACGATGTACTCTATGCTTTGCAGCACTATGGCATCGTTCCTGAGAACGCCATGCCTGCACCAGGCACATTGACCGGTGACTCACTTGCCAACTTCGGCGAGTTCTTCGACGTCATGACTCCTTACGTAGAGGCTGTAGCCAAGAGCAAGGCCAAGAAGATTTCTACTGCATGGAAGAGCGGCTTGCAGGGCATCATCGACTCTTATATCGGCGAAACTCCTGAGAAGTTCACATACGAGGGCAAGCAGTACACTCCTGAGACTTTCTGCAAGAGCCTCGGCATCAATCTTGACGATTATGTTTCCATCACCAGCTATACTCACCACCCAATGTGGAGCAAGTTTGCTGTTGAGGTACAGGACAACTGGCGCTGGCCTTTGAGCTACAACGTGCCTATGGAAGACCTCTGCAAGATCATCGACAACGCCGTTAATAATGGTTACACTGTAGCATGGGGTGGCGACGTGACCGAAGATGGTTTCACACGCAAGGGCTTAGGTATCGCCTACGATATTAAGAAGGTACGCTCTATGGCTGGCACCGATGCCGACCGCTGGTTCAAGCTCTCAAAGAGCGAGAAGAACGTAAAGCTCGACTCACTCGGCGTGAATGCTCCTGAAATCGTTCCTACACAGAAGATGCGTCAGGATGCTTTCGACAACTGGGAGACTACCGACGACCACGGCATGCACATCTATGGTATCGCCAAGGATCAGAACGGTAAAGAGTACTATATGGTAAAGAACTCTTGGGGCGAGTATGGCGACTACAAGGGAACCTGGTACATGACCAAGGCTTTCGTAGCTTACAAGACCATGGATTTCATGGTTAACAAGAATGCCATTCCTAAGGATATCCGCAAAAAGCTCGGCATCTAAAAACAATCAACAAACATACCGTAAGGGGCTGCAAAAATACTTTGCAGCCCCTTATTTTATTATTTTCATCTAAAACATTTCTTATTGTCATAATATTTTCGTAACTTTACAGCCAGAAAATAAAAAACAATAAAATGCATTTTAAATGGAATTATGAAGCACCGACACCAGAACAGCAAAAAACGGCTAAAGAATTAGGCGACAAGCTCAATGTCAGCCCTATCCTTGGTCAGCTTCTTATCCAGCGAGGCATTACCACAGAATCGGCTGCAAAGAGATTCTTCAGACCACAGCTGGCCGACCTCATCAATCCCTTCCTGATGAAGGATATGGATGTGGCTGTCGACCGACTGAATGATGCCATGGGACGGAAGGAACGCATCTTGGTCTATGGAGACTACGATGTAGACGGATGCACGGCTGTTGCCTTGGTATACAAGTTTCTGCAGCAGTTCTATTCCAATATAGAATACTACATACCCGATCGGTACGACGAGGGGTATGGAGTAAGCAAGAAGGGAATAGACTATGCCCACGAAACAGGTGTCAAACTGATTATTATCCTCGACTGCGGCATCAAGGCAGTCAAGGAAATAGAGTATGCCAAGACTCTTGGCATCGATTTCATTATCTGTGATCACCACGTGCCCGACGAGGTGATGCCACCGGCCGTGGCCATACTCAACCCCAAGCAACCAGACGACCCTTTCCCATTCAAGCATCTTTGTGGATGTGGCGTAGGCTTCAAATTCATGCAGGCTTTTGCCAAGGACAACGGAATACCTTTCTCACGACTCATTCCCCTACTCGATTTCTGTGCCGTCAGCATTGCTGCCGACATCGTACCGGTAGTAGACGAGAACCGCATCCTGGCTTTCCATGGTCTGAAGCTACTCAACTCCAATCCCAGCATAGGCCTGAAATCTATCATCGATATCTGCGGACTCAACGGACGTGAAATATCCATGAGCGATATCGTCTTCAAGATAGGACCACGCATCAACGCCTCCGGACGAATGGAAAACGGCAAACTGAGTGTTGACCTCTTGGTGGAGCGCGATTTTGCCACAGCCCTGCGCATGGCAAAACATATCAATGAATACAACGAACAGCGCAAGGACATCGACAAGCAGATGACCGAAGAAGCCAACGGCATTGTGTCGAGACTGGAGAGCCAGAAGCACAACTCCAGCATCGTCCTCTACGACGAAGGATGGAAGAAAGGCGTGATAGGCATCGTGGCATCACGACTGACCGAAATCTATTTCCGCCCCACCGTGGTACTCACAAAAGAAGGCGACATGGCTACCGGCTCTGCCCGCAGTGTGACCGGATTTGACGTTTACTCTGCCATCAAGAGCTGCCGCGACCTGTTGGTCAACTTTGGCGGACATACCTATGCTGCCGGACTCACCCTAAAATGGGAACATGTCAAGGAGTTCAGAAACCGTTTCCAGAAATATGTGGAAGAACACATCTCGCCCGAACAAACCGAGGCTATCCTGAACATAGACGCTGTCGTCGACTTTAAGGATATCACCAAGCACCTCCACAACGACCTGAAGCGCTTCTCACCCTTTGGTCCCTGCAACCAGAAGCCAGTATTCTGCACCCACCGAGTGTACGACTATGGCACAAGCAAGGTGGTGGGACGCGAGCAGGAACACATCAAGTTGGAACTGGTAGATTCCAAGTCGAGCAATGTGGTCAATGGAATTGCCTTTGGACAGAGTGCGTCTGCCCGATACATCAAGAGCAAGCGCAGTTTCGACATAGCATATACCATCGAGGAGAATGTCTTCAAGAAAAATCAGGTACAACTGCAGATAGAAGACATACGACCCAATGAAAACTGAATAGACACAAGATCTCATACCCTATCAACCCATGGATAAATTTCAGGAGATATTACATACTTACTGGGGATTTTCCGACTTCCGTGGCATACAGCGCGATATCATCGAAAGCATTGCCGCCGGAAAAGATACTTTGGGTTTGATGCCTACGGGTGGAGGAAAGTCTATCACGTTTCAGGTTCCTGCACTTGCACAGGAGGGTGTGTGCATCGTCATCACACCTCTGATAGCCTTGATGAAAGACCAGGTACAGCACCTCAAGGAGCGCGGCATACAGGCTGCCGCCATCCATGCCGACAAATCGAGAAGCGAGGTGATACAGATTCTCGAAAACTGTATCTTTGGTGGTATCAAGATTCTGTATGTATCACCCGAACGACTCGCCTCCGAGATTTTCCAAACCAAACTGCGCCATATACCGGTGAGTTTCATCACTGTAGATGAAGCCCATTGTATCAGCCAGTGGGGCTACGATTTCCGTCCTTCCTACCTGAATATTGCTAGCATCAGGGATATGAAACCCAACACCCCTATCCTTGCCCTTACCGCTACGGCTACACCAGACGTTGTCAACGACATACAGGAAAAACTGCATTTCGAGAAAAAGAATGTGTTCAAAATGAGTTTTGAGCGCAAGAACCTGGCATATATCGTACGCACCGTAGGCGACAAGATCAACGAGATGGTGCACATCCTGAGATGCACAGAAGGCTCTGCCATCGTCTATGCCAGAAGCCGGAAACGTACCAAGGAGATTGCCACCCTGCTCAACCAGAATGGCATCAAGAGCACCTTCTATCATGCAGGACTCCTGCCATCTGTAAAAGATGAGCGCCAAAAAGCCTGGCAACAGGACGAGGTGAGAGTCATCGTGGCTACCAATGCCTTCGGTATGGGTATCGACAAACCTGATGTAAGGATGGTTATCCATATCGACTGTCCCGACTCATTGGAAGCATATTTCCAGGAGGCTGGACGCGCTGGCCGAGACGGCAATAAGGCTTATGCCGTATTGCTCTACGACCCCAGCGATGAGCGAAAGCTCAGGAAACGCATCGACGACACATTTCCGCCAAAAGACCTGATCAGGGATGTATACGAGCATCTGGCCTACTTCTTCCAAATAGGCGTTGGCAGCGGAAAAGGAAAGACATTCGAGTTCAATATAGAAAAGTTCAGCTATATCTACAAGTTTTTTCCTGTCAGGGTGGACTCTGCACTCAGAATTCTGGAACGTAGTGGCTACATACACTACGAGGACAATCCCGACGGAAAGGCACGTCTCATGTTCTGCCTGAACAGAAACGATCTGTATTTGCTCGACAACCTCTCTCCCAAAGAGGAGGCCATTGTGACGGCTCTGCTGCGTACCTACGGCGGGCTGTTCACCGACTTCGTATATATCGATGAGAGCCTGATAGCCCATCAGGCTGATACCAGCACAGAACAGGTATATGTCGTACTCAAGAACTTTGCAGCACGCCATATCGTCAAGTTCGTGCCAAGGCGCAAGACTCCTTATATCACATACACAAGAGACAGAATAGATGGCGAGAAGGTTCTCATACCACAAGAAGTATGGGAACAGAGACGCGAGCAATACGTACGGCGAATAGAAGGAATCCTGCACTATGCACAGGAAGATTACATCTGCCGTTCCAGACAGTTGCTGGCATATTTTGGCGAGGCAAGCCGCGAGGACTGCCACCAATGTGATGTCTGCCTGGAACAATACACCAGCAACAAAACAAGAAAACAGGAATTCGAGAAAGCCAAGCAGGCCATACGCCAGCTGCTTGGCGACCACAAACCGCACTTCATCACCGAACTGCGCAACATCCTGCTTCCTTCCGAGTACGTGGATGAAGCATTGGAATACTTAGTGGGTGAAAATCAAATCCATATCGACGGATCGTATATCTCTTCTGACATAGCAAAATCCTGAGCAACTTTTTGTTGCTCAGGTACTTATAAAGAAAAACATAAAATCAAAGTGTTGCATTTCGATTGTCTATCTTGTCGCATCACACATAGACAAGTAAGCTGAGGATGGGGTGATGTGGAGTCACCTCATCCTTTTGTCTTTTATAACCTATGCTACTTTTCTTCCCTATTTTCCAAGAGACTTGAACATCCTGGTGATGCACTTTTTCTTCTGTTCCATGTTCGGGTGAACATAGAGATTAAGGGTTGTTGTGATGTTGGCATGACCGAGCAGTACGCTTACTGTCTTGTAGTCGCAGTTGCTTTCAATGCAGCGTGTGGCAAAGCTGTGGCGCAGTCCGTGATATTTCAGCCGAGGTATGTCAAGACGCGCCATCAACCGATGGTAGTAGTTGCGATAGGTACGTGGCTCTGTGGGCTTTTCTTCATTGGTCAGCACATAGAAGTCTGTGTTTACCACCTTTTTCAGTGGTTTCACCATCGCCAGCAGTTCCTTGTTCATCGGTATCTCACGGCATGAGTTCTTGGTCTTGGGTGTGTTGATGACCAACTCCGTGTGCTTGTGTTCGCCCTCCACCATGTAGATGCGTTCAATGGTGCGGTTCACTACAATCGTACCATTGTCCGTGTTGATATCCGACCATTTTAAACCGCAAATCTCTCCGATACGCAAGCCTGTGGTCAGACTTATATAGATGCCGAGGTTGCGGAATGTGAAGTTCTGTTTGATGAATTCGAGAATCTTCTTGTGGTGTGCCACCGTCAGTACCTCAATTTCCTTGTTGGTCTCTGTCGTTGGGTACTTGATGTCCCACTCGCAATAGTTCATCCATTGGTTCTTTACTCCGAACTTCATCACCATTTTCAGGACAATCAGGATGTCCTTCACGGTCTTAATGCTTAGACCGCCATTGAGTTTCTGCAAAACGAACTCCTGCACAAGTTTCTCACTCAGAGCCTCACAATCGCCAAATGATGGCAGAATGTGGTTCTCCAAAACTAACACATAAGCAGCGTATGTGGACTGCTTAACGTAGCGTTGCTTGTCACTTTTCCAAACCAACGCAATTTCTCTAATTGTTTTTGTTGTCATTTTAATCCTTAATTTTGAAGGTGTATATATATAATTAGAGAAAAGAAAGCCATTTAGTCCCAAATCTCAGATTTCCTGAGTTTCAGGGGGAGTGGAAAAAGACAACGATTGGAGACATCGCAGATTTGTACAAAGGTACTGGTATATCCAAAGACCAACTATCTGATGATGGTGAGCCTTGTATTTTATATGGAGAGCTTTACACAAAGTACAAATCGGAAACAATAAGAGAAGTCATAAGCAAAACAAACATCGACAATACCAAATTGGTAAGAAGCAAAGCTAATGACGTAATAATACCTTGCTCTGGTGAAACAGCAGAGGATATCGCAACCGCTCGTTGCGTCCTCAATGGCAATATTCTTTTAGGTGGTGATTTGAACATTATACGCTTGCATGGATATGATGGTGCATTCATGAGCTATCAGTTGAATGGCAGACGCAAGTATGACATCGCCAAAGTTGCGCAAGGTGTGTCTGTAGTGCATCTTTATGGCGAACATTTGAAAGGGGTAAAGACCATCAATCCTTGTTTGGAGGAGCAGAAGAAAATAGCCAAACTTTTGTCACTCCTTGACGAGCGTATAGCGACCCAAAACAAAATCATTGACAAGTTGCAGTCCTTAATCAAGGGAATTGCACAGAATATAGTTCGCAACAACAAGCCCAATGTTCGCTTATCAGAATGCTTGGAATGTAAATCTTCAACCCTGCAAGAAAGTGATGTTTGTGAGCAAGGTACATATCCTGTGTATGGCGCAAATGGCATCGTTGGCTACCTTGATAATTATAATACAGAGGGTGAAGCCGTATATATTATCAAAGATGGTTCTGGTGTAGGAACAGTTTCTTATGTTAAAGGCAAATGTTCTGCAACAGGAACTTTGAATACATTACAAGCAAAAGAAGGCTATTCACTCCAATACCTTTACTATCTGCTGAAAGTATTTAACTTTGAACCTTATAAGACAGGTATGGCTATACCTCACATATATTTCAAGGATTATGGCAAAGCCAAGTTTTTTTGCCCATCATATACAGAACAACTCCAATATACTCAGTTGTTGTCTGCAATAGATAACAAACTGTCGATAGAACAGAACATTCTAACAGAACTTACTTTACAGAAGCAATGTTTGCTCCGTCAAATGTTTATATGAACATTTGGCGAAGCAGATACTGCTTTTGTTGCAGATAAAGATTTAATGCCTTATTGCAGATTTCGATTTTGCCCTGAATTTTATCAAGAAACGTTGCCTTCTTTTTTTGTTCTAAAAAGGTTGGTAATGTAACTTTTAATTGTTCTAATGGAGTGCGTACAATTTGCGGTTGTCCTGACCCTGAAATTATACTATTGAAGTTATACGCAGAAAGATAATGGTACAAATATCTCTTGCACACCTTGTTTTGATGTTCATCTGTGTTTATAACCATCGCATTTCCAGTTATCCATGACATGGGTTTGGTGTAATTTACCATACCGCAAGTATTACCACGGCAAGTTATACAGATTTGTTCTGTCTTATGGTTATATTGTTTATATTTACCAATAATGCCATTTGCGCCATATACAAGAAAACCATCTTCCGTTAATTCTGTTGAAGATATAGTTTGAGGCTGATATATTTGTGCGATCTCACCCAGATGTACAATGTTGCCATTCTCTATTTGTATAAGCCTAACTCTTAGTCCCTTGATTAGGGATTTAGAAGTTTGTAGGTCTGCGATTATTGAAATTGAATATACGCCTAATACTAAAACCACTTCGCATATAGGCAATGTCATTGAGCAGATTTCAAAGCGTAATAAAAACAATGCGATTCAAAGCGTCTTGCCGGTTAGCAATCGTCAAGGGTTCATAAAGCAGAGTGATCAATTTGAAAATAGGAATGTTGCAAGCGAAGATACTTCTAACTACAAAATCGTAGAAAAGAACGACTTTGCCTTTAATCCTGCACGAATAAACGTTGGTTCTATTGCTCGCCTGACAACTTTTGAAAACGGCATCGTTAGTCCTATGTATATTTGCTTCCGAACCCAAGAAAACGTAGCACCTGAATACATTGATTTCTTTTTTGAATCGAAGCATTTCTATTGTGAAATACAAAAGAGATTGGAGGGAAGTGTTAGACAATGCTTGTCTTTTGAAGGACTATGTAATATACCTTTTTCTCTTCCCTCTCTTGAAATGCAGCAACGAATAGGAAAACGCCTATTCACATTGGGGCAGAAGATAAAAACGGAAACAGATTTATTAGAACTATTGAACAAGCAAAAGCAGTACCTGCTCCGCCAGATGTTTATATAAACATTTGGCGGAGCAGGTACTGCTTCTGTAAAGTATATAATGCACAGAGCGATATATTGTTTTCAAGAGCAGAATCCACCGATGTTAGCATCTTTACACAAGTGTCCTTGATGGGGGCATTAGGGATTGAAAATGACATGTTTAGTATATCTTCTCCGTTCAAATTTGCAATTGCACCATTACCACCTTGCAAAGAGTTCCAAATATATCTACGGTATTTGTTTGTTTGAAATAACCATTTTACAATTGGTTCTTTAGAACGGTATATACCGCAAAATGCCCCAACGGTTATAGGTGAATGCCAATTGCCGTCATAGAAAGAAGATTTGCCAACCAAAGAAGAACTTCCGTTTGCCATACAGATAACAATATCTCCATTTTGTAATTGCTGTTCTGCTGACATTTGCTTATTAACGAATACAACATTGTTATTGTAATCAAGCAAACTTCCATTAACAATATTGTTTGAGCGCATAACAAGTGTGCCACCATGTTCAACAACATCGTTACTGCTATAAGTTAATCCACGAATATATGATCCAACATTATCCAATTGTAGTCTTTCTGAATGTTTATCATCAAATACATTTTCAATAATCGCAGACTTTAGCTTTTTCAAATCCTCAATGATTTTGTTTTGGGTGACGATACGCTCGTCTATTAGCCGAAGTAACGTAGCAATTTTCTTCTGTTCTTCTTTTGAAGGAATACCAATGTAACATTCAGAGAAGTTCTTGCTATTGATAGAATATATCTTTGTTCCTTGGGCAATTCTTCTGATTTGATGATGAAATGCCATAGAGGAAAAGGCATACCCTTTATACCCAACAACTGTTTTCTGATGGTTGTCTCTTCCGTGGATAGTATGTAATCCACAAATCACAGCTTTGCCATTAAGTTTATAGAACTCAACAGCTTTGGCAACCTCGTTTGTATCTTCTGAGGCATCAGCAAAAGCAATATCCCCTTCTTGGCAAAGTTCATAGTTTTTGGGAGTGTTGCCATTTGTAATATTGGGAAGTTTGTCTTTGCTAAGGTCTATCATAGTAGGCAGTCCAACATGAATTAAGCCATAATGCAAATTTTGGATTGCATCTGTACCATACTCCAGTTTATCCCAACTAAGTGAGTTTGTTGAATAGAAATCCAGTAAGTCAGAAACCTTGCATTTCTCCCACTCCCCCTGAAACTCCTTAAATCTGAGATTTGGGACATTGAGTTTCTTATGTTTGTTATTTATTGTCGTTGTCATTTTTAATCCTTAATTTGATCGTTCTGAAATAGTCTACCAGCTTGGTGGACAAGTTATTTCCCTAAAATTTCCACAAGTTGTGGAAGATTTCAGTTCTCCTTTGGATTGAGGTCGAAAGGAAGCAGAGGCATATCGTCATCACCATTATTAAATCTGTCGAAATCAGAAATATATGAACAGTCTTGGATGAGCTTATATTTCTCATATTCTCCATAAGCCTTTGCTCTTGCTTCATCTTGCGAAACAGTTCCTGCCGAAGGGTTTGCCTCATAGTCCATTGCCGTAAGGAACTGGTCAAGTCGCTTTCGCCAATCTTCCATTGTTGTAATGATATGGCGTTGGGCACGAGTTTCTGCGAAGTCAAGGAATGATGTCGTTATGGCATTGAGTTGATTAAGTTCGGTGTCCGACAAATAGTTCTTGGCTACAATTGTGTCCGATTTTTGTACTCGTCCGTTAGGTGCTTTTTTCCATGTGGTAAGCCCCATGTGTGGTTGTTCGGCATCAGCTCTGTTATAGACAATCTCTGCTGCGGTATGATGTGTGACAGCCAAGTGCATCATATTCTGCACCATCTTGAAGAACAATTTGGTACTTTCTGATTTTGCATCATAATCAGCACTACACTCTGCATATACATCCGTTATCTTCTGATAGTAGCGACGTTCAGACGTCCGTATCTCACGGATGCGTTCCAGCAAGTCATCAAAGTAGTCCTTGCCGAAATGCTTGCCTTGTTTCAAGCGTTCGTCATCAAGTACATACCCCT
>OIWV01001582.1_pt1 | contig 18899 bp, 20 predicted proteins | sample 1587751 | NCBI WGS metagenome assembly OIWV01 (sample SAMEA3888913, study PRJEB22519) | human gut metagenome | biome: human gut; feature: human-associated habitat; material: faeces | place: Denmark | collected 2010
AATGCGAAGCCACGGCAAATTCCGTTACTGGGCACGTATGCGTGAACAGTAACGTACAATCCATAAGCATCATTCATCCACTGCATACACAATCGTCCGCGCATCCGCAAATTCATAACTGCACGTCACAAAGGAATACAAGTGGGAAACCTCCTCGTCTGGCAGTTCGCGAAACCGGCATCCCTCCGTCATTTCTTCTATATAAGGATGCATCTCCGACTGATCCGCAAATTCCGTCCTACGCCGTTCCCCCTGACTGCCTGCAGTGAGCGCTGCAATCAGACGGAGTGTCCGCCTTTTCCCATCTGGGAAATAGAGATACGCCGTCCGATGCTTCTGGAAGAAATCTTCGTCTTTCAGGCGGATCAGCTCGGAAAACCGGCTTCCGTCCTTCATATGATGCCCGTAAAAAATCGAATGAAAATCCGATGCATCCGGTGCACTCTCGCAGTCCAGAAAGACAGTCCCGGCTGGATTCGGTTTTCCATCCAGCCCGATGCTGCGGTACGATTCATTGTCGGTTGTCTGGACAATCGGTTCGTCGATGTGAGTACCGGGAATGCGAATCCAGGCGATGACGTCGGCATTCTGACATTTTAAGGCTGCGAAATCTGGCTGCCATATCGGCTCTGACGCATCTGAATCAGATTTTCCAGATAAATTCTGCTCTACATTTCCTTCAGATTGTGAATCTCTGTTTTCCGCCCTTCTAACCGCATCCCCCACACCATCCGCCAGAACCAGACATCCAATCACGATCAAAAAAGCACAGAAGATGCGGCGTGCCCAGCGGGCAGCGCCGTCTCCTGTGCGCTTCTTAGTACCCAAATTTTCCTTCCAGCGATTCATCTTCGCGGATCCAATCTTCTACATCGACTTTTCGGTACTCATTTTTCGTATCACGGATATAGACATGTTCAATTCCGGCATTGATTACCATGCGCTTGCACATCGAACAGCAGCTCGATTTTTCCACATACCCGCCGGTTCTCGCATCGACACCGGTCAGATACAGCGACGCGCCGATCATGCGCTCTCTGGAGGCACTGATCAGGGCATTTGCCTCGGCATGGACACTGCGGCACAACTCGTACCGCTCGCCGCGCGGCACATGAAGCTCCTCGCGGATGCAGCGACCGATATCGGAACAGTTTTTCCGTCCGCGCGGGGCGCCCACATAGCCGGTCGAGATAACCTCATCGTTATTCACAATCACTGCCCCGTAGTGCTTTCGCAGACAGGTACTCCGCTGCGAAACCATTTCCGCCAGATCCAAATAATAATTGACTTTATCTCTTCTTTCCATATAGGATCCCCCTTCCGTTTTCTCTAATTCTTTAGATGCCCTCATTCATCTTCGCCAGCTTCGCCGCCTGATCGGCTGCAATTAAGCTGTCAATGATCTCATACAGATCGCCGTCCATGATCGAATCGATCTTATACAAGGTCAGTTTGATGCGGTGCTCGGTCACACGTCCCTGCGGGAAGTTATAGGTACGGATCTTCTCGGAACGGTCACCGGTACCGATCTGGCTGCGGCGTTCTGCCGCTTCCTCGTTCTGGCGTTTCTCCAGCTCCAGATCATATAGCTTGGAACGCAGAAGACGGAACGCCTTTTCCTTGTTCTGTAACTGCGATTTCTCAGTCTGGCTGTAGATCACGATACCGGTCGGAATATGGGTCAGACGTACCGCGGAGTCAGTCGTGTTGACACACTGTCCACCGTTTCCGGACGCACGCATAACGTCAATACGGATATCTTTATCATCGATGACAACGTCCACATCCTCTGCCTCCGGCATCACGGCAACCGTCGCGGTCGAGGTATGGATACGTCCGCCGGACTCGGTCTCCGGCACACGCTGTACGCGGTGAACACCGCTCTCGTACTTCATCTTGGAGTAAGCGCCCTGGCCGGTAATCATGAAAACGACCTCCTTGAAGCCGCCGATTCCATTTTCACTGACGCTGACAAGCTCAGTTTTCCAGCGGTTGCGCTCTGCAAAGCGCACATACATACGGTACAGTTCGGACGCAAATAATGCCGCCTCATCGCCGCCTGCACCTGCACGGATCTCGACGATAACGTTCTTTTCATCGTTCGGATCCTTCGGAAGAAGCAGAATTTTTAATTCCTGTTCCAGCTCTTCAATGCGCTTTTTCGCAGCATTTAACTCTTCCTTCGCCATCTCGCGCATCTCCTCGTCGGATTCCTCATCCAGAAGCGCCAGACTGTCCTCTACGTCCTGTTTTGCCTTCTTATACTCTTTATATGCCTCCACAATCGGAGCCAGATCCGACTGCTCCTTCATCAGCTTGCGGAAACGATTTGTATCGCTTGCCACTTCCGGGCTGCCGAGCTCTTCCATCAGCTCTTCATAACGGATCAGCAAATCATCCAATCTGTCAAACATGATATCCTCCTCTATCGTCTAACGGTTCCACCGTGCCTTTACCACGCGATCCAGCCCCGGCTCATCCTTTATCACTTCTATCTCCCGATACCCGGCGATGGTCAGTATCCGGCTGACCGCCTCCGCCTGGTCATATCCTATCTCAAAATATACGCAGCCGCCCTTGTTCAGATGTTTGCTGCACTCCAGCGCCAAAACCCGGTAAAAATACAGACCGTCCTCGCTGCCGTCCAGCGCCAGCCGCGGCTCATGGTCGCGTACCTCCGGTTCCAGACCGTCGATCACCGCCGATGGGATATACGGCGGATTCGACACAATCACATCGTACATGACATCCGCCTCCACCGCCTGAAACAGATTGCTCTGCAAAAGTGTCAGGCTGTGTTCCTCGATCTCTGCCTGCAGGCGCGGTCCCTTTGCCAGCCACGTTTTCAGGCGGATGCACCACGGATCCTCCGATACCTGAAACGATTCTGACCGCGCAGTTCCCTTCTGAATCAAAAAGAGACGTCTCGCATTTTTCTTTGCCACGCGCAGCGCCGCCTCGGAAATATCCACCGCCGTCACGTTCTGGTAGCCGCCAAGCACGGCAAGGCTGATCGCGATACAGCCGGATCCGGTACACATATCCAAAAGTTTCAGATCCTTTTCCGGGTAATCCCGAAGAACCCGCTCAACTAACGTCTCCGTATCCTGGCGCGGAATCAGGACATTTTCATCGACAGAAAATGTCATTCCCATAAAATCCTGCATTCCCAGAATCTGCTGCAGTGGAATGCGCTCTGCCCGTTTCTGAAGCATTTCCTGATAGCGCCCATAGCCCTTTTCCAGGCGTTCCGCATGGATCGGACGGTTCTGATCCAGATAATAATGCACCCGGTCAATCCCGAATGCCGCTTCCATCAGATACCAGGCATCCGTCCCTGCGTCCGGCACACCCGCCTCACTTAAGCGCGCGCCGCCCTCATCCAACAGTTCTCTCCAGGTCAGGTCTGTTCTTCCGTTTTCCTCGCTCATCGACTCATCCCCTCTGTCGTACCGTGTTCTATTTATGACTCTTCCAGCTGCTTTTCCCAGCCCGGGAAATTCTCCGTCAGGTATTCTCTCCAGTCAAAAACTGCCTCGGTCGCCGCGATCGCCACCTCAATCATCGAGTCATCCGGCTCCTTCGTCGTCAGACCCTGCATCCACATACCCGGACGGCTCACCAGATCCATAAACTTCGAATTGCTCCGTCCGGCGCACTGCAATACCTCATATGATATACCCGCAATGACCGGAACCAGAATAATACGGCTCAGAATCCGCATCCAGATCGTATCGACCCGGATCACCATAAACATCAGAATACTGATCACCATGACAATCAATATGAAACTGGTACCACAGCGCTTGTGCTCCTTCGAGCTCTCGCGCACATATTTTACCGTCAGCGGATGTCCGTGTTCCACACAGTTGATGCACTTGTGCTCCGCCCCGTGGTACATAAATGTCCGCCGGATGTCCTCCATCCGCGAAACGAGTTTAATATAGATAATAAAAATCGCGATCCGGATCACACCTTCCAGCACTGCCATCAGATGATCCGATGTGATAACTCCCTTAAACAGGTTCGCAATCCCCAGCGGCAGGAGCATAAAAATACCAATTGCCAGGATAAACGAAATTACCAGAACTGCTGCCATGATCGCACTCTCCAGCTTCTCGCCGAACACGCGGTCTAAAAACTGTTCGAATTTTCCCGGCTCTGCATCCTCGTCATCTTCAAAAAAGCTGGCGGAATACGTCAGACTCCGCATACCGATGATCATCGAATCTGCAAACCGGAACACGCCGCGCACAAACGGAAGCTGTAAAATCTTCGCTTTTTTCGTGATACTCTGGTATGTGTCTTTTTTTACTTCTATCTCTTTGTCAGGCCGGCGGACTGCCACTGCATAGTCCTCGCCTTTCATCATCATGATGCCTTCAATTACCGCCTGACCGCCAATTCCTGAATACTTCATGCTGTCCTTTCAAAATAAAAAAAGAAGAAAACAAAAAGGTTGAGTTTAATGTCGCCACTAAAACCCAACCTTTACATGGTTCAAACTTATTTGCCTGCGTTGATGCCGTACTTGCGGTTGAACTTATCGATACGTCCGCGGGCAGCGGCTGCTTTCTGCTGGCCTGTGTAGAATGAATGACACTTGGAGCAAACCTCTACGTGGATGTCTTTCTTGGTAGAACCAGTTACGAACTCGTTACCACAGTTGCAAACTACTTTTGCCTGATAATAGGCTGGATGGATTCCTTCTCTCATTTCTTTCACCTCTCTGAATTTTTCATTGCGATTTCCGACCGCTTTTTTAATTGCAAGCCGTCTTAAAACGGCTCTATATAAAGCTCCGCACATCCAGGCACGCTATTCCATCATTTAAGCGTTCCTTCCACTCGTAAGGACGACTCACGCAGATGTCAGAACTACCGTCTGTTAATACAGCCTTATAATTATATCATGGTGTGTACTTTTTAGCAAGCAATTTTATCTATTTTTCAATACTATTTTTCTTCTTACAGTCCTGTTTTCCTGCCTGGAAGAAAGTCCTCACAGATGCGCTATTGGTGAAACATGATTTTTAGTAAAATGACCCCTTTTTCCGCGTGATCTCAACAAATTCCGTATTGTTCTTCGTCTTAGCAAACAGATCCAGGATTCGCTCGACGGTATCCTCCGGTTTCTGCGTGTTGGTCGCCTTGTGGACGATATCGACCGCTTCCGCCTCGACGGACGAAAGAAGCAGATCATCTCTTCGCGTACCGGAACGCAGAATATCGATCGCCGGGAAGATGCGCTTCTCGGAAAGTTTGCGGTCAAGCACCAGCTCCATGTTGCCGGTTCCCTTAAATTCCTCGTAAATAACATCGTCCATACGGCTGCCCGTCTCAATCAGCGCGGTCGCCAGAATCGTCAGGCTGCCGCCCTCGCGTATATTTCTCGCCGCACCGAAGAAGCGCTTCGGCATATGCAGCGCTGCCGGATCCAAACCACCTGAAAGAGTTCGTCCACTCGGCGGAACCACCAGGTTGTAAGCCCTCGCCAGACGGGTGATACTGTCTAAAAGAATCATAACGTCCCTTCCGTGCTCGACAAGGCGCTTCGCCCGTTCTACTACCATCTCCGACACACGTTTATGACGCTCCGGCAGCTCGTCAAACGTCGAATAGATGACCTCGACATTTTCTCCCGTTACCGTCTCACGGATATCTGTCACCTCCTCCGGACGCTCATCGATCAGAAGGATGATCAGGTGCATTTCTGGATGGTTCTTTGTGATGGTCGTCGCCACCTGCTTTAACAGGGTGGTCTTTCCGGCTTTTGGCGGGGATACGATCATGCCTCGCTGTCCTTTTCCGATCGGGGACAGCAGATCCATCACGCGCATCGCCATGGAAGTCTTAACCCCCGGATATTCCAGGTGCAGACGTTCATTTGGGAAAATTGGCGTCAGATTTTCAAAATTCGGACGTTTTTCCACCACGCTGGTCGGGTATCCATTGACCGAATTAATATATAATAATGCGGCAAATTTCTCCGTCGCCGACTTCACACGACGGCTTCCGCGCACGATATCACCAGTTTTCAGATTAAAACGACGGATCTGGGACGGCGCCACATAGACGTCATTTTCACCCGGCAGGAAGTTTTCACAACGGATAAATCCAAATCCATCCGGCATAACCTCCAGGATTCCGTTCGCCTCGATGCCGCTGTCCAGCTCCTGAAATTCATTTTTCAGATCCTCCATGCGTGCATTTTCCACCTCGGTACGGGTGCTTTCCATCTGCTGCACCGGCGCGGTACGTTCCGGCTGACTGTACTCGGAGGCTGCTTCTGCCATCTGCGGTGCCGGTGCGGTATGTTCCGGCTGGCTATACTCGGTTCTTGCGCTCATCGCTTCATTGTAATTGTTACGCGGCACATAGGAATTTCTCTGATACCCCTCTCGCTGTGTGTACTCGCGTCTGCGGTTATCCTGATAACGGGCATTATTATTCTCACGGCGTGTATAGGAGCCGTATTCATTCCGGCGGTATCCGCCTTCGCTGCGGCGCTCATAGCTGGAATTCTGCCCTCCCGCAGCCCGTTCTCCGTTGGCAGATCTCCGCGGCTGCGAATATGTCTGCGCCGATGTATTCTGCCCTGCATCAGTTCTGCGCGGCTGCACGTGCATTTCCGTACTCTCTGCCGGTTCCGCCGATCCAGCCGGATGCTCACTGACAGAAGCCTGGGGCGTTTCTTCTTTCTGTCCCCCTTCCGCCGGCTTCTCAAGTTCGCACAGCCTGTCTATGATCTCCGCCTTTTTCAGGGTGCTGATCCCCTTTAACCCCTGTGCCTTCGCCATTTCCCGAAGCTGCACCAGAGGGAGTGTCTTTAATTTTTCTCTCATATAATTCTCCTTACCCTGTTTAATTGTGTCATATTCTCTGGGATTCAAAAATCAGAAATAAGAAACGTGTGGATGTCTTCCAGGTACTTACACGAAACCGGACAGGCAGATACCTGCCCGGCATACCTTTTTAACATAGCCTTTTATGCTGTGACTGCTCTTTATCCTGCAGCCACCTTGGTTTTATTATAAACGGTTTTCATAAAAATTCAAGTAAACATTTTCTTCATACATATCAATTCAGAAATATATGAAAATTGTTTTCCATCTCAACTCAAAATCTATCTGAAAAGAAGCTTTTCTCATTCAGAGCCCTTCAGGAAGTGCAGCCACTCCCCAATCTTCTTCTCATACCCATTTTCTGACGGGCGGTAAAATGTGCTGCCCTCCAGTCCATCCGGCAGGTACTGCTGCTTCACATAATGGTTCGGATAATCATGTGCATACTTGTACCCGTCGCCATGCCCCAGCTTCTCCGCCCCGCTGTAATGGCAGTCGCGCAGATGGGACGGCACCGTAAAGTTGCCCTTTAACCTGACCGCCTCCTGTGCCTCATCGACCGCCACATACGCCGCGTTGCTCTTCGGCGCGCTCGCCACATAGGTAGCCGCCTGCGACAGGATAATCCGCGCCTCCGGCAGACCAATCCGCTCCACTGCCAGCGCCGCGCTGACCGCAACCTGAATCGCCTGCGGATCCGCATTGCCGACATCCTCCGATGCACAGATCATGATACGCCGCGCAATAAATTTGATATCCTCGCCTGCATCCAGCATCTTCGCCAGATAATAAACTGCCGCATCCGGATCGGTACCGCGCATACTCTTGATAAACGCTGAGATCGTATCGTAATGGTTGTCCCCCGTCTTGTCATACTTCACGGCACGGCGCTGGATGCACTCCTGGGCTACATCGAGTGTGATGTGAATCAGACCATCTTCACTCCGTTCCGTTGTGAGAATACCAAGCTCGATCGCATTGAGCGCCGCGCGCGCGTCTCCGCCTGCCATATCGGCCAGAAAATCGAGTGCCTCGTCCGTCGCCTCCGCGCGATAGCTTCCCATACCCTTTTCCTTGTCATGGAGCGCCCGCTCTAAAAGCTCGCGGATATCCGCATTTTCCAACGGTTTCAGCTCAAAAATACGGGATCGGGAAATCAGCGCCCCGTTGACCTCAAAATACGGATTTTCCGTCGTCGCACCAATGAGCAGAATCGTACCATCCTCAACAAACGGCAGAAGATAGTCCTGCTGCCCCTTATTAAAGCGGTGAATCTCGTCGATAAACAGGATCGTGCGCTTTCCGTACATCCCCAGCGCATCCTTGGCATCCTGCACGACCTGTTCCATATCTTTTTTCCCCGCCACCGTCGCGTTGAGCTGCTCAAAACGCGCGCTCGTCGTGTTGGCAATCACGCGCGCCAGCGTCGTTTTGCCCGTTCCGGGCGGTCCGTAAAAAATCAGCGATCCGAGCTTATCCGCCTTGATCGCCCGGTACAAAAGCTTATCCTTTCCTATGATATGCTTCTGTCCCACCACCTCGTCAAGCGTGGACGGGCGCAGCCTGGATGCCAGCGGTGCCTCCTGCTCGATCGTATTTTTCCGCATATAATCAAATAAATCCATCGTATCCTCTCAATCAATCAGACATTCTTCTATTGTAACAAAAGTATATCCCTCCGCCGTCAATGTGTCAATCGTTTCAAGCGCTGCATCGACCGAAGTCTGATATGCATCATGCATCAGCACCACCGTATGAACCGCCGCATTTTTACAGATATGCTTCACAATCCGCGCCGTATTCCGGCTTTTCCAATCCAGCGTATCGACGTCCCAGAACACCGGCGTCATCGACACTCTCTCCTGAAGCTCCGTACTCCATGAACCATACGGCGGACGTATGTATTCCGGACGTTTTCCCGTGACCGTCTCGATCCAATCGGCCGTCTCCCGAATCTCCTCCACGCTCTTTTCAATCGGCTGGCGCGCCAGATCCACATGTGCCATGCAGTGAACCCCGATGAGATGACCGTCTTTAGCCATCTGTCGCACCAGTTCCTCATTACCCGGAATATTTTCCCCTACCAGAAAAAAAGAGGCTTTCACGCCCCTCTCGCGCAAGCCGTCCAGCAGCTTTTTCGTGTACACCCTGTGCGGTCCGTCGTCGAAGGTCAGCGCCAGCTCCCCGCCGGAAAAGCATTCCGAGGAGGAAACCGTCTGGTCCGCCTGCTCCACTTCCGCCAAATCTTCCCACTGCATCCCCACTGCCAGCCTGCACACGTTTCCTAAGAAACACAGATCCAGCAGCAATGCCGTGCACAGGCAGAGCAGTTTTTTCCTCATGGAACCCTTATTTTGAATGATCCGATTTACCATTTTAGACGTGTCAGCCCTGAACTGTGACAGGGCATCCCCTTTATATTTGCGTTTCCGCTTCCATGTATTATATGAACGCAAAAAAGGATCCAGACCTCCGCATTTCTGTCAGGTCTGAATCCTCTTTTTCTATGTTAATGTGCTCTCGGAATCTTTCCGCCAGCCGCAAAAGCAAGTGCAGGAAAGACTCCGAGCGTACATTTTAACCTACTAGCGCCGAAATACCAAAGTAGGACAGCACCACGATACCAAGCACAATCCGATAATATCCGAAAAACTTGAAATCATGCTTGCGGACATATCCCATCAGGAACTTGATCGAGTACACGGACACGCCAAATGCGACCACCATACCAAGAACCAGATAAATGAACTCCGCGAAAGAAAATCCGCCGCCCTGAATGAAAAATTTCACAATCTTTAAAAAACTCGCACCGAACATAACCGGAATCCCAAGGAAGAATGAAAACTCTGCCGCCGCCGGACGTGAACAGCCGATCAGCATCGCGCCCAGAATCGTCGCGCCCGAACGGGAAGTACCCGGAATCATCGCCAGCACCTGGAAACAGCCGATCAGCGCCGCTGTCTGGAACGAAATCTGCGTCACGCGCTCAATCGGAAAATGACGGTGCACGTTTCGATTTTCCAGTACGATAAACAAAACGCCGTAGAGAATCAGCATCGCTGCTACGACATAGCCGTTCATCAGCTTATCCATGAAATGGTCAAGCGGAAGCCCAATCACCGCTGCCGGAATGCAGGCTATAATAATTTTTATCCACAAACGGATTGTACCGCGCTTCTGCGCCATCGATTTGTGCGGTGAAAACGGATTCAATTTATTGAAATACAGCACCATAACCGCCAGAATCGCACCCAGCTGGATGACAACCATAAACACTTCCCGGTACGCCTCGCTGACATCCAGATGGATGATCTCATCCACCAGAATCATATGCCCGGTACTGCTGATCGGAAGCCATTCCGTGAAACCTTCCACGATTCCCAGTACAATTACCTTTAAAATCTCAACAAAACTCATGTCTGCTCCTTCCTACACGTTTTCTATCTGCCAGTCGATCGGGGCAACACCATGTTCTTTTAAAAATTCATTGGTCTTGCTGAATGGCCGGCTGCCGAAAAATCCGCGGTACGCAGACAGCGGGCTCGGATGCGGTGCTTCGAGAATCAGATGCTTCGGATTATTAAGCATCGATTTCTTCGCTTGTGCCGGACGTCCCCACAGAATAAATACCATCGGACGGTCCTGCTCATTTAAGATCTTGATCGCAGCGTCCGTAAACTCCTCCCAGCCGATTCCACGGTGGGAATTTGCCTGATGCGCGCGGACGGTCAGAACAGTGTTCAGCAGCATGACTCCCTGCTTCGCCCATTTCGTCAGATAGCCATTGTTCGGGATGTAGCAGCCGAGATCATCGTGCAATTCCTGATAAATATTCACCAGGGACGGCGGGATTTCCACATCCGGCTTTACCGAAAAGCAAAGCCCATGCGCCTGTCCCGGACCATGGTAGGGATCCTGACCTAAAATAACCACCTTTACCTCGGAAAGAGGGGTAAAATCAAATGCATTGAAAATATCATTCGCATCCGGATATACAACATGCGTCTCATATTCCCGTTTCACAGTATCGTATAACTTTCTGTAATATGGCTTTTTAAACTCTCCGCTGAGCGGAGCCAGCCAGTCATTACTGATTGCTCCCATTGCCCTATCCTCTCGTCCATGTCATTTTCTGTCGTTTTCTGTCAAACGATGGTTCCATTTTAGCACAATCGAAGCGGTTTCTCAAGTTTTGCTTCCCAAATGTCCCCTCCGCAGATAAGTGGACGTTACTGTTCACGCATACGTGCCCAGTAACTAAGTGGACTCTCAATCGCAGGAAGCAAAATTGCGGATAAAGCCGACCGAATTCTGCGGAATCGATACGGTCCTCTCCTGAATATCTCCGACAATCTGGTAAAACTTCTGGTTTATCCGATACATATGCGATTTGCGGTTAAAAAAGACCGTCTTTTCAAAGGGCCAGCGGATGACGGTCGGCGTCTTGAAATCCACTCCCAGTTCGAGAATCAGAAGCGCATGGTTTAAGGTTCCAGCCAGCCATTCCCGGTAGAGATTCCAGCTTTTCAAATAACCTTCCTCGATATACGGATTCGCCAGAACAGTGTTTTCTGTCAGCGGCGCCCCACAGTGCGGGCAGATACCATCCGCCACCTCGCCGCGCTCCCAGATATCCTTCGTACAGCCTTTCGAACACTGAAGCCAGTTCACATTACCGCACGGCGCCGTGATTTTCGCTTCATCCAACGAGCTTTCAAAGATGCGCGCATCCTTTGCGGTTGTCACGATAAAATAATCCTTCCCCTTTGTCATCGATGCCAGCGCCCGGTATGCCTCCTGTACCTCCGCGCCTCCCGCCTTCTCCCATTCGCTTCCAAGCCCAATCAGCAGAAATTCGCACGCCTTAAGCCGTTCCCGAAGCGTTTTAAGTTCCTCATCTGCTGCCGTTTCATTTCTTGTCTTCTCTGCCATCTTGATTTGATTCCCCCGTTTAAAAAAGAGTCTGCATCTTCGCGGAGCGTTTTTTTATTTCATAGGACGAAATTTCCCATGAAATAAAAAGAGCCTGGCATGCGCTCACGCACACGCCAGACTCCCCATCTGTAATGCAATTAGCTCTATGCGAAATTACTTAAATTACTTTAAGGTAACTTTAGCGCCTTCAGCCTCTAATTTAGTCTTGATGTCCTCAGCCTCTTCCTTGGAAGCGCCAGCCTTAACTACCTTCGGAGCACCGTCAACTACTTCCTTAGCCTCTTTCAGACCAAGACCTGTAGCTTCACGAACTACCTTGATAACTTTAACTTTGTTCGGGCCAACCTCTGTCAGCTCTACGTCGAACTCAGTCTTCTCTTCTGCTGCCTCAGCTGCACCTGCTGCTGCTACAACAACGCCTGCTGCTGCGGATACACCGAACTCTTCCTCGCAAGCTTTTACTAAATCGTTTAACTCTAATACGGATAATTCTTTGATTGCCTCAATGAACTCAGCTGTTGTTAACTTTGCCATTTTAATATTCCTCCTGTGATTGAATTTTAAATCGGCCTTATGCGGCCTCTTGCTTTACTATGCGGCTCTCACGCACCTTACACCCTGCTTTGCGGGTAAGGGTCTTATGCCTCCTGCTGCTCTGCGATCTGTTTGATAACACGAGCGAAGTTTGTGATCGGAGACTGCATGCTTCCAAGAAGTTTTCCAAGAAGAACTTCTCTGGACGGGATGGTTGCGATAACCTGCATGCCCTTTGCATCGTAGTAAGTATCCTCTACAACGCCGCCCTTGATCTCAAGCTTGTCTGCTTTTTTAGCGAACTCAGCTAAAATTCTTGCCGGAGCTGTAGCATCCTCTTTGGATACAGCCAGAGCGGTCGGACCCTCCAGATTCGGCTCCAGAGCCTCGAACGCGGTACCCTTAGCAGCGAAACGAATCATGGTGTTCTTATATACTTTATAAGTAACACCAGCTTCTCTTAACTGCTTACGGAGCTGTGTGTCCTGCTCAACTGTCAGTCCACGGTAGTCAACTACTACTGCGCCCTTAGCGCCGTTGAATAATTCTGCGATTTCAGCAACAACCGGCTGCTTTAATTCAACTTTTGCCATGATTGGTTTACCTCCTGTTTTATTTCTATAACCGCCTGGTAAACGTTTTCTGTAAAATAAAATCCCTCCGTCACTCGCAGGACAGGGGGATAGAAATATACAACGATATCAGTTCCCTCGGCAGGCGTATTAACCTTATGCCTTTCGGCACCTGCTGTCTTCGGCAGTTAAACACGATAAATACTATAACATAGAAGTCAATGGTTGTCAATAGACCTATTAACTTTTTTTATTTTGTAAAAATGCAGCCGCAACCTCCATATCCTCCGGCGTTGTCACCTTGATATTCCGGTAAGAACCTTCGGTCAGGCGTACCTTGTGATCGGTCATCGTCTCGACCACCATCGCATCATCCGTCACTCCCTGCTGGTACTCTTCCCGACTCATCATCTTGTCATACGCCGCGCGGATCAGCGGGTAAGTAAATCCCTGCGGTGTCTGAATCATCCAGACATGCGCCCGTTCCGGCGTCACAGAGGCAAATCCGTCCGCATCCGCCAGCTTGACCGTATCCTTTGACGGCATGCCTGCCACTGCTGCGCTATAACTTCGTATATCTGATACGATACGTTCAATCATCGGCTCGTCCACAAACGGACGCGCCCCGTCATGAATCAGGACGCAGTCCCCCTCCCCATAGGAAAGCTGGCTGCCGAGCGCCTTTAAACCCTTGTAGACCGAATGGTAGCGCTCTTTTCCGCCCGCAACGATAGCGCGCACCTTGGAAAATCCATATTTTCCTACAATCTCGTCCCGGCAGTACGCGATCTCATCCGCCCCGGTCACCAGAATCACATCATCGACCCGGCTCTCCTCAAACGCGTGAAGTGCATACCAGATGACCGGCTTTTCCTCCAGAAGGAGAAACTGCTTCTGAATCTTGCTTTTCATCCGTTTTCCCTGTCCGGCTGCCAGAACGATAGCGGCGGTGCGGGTCGGATGCGGTGTAATTTTCTCTTTCCCAAATTGATCCAATGTATGTTCCATCTCGTTTCTCCTCCATGCCAGAACGATCTCTTAAAACACTCTTTTTCCACTTTTTGTCAAATCAATATTTTTAAAAAAACTAACCGCAAAACAATTCTTCCTGAAAAAATTTGTATTATCTCTCGCCCAGCTTCAAATTCGGCACCGCATTCAGATCCCAGCCTGCGCGTGCGCCCTTCTTATATTCATAGTACGCCGCCGCTCCGATCATCGCCGCATTGTCCGTACAGAAGATCGGTGACGGATGGAAGAACTGGATGCCCGCCTCTTTACAGGCCTTCTCCATGCCCGCCCGGAGAGCGGAGTTGGATGCCACACCGCCGGCGATCGCCACGCGCTTATAGCCGTGCTGTTTCGCCGCCTCGATCGTGCGCGATACCAATACTTCCACAACCGCATTCTGGAACGAAGCCGCCAGATCCGGCACATGGATCTCCTCGCCCATCATTTTCGCATGGTTAATATAATTTAAGACCGCCGATTTTAAGCCGCTGAAGCTGAAATCATATGGATTGTCGCCCACTTTTGCCCGTGGAAACTCAATCGCATGTGGATTCCCCTCTTTTGCCGCCTTATCGACCTTCGGGCCGCCCGGATAACCGAGCCCGACCGCGCGTGCCACCTTGTCAAACGCCTCGCCTGCTGCATCGTCTCGGGTGCGTCCCAGAATCTCAAATTCGCCATAATCTTTCACAATCACCAGATGTGTATGTCCGCCTGACACGATCAGGCACATGAACGGCGGTTCCAGATCCGGATTTTCGATGAAATTTGCCGATACGTGCCCCTCGATATGGTGTACGCCGACCAGCGGCTTCTTCGCCGCATACGCGAGTGCTTTGGCTTCCGCCACACCGACCAAAAGCGCACCAACCAGCCCTGGACCGTAGGTAACTGCAATCGCCGTCATCTCCTCCAGACTCATATGTGCCTCTGTCAGCGCCTCTTCAATAACCTGGTTGATCTTCTCGATATGCTTTCTCGACGCAATCTCCGGCACAACGCCGCCAAACAGCGTGTGAAGATCGATCTGGGAAGATATGATATTGGAAAGAACGGTACGTCCGTTTTTCACGACTGAAGCTGCCGTCTCATCACAGGAACTCTCGATTGCAAGAATGTAAACATCTTCTGATGGGTGTCCGTTCTCTGTATCATGCACGGAAATCTCTGCCCCCGATACCGGAGCTTTCCCTAGTCCCCGTTCCAATGCTCCTGAAACTGGCATTTCCATCCGTTCTTCCTTCTTTTCTTCTATATTCTCTCTCTTTTCTTCCGTCTGCATCGCCCTTACTCCTCATCAAATCCCAACTCTGCCGTCCAGCCATCGCGGGCGGCTTTCGCTCTCGGGAATATCTCACGCACTTTATCCATATAATCATCCGGACGGATGAGCGACGGGCTGTAATGAGTCAGCCACATTTCCTTCGGCTGGGCCTCCTTCGCCAGGTGCGCCGCCTCCTGGAATGTCATATGCTTGTATTCTCTCGCCTTGGCTTCTTTCCCGTCCTCGCCGTACATGCCTTCACAGATAAACAGATCCGCATCCTTCGCGTACTCCGCAATTACCGGAAGCGGTCTCGTATCGGTACAGTATGCCACCTTGATTCCCTTCCGGTCACCTCCGAGCACCATATCCGGTGTCAGCGTTCTGCCTTCCTCCTCGATCGTCTCCCCCTTCTGCAGGCGGCTCCAGAACTTCTGCGGAATCTCCTGCGCCCGCGCGCGTTCCACATCGAACCGTCCCTTTCTCGGAATCGAAATCGAGTACCCATAACAGGTCACATTATGGTTGACCCGGTACGCATCAATCACATATGGTCCAATCTGAAGCTGCTGTCTCGGCTCCGTCAGCTCGATAAAATCAAGCGGAAACGGCAATTCCGGCGCGATCGTCCGCAGTGCCGTCACCACGCGTTCCAGTCCCTTCGGTCCAATCATCGTGATCGGCTCCGTCCGCTCCGCATTTCCCATCGTCAACAAAAGTCCCGGCAGACCGCTGATATGATCCGCGTGATAATGTGTAAAACAAATCACATCCACCGGCTTCGGGCTCCAGCCCTTTTCCTTCAACGCAATCTGCGTGCCTTCCCCGCAGTCTATCAGCAAATTGCTGCCCGAGCAGCGGACCATCAAAGCCGTCAGCCACCGATACGGCAGCGGCATCATCCCGCCCGTTCCCAGCAAACATACATCTAACATGAAGCATCCTCTTTTCTATTAAATAAATGATTCATAATAAATCTTTTTAATTAAAAGTCACGCAAAAAGCTGTCAAAACACCTTTTCTCCTAACTCCCATATCATTTAATAATATCATAAAGAAATACTATGTTGCAAGCCAGAAATTCAGCAATCCAATTCACAGGAGAGACGCAGATAGCGCACCGCCTGTCCCGCGTTTCTCCGTCCCCCTCACGACTCTACAATAGCTCCGTCCTCTCCTCCTTATCTGCCTCAATCAGAAATTCCCGCGTCACTCCATCATAGCACTCCTCGCACAGATCAAAATGATGCACCTCCCCATCTTTCTCCGAAAAATAGTCCCATGCCACATCAAAATGCGCCGCTCCTTCGCGCAGAATGCCTTCTTTCACCGCCAGCTTCTTCCCGCACCGGTTGCAGACAACCGACAGAAGAATGCCGCTCTCTCCATATTTTCTCATGCTCTCCTCGCCTTTCTCTTCTATATACGCAAAATGGAGAAGCCATGTCCTCCACAGCTTCTCCATCATTATACTGTTTTTTATACCGGTTTTTAAGCGGAAAGTGCTGGAAATACTTACAGTACCTTATATCCCTTCGATGTCAGGCAGATGCTGACCTCCCTCACATCGTCCGTGTGAAGCACCATAACCGGCTTGCCAGAATCACGATTGAAGGAGAGATACAGGTAATCCACATTGATATTGCTCTCTTCGAGGGAAATTAACAGACGGTTGAGTGCTCCGACCTCGTCATCCAGTTCGACGCCAAGCACCTCTGTCAGACGGCAGAGATAACCAGCTTCCGCCAGCACTTTCTCCGCGTGCTCTGGATTAGAAACAACCATACGGATAATACCGTACTCCGCACTGTCATTCGTGATCGAACCCCAGATGTTAATATTCTCCTTCTGAAGAAGGGATGTAATATTCTGTAAACGTCCTTTCTTATTCTCTGCAAAAATAGATACCTGACTCAGCATATGAACCTCCTACCGTTCTTTTCTTTTAATTTAACACTGTAAAGTGTTACGCTTTTATCTGTTAAACAGTATACTCATTTCCATTTCATCTGTCAATGCTTTTTCCGCTTCTTTTCCAATAAATCAGCGCATCTTCCGTCGGCCCGCTGTAATAATTCTTCCGAACCGCCTCTTTCTGAAAGCCATACGCCTCATACAGCGCAATCGCCGGGGCATTGGATGCACGCACCTCCAAGGTGATATCCTCGACGTTTTCTTCCTCTGCTTCCCTTAACAGCCGTTCCATCAGAAGCCGCCCATAGCCGCGCCCCCGGCACGCGCCGTGAACCGCGATCCGCATCAGCTCGCCTTCCCCGGCAATGACGCGGAAATTGCTGTAGCCACGGACGGTTTCATCCTCTTTCAGCACCCAGGTTTTATCCCAGCTGCTCGTCAGCAGATCCTGTAAAAGCTTCTCCGACCATGCATCCGAAAAGCATTCCAGTTCCAGTGCCCGGACAGCAGGAAGATCCCCCGGCTGAAAATCCACTATCTGAACACGAAGCTCTTTTTGCGTTCCCGTTCCTGCCGCCATTATTTCTTCTCCACGACCACAATACCGGCTGCCAGCTTATCCATCTCGCCCTGGCGCTCTGCGACCTCGCGCTCGCGCTCCGCCTGCGATTTCCGCAGATAATCCGGCTTGTGCTCGGCTGCCGTCTCGGTCTTTCCCTCTGCCAGATACACTGCGCCAAGCGCTGCCACCGCCGAAGCTCGCTGACGGCTCACCTGTGCCGGTGCAAACGAATACGGCACCTTCATCTCTTCCTCGATCACCACCCGGTTGACCGGCACACCGTCCCCCAGGAAAATCACGCGCTCGCCGCGCTCATTTAACTCGGCAATCAACGCATGGATATCCGTAATGTACTGTTCTTTCACAATCTCGAACTTCTCTTCATACCGATAGAGTCCCGTGTACACCTGCTGCCGTCTCGCATCCAGCATCGGGCAGATGAGCGCCGAAGCCCCGTACAGACAATATCCCATCGCATCCATCGTCGGCACATGGATCAGCGGCTTCTTGAGCGCCAGTCCCAGTCCTTTCGCTGTCGCAGAGCCAATCCGAAGCCCCGTAAAAGAGCCCGGACCGCCGGATACTGCGATTGCATCGATGCTTTCCAACGGCACCTCCAGCATTTTCACAATCTCATCAATCATCGGAAGAAGTGTCTGCGAATGCGTTTTTTTCAGATTCACCGTATATTCCGCCGTGATCACATCATCCGTAACAATAGCAACCGATGCCACCAGGGATGCGCTTTCGATTCCCAAAATTCTCATTTTCTCTTTCCTCCTGTCGCCGGCTACTGCTCGTTTACTGAAATTTTCCGGTAATCAAAGCCCTTTTCCAGATCCTTTTCAATCGTGATCTGGATCGGATGTTCCGGCAGGATCTCGCGGATGCGCTCCGACCATTCGATCAGGCAGATACCCTCGCCGTAGAAATAGTCCTCATAGCCAATCTCATCCATCTCGTCCACATCGCCGAGACGATATACATCAAAATGGTAAAGCGGCAGGCGCCCATCGTCGTACTCCTGCACGATCGTGAAAGTCGGGCTGTTGACCGGTTCCTGAATTCCAAGTCCCGCGGCAAACCCCTGCGTAAAAACCGTCTTTCCTACGCCCAGATCACCGACAAGCGTGAACACTTGCCCCGGCTTCGCATGCTGCCCCAGTTCATATCCCAGGTCATAAGTATCTTGTTCTTTATTTGACTCTATGATTTTTTCCATCATCATGTCCTCCTTTTGCAAAGCAAAATTTTATACGAGGG
>OIWV01001586.1_pt1 | contig 18880 bp, 20 predicted proteins | sample 1587751 | NCBI WGS metagenome assembly OIWV01 (sample SAMEA3888913, study PRJEB22519) | human gut metagenome | biome: human gut; feature: human-associated habitat; material: faeces | place: Denmark | collected 2010
CCGCCGAAGAGCGGTTTCATACGTTAGCACGGGGTTGGCTTGCCTACCCCGTGACGCCAACACACGCACATCTACCGCCGAAGAGCGGTTGTAGATGTCAACTCATGGTCGGTTCGCAAATCCAATAACACAAACGCAAATAATTCATACAACCGCCCTTCGGCGGTAGATTCTTCATCCAAATACCGACCCCAGGTAGGCAAGCCAACCTGGGGCTACGATTATACAACCGTCCTTCGGCGGTTGCCTCACCCATCGTCCGCCATCCATCGGATTGCGCATCCACATCGTCCGCCATCACCCATCTGATTGCGCCAACAGCGCAATACACCGCCATAGGCGAGAAACCGCCGAAGAGCGGTTTAATACGTTAGCACGGGGTTGGCTCGCCTACCCCGTGACGCCAACGCATCACCAATCTACCGCCGAAGAGCGGTTGTATAAACGTCATCCCATCGGTTTGCCTCGCCCCGTGACGCCTTGCGCCATACGCAGAGAGCGGAGCCTCCGTTTCCCGGAAGCCCCGCTCTTCGCCTTAATCAATTATTGTTTTCTTACAGCATAACTTTCTGTGCCTTGCCGTCGACAACAACCACATAGACACCCTTGTCAAGGCGAACCTCGCCCATGCCGCGGAATGCCAATTGTCCGGCTACGGTGTAGACTGCAAATGTCTTGTCGCCCTCAACGCGGATTACGCCGTTGGCTGCAACAACCTTAGCTGCCTCTGCCTCAACCTCTGCTACTGCTGATGTCGAACCTTTTGACGGTGTGAAAAACATGACGTCAAGTTCTGAGTTTCCGACACCATTTTTCAACACGAAATTCATATGAAATGCCTGTTGAACGTCTCTATTGCTGATGCTTTTTGTCGAAGTGCCAACAAACGAACCATCTTCCTGCGCATTAATTCTGAAAGATTCTATTCCGTGCAGCATGAACCATGCGTTATCTACGGTTTCCGCACCTTCATCAATCGTAACCTTAACGGTCACTGTGTTGTCGGCATTCACTGTCAAAAGAAGCCTGCCGTTAGGGGCAAATGAGTTTGTCTCTCCATATTTTTTCCAGTTCTCTGAAGTGAAATCGAAAGAATGATAAAGCACTTCACGGTCCGGTGTTTCCAGAGTGGTAAAATTAACTGTTTTGCTCTCGCCGGCATTGCCTGCTGCGTCGGCAATGGCAAGTGTCAGATTGTAGGTAGTGTTTGCCGTAAGTCCGTTCAACGCGATTATCTGATTTGAGCCGTCGGCTTTCACCTCTTTCTTCAATTCAGCAAATCCATTATCACCTGTCAGAGTAATGACGGCGCTGCCTGAATCATCTGTCACATTAACCACAATTTCAGCAGTCTTGTCCGTTACTTTTTCTACCACTGGATCTACGCCCCATTCCGGAGCCTTAGTGTCTGTGGCAATAGGATCGTTTGACATTCCTACCTTATATACTGCTGGAAGAATCTTTGTCATGGAAAAAGCCCCTTCCCCTGTAGGAAATAGGCGGAAGAAGAACTGGCCAAAAATTTGGTCTTTCTCCAATGTCTTACCTTCTGGAAGCACTTCACTCAACTTGATTGTATACTCATTTGCATTGCCAGTTGCCGCCATTACCTTGTTGTCAACTGGACCGACTCCACCTTCAATAAAAGCGCAGAATTTAAGCGCCGCTCCATCAGGAAGTGCTTCTGACAATTCTGCGGTAACAATCACATCATTATATCCTTCCAGCGTTTCAGCCTTCCAATTGATTTGCGGTGCCACCTCTTTTCCGCCAACTGTTACCTTTTCTGCCCAATCGTTGGGATAGAATACGCCATAGTAAGTTGCAACGACTGCTGCCTGTGCTGTTGTTGTAAACGTTACTGTTTTAACAGCTCCAATATTGCCAGCCATATCCTTAACACGAACGTAATATGTATAGTCTGTTTCTGGCGACAGTCCTTTCAACGCAATTTCTGTAGTTTCATTTGCTTTTCCGTTTACAGTTGCCTCAAATGTCTCAAAATCCGCAGTCTTTGACACTTCGTATGTCAGCGTCGTTGAGACATTGTCATTAGCATTGACCGAAATCGTTGCCGATGTTGAGTTTGCTACGGCAGTCGGGTCCGACACCCATGCCGGAGCCTCGGTGTCCTTTGCTGTGTTTTCTTCTCCCGCCTTATAAGCAATATGATTCGTTACAATATCCCCGACACCCACAATCGTCAATTTTAAAAAGAACCACGTTTCATGTCCTTTATCAAAAACAAATGCGCCTCCAGTGGTTCCAGACAAAGTATATGTTCCGTCTACCGATTGCGGTACTTCTATTTTAGTTTCACCAAAGCCATGCTCTGCAAAGAAATATGCATTAATGATTTTTTTGTCACAAGGAACGGTAAACTCAAAATTAAGTTTCTTCGTACTTTCAATATAAGTCAAAGAATAATCTACATCACTCTCCAACCCCTTGTCTCCACTCCAGTCGCTTGATGTGATTTTACCAGAGTAAGTTTGTGCGCTTGCCACACTTGCCGCAAAGGTTGCGAAAGCGAGCAACGCCATTTTTAATAAGTTCATTTTCATTTGTATAAATTTTAATGTTTGTTTTATTTATTTCCCTATTTCACTACAAATTTCACTACCGCATTGCCTTGACGGGCAATGTAGAGTCCCGGCTGCCAACCTGCGGTTGAAACCTCGGGTACCTCTGTGTTGGCGACCATCTGACCCATCACGTTGCAAACCACGATGCGTGCATCGGCTGCGCCGCGGAGCATGCCGTCTACATAGGTGAGCTTGTCGGCTGTCATAGAAGCCACGCTGCTGTCGTTGTCTGTAGCAAAGTAGATGTTGTCGAGAAATGCCTTGGCTGTACCTTCTGGACGAGCTACAAACTTGATTTGATAGATGTTGTCAAGACGGATGCCGTCGAATGATGTCAACGGCAGAACGATGGTGTTCCACTTTCCTGCCGTGAGTTCACCGCAATCAACGAGTTTCTCTGCACCCCAGATTGGAGTGACCTCAAGTTTGGTGAGCGTCAGCGGATAAACGTCGAGGTGGAGGTAGAGCATATCGCTGGCGTCAAACGCCGGCTTGTTGTTGTTGAGCTCAAGACCGAGGTAGTTGAAGTTGTCAAGATACATCGCCTGGTCATCGGCGGTAAGTTGCAAAAATGTCGCTGTTGTCGACTGTCCCCATCCGCCGATGCCGAACGGGCAGACCGGAGTATACTCATCACAGAAGATTGAGAACACTTTCGAGGCTGGCAACGATGCTTTGGTTGCCGGCTCTGGCAGAACGTTTGTCGATGCGGCGATTGTAACGACGTCGGCACACTCGTTGCCTTCGGCGTCGCGAGCCTTGACTGTGAAGTTATAGTCGGTGTTGGCTGTAAGTCCGTCGAGAACCACCGTGGTGGCTTCGCCCGACACGCCGCCAACTGTCTTGCTGTAGGATTTTGCCTCGTCGGTTACGACAAATTCAACAGCACCGCTGTTGTCTACTGCCGTGCAGGAGAGTGTCACTGTTGTGAATGCCGACTCTACGAGCGTGGCTGTCAGCTGGGTAGGTGCCTCGGTGTCGACGTCGGTCGATGTGCTCCAGAAATAGACATTGTCTATATAAAACGTTTGACTCTTGACGTTGTCAAACTTGATTTGATACACGTTGGCAAGGTTGGCGCCTCCGTCGGCAAACACCTTGGTGTCAAGGTCGACGCTTGTCCATTTGCCGGCACTGACTTCTATGGTCTGTCCCACTTCCGCGCCACCAGTGATAGGCACCACGCGGACAGAAAATGCGGCGTCGCCATAGATGTCAACGTGGAGCTTGTCCATCGCTGCGGTGTTGACTTTGCCGAATTGCCATCCGAAGTAACCCAGGTCGGTTGTGGTGAACTTAGCCACATTGTCGGTGCCACCGATTTTCTCCAGAGCGTAAGTTGAGCCGCTGCCCCATTCTCCGAAATCAAAACCTGTCGACGCATAGGCATCGCTGTAGATTGAAATCACCTTGCTCTTTGCCAATTCGGGAGGTGTCGGAGCGGAAGTTGTTGGTTGTGCAAATGCATTGACCGACGAGATCATCGCACCTGCCATAAGTACAATTGAGTATAAATTAGCTTTCATTGTTGTATTATTTTTTAAGTTTTTATTTATTTCACTACAAATTTCACTACCGCATTGCCTTGACGGGCAATGTAGAGTCCTGGCTGCCAACCTGCGGTTGAAACCTCGGCTGCCTCTGTGTTGGCCACCATCTGACCCATCACGTTGCAAACCACGATGCGTGAGGCTGCCGTCGTGCGGAGCGTCGTGCCGTTTGGACGCAAATCAAGATATGCCGAATTGTTGTCAATTCCCGTATGCTCTGCCGCCATTGATGCCGTGCCGAGCAGTAGGCTGGTTGCAATAATGGTGAATAAGTTTTTCATACGATTTTAATTACGTTGGTTTTATGCTGCAAATTTACGCGCATCGCGCGCGATGTGTTCATTTTATTACTCAACAAAAACTCACAAACCACTACAACAAAAACTCAACAATAAAAGCCAAACCTCTAATATTTAGCGGTTTGGCTTTATTTTTCACATTTTTTAAACCACGACATCCGATTTCTGTTAAAAAACTGCGCGCAAACCGCCGTTTTCCGCCGTTTTCACTGCGGAAAAGGCGCCGTCGACTGCCGTCACAGGGCTACGTGAATCCAGCGGCCGCCCTGTTCCCACAGCAGTTCGATGTGGGGAAGCGACTGGAGGATGCGCATCAGTTCGGCGTTGCGGCCGCTGCGGGTGTCGAGGTCGGCGGCGCGCCCCTGCAGATGATATGAGCGACGCGCTCCGCCCACCAGTCGGTTCACCGCGCAGTTGCGGTAGCCGCTGTTGACGTAGATTGGCGCGCCGAGGCGTTCTCTTGCGGGGTCGAGCACGCGCTCGGCGAGACGGCGCAGGTTTTCCCGCTCCACGGCGCCGGGATTGTTGGCTATGCCGTGGCCGATGGCGGTGTCTGAATGTGTAAGTTCTTCAATGGTAAAATGTTTCATTTCTTCAAGTTTTTAAGGTTGTTGATAATTTTGGTTAATTTCTCATTGTCGGCAGCGGATTCGAGCAGGTCGAGCAACGCGCCTACATCGGTGCGCTCCTTGTCGCTGCCTTTCTCAAAGATGCTTTTCACCTCTATCCCTGCCATGCCGAGCGACCCGAGAAGCGTGAACAGCGGCACGGTGGGCACGGCATAGCCTTCAACTGCGCGCATAAACCACGCACCGGCTATCTGCATGGCGTCGACAACAGTAAGCACCACAAGCACGTTGTAGTAGCGCGCCAGCTTGTCGACGGTGCGGCGGAGCGAGCGGCTGCGTGTTGCCTCGCCGCGCTTACGGGATTTGCTGATGCCGCTTGCCATGTCGGCGCCCACCGCGGCGAGAACGAGCACATACTCCGTAACCACCACACTGAGAAGCCACCACAGCCGGCTCCATTCCATTTCAATAAAATTGTTTTCCATAGCATTTCGTTTTTACTTTTTATGCAAAATTAAACTCCTTTCCGCAGCCGTGACCGCGAAAAGGAGCAACCTTCTTTAATTTATTTTGTTTTTTATGTCTTATCCACGTTTTGTGGTGTCGGGCTTGGCGCCGTATGTCGCCTTGTCGTGAGCCACCTGTTCGGGACTGCGGAGCACGGGCAACTTCATCACCGTGGCACTGTCGACATACACATCGGTGTTGCCGCGCCACGGCATTTTCATTGAATAGCGCACGTAGTCTACAAGCAGCACGCTGTCGCCGCGCATGGCTTTGTAGATTTTCTCGCCAAGTTTTTGGTCGCGCACGGAAAAATGAAAAATCAAGTCATTTGCGTCGGTCACTCGGTCGGGATAGTCGGTGACCATAGTGCATTCGTAGGAGTCGAACAGCAGTCCGCTGCTGAGTTCCACCTTCACGAGATAGCCGCGCACACAGCCTTTGTCCACTTTCTTCGACACGAAGAGCATGTTGACAACTATCGCCGCAACTACAAGAAGCGTGCCGGCAATGATTATCCGGCGCCACCGCCTACGGCGGCGCTGACCGTTGGTCACGATAAAGTCTTCGCGGTATTGCTCTTCCTCCGGCACTGCCGGCGCGGCTTGCGCCTCGGACTGTGCGGGTTGCGCCTCGTCGTCGCGTTCTTCTGCCGGACGCTCGTCCTCATCGAAATAATCGTCTATTCTAAGTGCCATCTCTTAGTTCCCTTCTTTTGTTTTATTCATCAATATGTAGACGTAGGAATAGATTCCCAACGCTATCAGCAACAATGTCTGTGTGCCCCAAACGAGCATGGCAAACGCGGTGGCGTTGGCGTCGGGACGATTGATCGAGAACGTGCCTACTCCGTAGAGCGACAGGCCGAAGATTATCGCAATGTGCCATGCGCCGAGGCCTCCGTTGGTGGGTATGCCCATCGAGATGCTGCTCAGCACGAAGCACACCAGTGCGCAAACAATGCCGAGGTCTTTCGTAAACGGAAAGGCAAAGAAGCAAACGTAGAGCTGCGTGAAGTAGCAGCCCCAGATGAGAAGCGTGTAAAACAGAAACCAGCGCTTGCCTTTCATCTTTGTTATGCTGTAGAAGCCTTGCCACAGTCCGGCGATGGCATTGTCGATTTTCTGGATAAACGCGAAGTGCTTGCCCAATTTGAACAACGCTACAACGAGTCCGGCGACGACTGCCACTCCTATCCATGTGACGGGCGATGTCACGGTATTGAATATGCCGTCCTTGACTTGAGGGAAGGCATCAAAAAACTTGTCGAACGCAGACCACGCAAGACACATCGTCACAAGGGTCAACGTCAGAACGGTGACGGTGTCCGACAGGCGGTCGGCGACCATCGAGCCTACCACTTTGGTAAACGGGGCTTTCTGGCGACGCGAGATGTAGCCGCAGCGCCACACCTCTCCGAGGCGTGGAAAAACAAGATTGACAGCATACGTGCCGAATATCGAAACCACAAGCACTCCGAGCGGCGCATCGATGCCGAGCGCACGCAGTTGCAAACGCCATCGCATGGCGCGGAACACGTGGCTGAACGTTGATATTACGAGCATTACGCCAATCCAAGTGTAGTCCACGTCGTAGCGGAGGATGTTTTTCATCTGCTCCACATCGACATTGTTATAGAGCCAATAAAACAATCCTACTCCGACAACCAATGGTATGACCACCTTGCACACCGTGCCCAACGATTTCTTTATCTTTTCTTTTTCCAATTTCTGACCAAATTTTAAAATTCGCACAAAGTTAGTGCAAGTCGAGGGAAAAGAAAAGTGCTTGCACAATTTTCTTTTCCGAGACGCAGCCTAACTTATCCAAAGTCAGTGCAAATTATTTCAAACCCATTTTTTGGAAATAATAGTCAAGCACGTCTTTTGCTGCTACAAACGAGCTCTGGCGGGCGGCAAGCACATTGTCCTGCTTCACCTTCAGCAACGCCTCCACCTCAGGGTCACGGTAGAAGTGCGCCTTCAGCTGCTCGTCGATTGTCTCATACATCCAATATTTCTCCTGCTCCATGCGACGGTGCTCGAAATAGCCGTTGCCTTTGACAAACTCGAAATAGCGGTCAATCATCTCCCACACTTCTTTGATGCCGATGCCGTAGTAGCCCGAATAGGTCAGCACTTCGGGTATCCAGCCCGACAATGTGGGCGGAAACAGATGCAACGCGCTCTGAAACTGTGCTTTGGCAAGGTTGGCGCGCTCAATGTTGTCGCCGTCGGCTTTGTTGATGACTATGCCGTCGGCCATCTCCATGATGCCTCGTTTGATGCCCTGCAGCTCGTCGCCGGTGCCTGCCAGCTGTATCAGCAGGAAGAAGTCGACCATCGAATGCACTGCCGTCTCGCTTTGTCCCACTCCGACGGTCTCCACAAAGATGTTGTTGAAGCCGGCGGCCTCACAAAGCACGATGGATTCGCGAGTCTTGCGTGCCACACCGCCGAGAGAGCCTGCCGACGGGCTGGGGCGGATGAAGGCTTTGGGATGAATCGACAGTTTCTCCATGCGGGTCTTGTCGCCGAGGATACTGCCTTTGGTGCGCTCGCTGCTCGGGTCGATGGCGAGAACGGCGAGTTTGCCGCCGTCTTTAAGCACATGCAGTCCGAACTCGTCGATCGACGTACTCTTGCCGGCGCCCGGCACTCCGGTGATGCCGATGCGGCGCGAGTTGCCTGCCGACGGAAGGCACTTTTCTATTACTTCCTGAGCCAATGCCTGATGCTCGGGCACCAGACTCTCCACAAGCGTCACCGCTCGGCTCAGCACAGTCACGTCGCCCTTGAGGATGCCTTCCACATATTCGCCGGCTGTCATCGTGCGGCGGCGCTTGCGCGGATGGAAGTAAGGGTTGACTTTCGGTGGCTCTGCCACTCCACTGTTGACAGCAAGTCCGGCAAACTCTTTGCTGTTCTCCGGATGGCTCACCATATTGTGATGCTCGTCATGATCAAGAAATTCCATATCGTTGTGTCTTTTGTTATTTTTGTTTTTTAACTGTTTCTGTTGTGCCTACAGTGCGTATCTGCACGGTGCCTTGCAGCGGGTCGTTGGTGAATATCACCACACTGCTGTTGAGCAGTCGGCCGTCGGCCATCTTGCTCGGGTCGAGCGTTATGCAGATCTTGCCTTTCCGGCCGGGCTTCAGGCATCGCGCCGTCTTTTTCACTGCCACCGCATCGTCCATCGTGCCGGTGCCGGTGATGTGAAGGTCGGCTTTGCCGATATTCTCTATCTCCACGCTGCGCATAATCTTCTTCGTGCCTATCGGGGTGAAGTCCACCCTGTCGGCGCGAAGCCTCAACTGCGGTGCGGAGGCATAGTCCACTTTCTCTGGATGCGCTGCCACCACTTGCGCCGTGGCGGTTATCACGCCCATACTCCTGCCGTTGGCTTTGACGGCTATCTGCGTGTCGGCACGCCCTGTCTCGTCGGCACTGTCTGTCTGAAAGACGATGCTGAACGAAGTCAAGTCGCCGGGAGCCACCTCTGCGGAATCGGCAACCACGACAAAACGCTTGTCGGCGCTCTCAAACGAAAGGCTGAGGGTGTCGCGACCGGCATTGTAGGCTATCACGCTTGTCTGGCGGCGGTGTCCCTGCCGCACGTCGCCAACCACTGCCGTGCGCGACGTAAGCCGCAAATCACCGGCTTTCTCCGGAAAAATCCGCCCTACGGTCTCTCCCTCGGGGCGCACCTTGCCTGCTATCTGCAGCTGTGTGGTTCCCTTGTCGGTATGCACAGCCACATGCTTCTTGAACGGACCCGGGCGATACGACGGATTGAACTCCACAAGAAGGCTGCCGCTGTCGCCGGGCAATATCACCGTGTCGGCAAGCCTTGCCGTCGTGCAGCCGCACGATGACGATGTGCGCTTCACCACCACCGTGTCGGCCCCGCCGTTGCGATAGGCAAACCGGTGAGCCACCTTGCCGTCGGCTTCCTTGATGATGCCGAAGTCCCACGCCGTCTCCTTCCATTGCAACTGCGCGGAGACAGCCGCGGCGACAAGCGCCGCCGTCAATATCACCGTCAGTCTGCGCATTACGGTATCACGTTGCCTTTAATCCTCAAATACGCCGTCCCGCCGTTGGTCACCACCGTGACGGTCTTGTCAAACGCTCCGCGGCGGCCGTCGGGCTTATACGTCACTCCGATTTTGGCAGTCTCGCCGGGGGCAATGGGCTTCTTTGGATAAGCGGGCTTTGTGCAGCCGCACGAAGAGCGCACCGTGCGGATTATCAACGGCTCGTCGCCAGTGTTGCGAAACTCGAACCAGCATGTCACGTCGCCGCCTTTCTCCTTGACATATCCAAAGTCATGTACTTTTGTCACGAGCGTCATCTTCGCCTTTTCGCCGGCGAATGCCGGAAGCAGCGACATCATTGCGATTATCACAAGCAAAAGTCTCTTCATTTTTCACATCTCCTTTAATTATGCAAAATTAGCAAATAGCGTCATCCCTGTGCAATTTCTTCGCCTAAAAATGTTTAAATCGCCCTGCCTCCACCTTTCCTGCCCCGTTTTTTATAGCCTCCGCCCTTGCTTTTTCAAAAACAACACTCTATCTTTGTGAAAATTACGAACTTGGCGTCTATATGAAACCTGTCTTTGCCATACCACTGTTTCTGCTTGCCCTGCCTATGGTTGCGGCGGAGACACCGATGAGCTATGTGCGCGTGATCGAATCTTACTCGCCGTCGCGCAGCGAGCCGGCGGCATTCTTCGATATGGCGCGTGTCACGACAACTTATTTTGACGGGCTGGGACGCCCGGTGGAGACTGTACGCGTGGGTGCGGGCGGCGATTTCGAGGACGTGGCGGAGCTGACGGTCTACGGCCACGGCGACAAGGTGGCGGAGCGGTGGCTGCCGGTGGGCACGCACAGCGGAGGGGCGTTTGTGGCGCCGGCATCGCTGATCGGAGAGGCCAAGGCGTTCTACGGATGCGACAGCCCGCTGACGGCTTTTAAATACGAGTTGTCGGAGGAAGGCAGACCGGTGTCGATGACGCGCCCGGGGGCATCGAAGCCCCGCATCATGGAGCATGGATTCTGCTTCGACGAGACGGTTCCGATTTTTGATGTTGACGGCGAAGGGCGGCTGGTGCGCCAGGGATACTACAAGGAGGGGACGCTGAGGTTCTCGATTGAGACCGACGAGACGATGACGTACTCTCGCTCGGTTTTCACGGATTTTGACGGACGCAAGGTGGCGGAGCTTGAAGACGACGCTTGGACTTTCTGGGTCTACGACGAGTGCGGAAGGCTGAGGTTCACGGTGTCGCCCGAGGGGGCACGGAGGCTGACGGCCGACGGCGTGTGCAACTCAACTACGGTGGAGCAATACTGCTCGGAGTGGCGATACGACGGACGCAACAGGGTGACGATGAGCCGTGTGCCCGGCGTGGCGCCGACATATTATGTCTACGACCGGCTCGGTCGGCTGGCGCTCGAGCAGGACGGCTGTCTGCGCAGCCGCGGGCAGTGGCGTTTCTATGCCTACGACAGCGACAAGAGGCTTGCCGTGGCGGGCGTGACGGTTGGAATTTCACAACTGCCGTGGACGCGGGAGGAGCTGGAACGGAAATATGCACAGTCGGAAATCTCGGCGGTGTTCGACGCCGCGGTCGACAAGGATATGCACATGTGCTACCGTCTCGAGAATGCGCCCGACCGCGACTACAATCTCACAAATGCTTGGTACTACGACTCATACGACTTCTGGACTTCCGACTGGACTCTGCCGTCGGACGAGGAATACACCTTTGAGCGCGCGCCGTCGCGCCTGGGCAAGCCCACGGGTTGCGCCGTGATGGGCGGCATGGGCTTCCCGGAGTTCACGGTGTGGCTCTACGACCGCCGCGGACGCGAGCGCGCCCGGTGCCGCAGGCAGTACACGGCGGAGTTCATCGAAAGCACGTTCACCGACTGCAATTTCATCGGGCGCCCAACGCGCTGCCGCACCGTGCTGTCGCTGCCGCAAGGCGAGTTTCAGACGAATCCCGACGAGGTGACCATCGACCGCTGTTTCTCATACATGCAGGACGGTGGGCAGCTATATGCGGAGGAAATCCGGGTGGACGGCGGAAAATGGGAGCGAGTCTACCACGACTATGACGCCGCCGGCAGGCTTGTGAGGCGGAGAGGCGGCAGCGACGGTGCGACCGGCTACACGCTCGATGCGGAGGGGCGCGTCACTGCCATCGCCAACAACAGCTACAGCGAGACGCTCTCCTTCGCCGCCAATGGCTTGGTGACAGAAAAAACCACAAGCGTTGCCTACGGCGGAGAGAAGTTCGTCCAGCGCATGGAGTACGGCTACGGCGCCCACCGCTTCCTGACGGCGGCGATATGCGGGGAGAGCAACCTGTCGCCGTTTACGGAGCTTTTCTCCGAGACGTTCGACTACGACCTCAACGGCAATGTCACGATGATAAACCGCGGATACCCGGCGGTGCAGGAGGCTGCAATCGAATACGAGGGCAACCGCGTGAGCCGCATCGTCGACTCATCGTCGCCAGCGATGGCGGTATATGCGCCGCGGTTTGCAGAGGGTGAATACGACCGTCCGATTGTCTACGACCAGTGCGGGCGCATAACAGCCGACCGCACACGCCGCATCGCATCAATTCTCTACAACGACCGTCACCTGCCGATACGCTTCACGATGGACAACGGCAACACACTGAGCCTGAGCTACAACGCCGACGGCGTGAAGGAGCGCGAGACGGAGACAAGCTATTACGTCACGACCGTGACTCGCGTTGAGAACGGCGACACGGTGGTGCGCGAGCAGAAGCGGGCGCGATCCACCCTCCGCGAATACTACGGCGACGTGCTGCGCGTCGGCGGTAGGACTCGCCGCCTGGAGTGGAGCGGCGGATTCTTCTCCAAGGACGACAACGGACGCTGGCACAGCCACCGCTACGTGCGTAACTCGCTTGGCAGCATCGTGGCTGTAACCGACAGCGCCGGCACGGTGGAGCAGGCTGTTTGCTACTACGCCTCCGGGCTGCCCGTCTACAAGGCGCCCAACAGCATCCCAGCCACGCGGCGCATGCACGTGGGCAAGGAATTCGAGCAGTTCGAGAGCATAGATTGGTATGACAACGAAGCCCGATTCTACGACCCTCTGCTCGTGCGCTTCACCACGCCCGACCCGCTCGCTCTCTCCTACCCATCCCTCTCCCCCTACGCCTACTGCGCAAACAACCCGGTATGCAACGTGGATTTGGATGGAAAGGCTCATTTTATGCATAATGGTAAAATTATCGGCAACGACGGCATTGACGATGGAAAATTGTTCGTGCTGAAAACAACGGAAAAGTATTTCCGAAATCGCAATGAAATTATACCTGGCGCCGGATTGCCTAAAAAATTGGAAAAAGCTACAATCAATTTTATCAAAGAAAATAACGGGGATACAGAGATGTTCGGAACAAATCCTATTGCATACGAAAATTCAATTGAAATTGCAAGACAGAGCATCCGACAAAATATGATAAACGCCATTGGAGATGATAGTTCCGGCGATACGGCAGACCGAAACAATCGGGAATATGGCGGATATATAAACGACGGCATAGTTTTTACTTCCGCCCCAGGTCCGGTCGGCTCTCCTGACCGACCTTTGTCGATGGTGGTCAGCGCACCTCCAAACGCACCGATGTTCCATAGCCACCCAAGCGGAAGTGTTGGCATATATCCTAATGACACGAAATACCCACAACCGCCATCTTCCGCTGATATTAAGTATGCAGGAGATGGTGCAAACTATTGCTTTGGAATGGGAGACGGAAGAGTATATATCTACGACAGAGCAGGTGTACAAGCCATTGTCCCATTGAATGATTTTGTAATGCCTAAAATTATAACCAAATGATAAAGCATATATTATTGACCGTAGCTGCAACATTGTTGTGTATCTGCAGAATCGATGCCCAATATAGGTTGAATATGGACTCTATAATAAACGAGAGTATCAGAATTGTAACTAAGGATATTATATCCAAGAATCCAGAATATGCAGAATATGGAAGGATTGTATTGACAGACAATACGCTGCCTCCGTTTTTTAAATTTGACAGTAAAGAAAAGCACCTTGGAATACTTCGCGCTTCTTCTATGAGCCAAGACGAACTAATAGCTAAGAAAAATCTTGGAGACACAACTATTTGTTTAAATTTCTGCATTTCGTCAGAATATTACTCTTGTCAAGAATTTATAACATTCGAGGTTGCGAAATACTTGTTACATCCGTATAAACAAAAAGACGGAATTCAGATTATTTATAAACTGAATGAAGATAAAAATATTTGGGAATACATCGGCATCGTCAAACTACCCAGTTGTCCACTCTGCACACAAGAAGATGATTTTCCTATCGGTTTAACAAAAGACTCTATAGATATAGAATCTGATGTTTATTCAAATCAGACATTCCATATATACTCTGATTCAAATATATTTTACAAATATATCGCACCTAGCGAGATTATCTTTTGTAAAGAATTGAATGATTATTATAACTTAGTCAACAATGTCGTTATTGACGATATTTCTATAGAGACTTTAACTCGCAAAGTCCTTGAGAACAAGGCTAATGGGAAGTTCTTATTCAACAGTCTCTGTAAAGAGGAGATTGTATCAAACCTAAAACAGACTGACAAAGATGTATTCTATTGGATAACTTGGGACGATATGGACATCTACGGCAATACCTTGTCAATCAAATTGTCTTTAAATGGTTGCAAATTAGACAAAAACGGGCATCTCAATATTGACAATCTGGGCTATCGGAAATTTAGATACATAATAAATTCAGATTAAGATGCAAATGCTTATGACATCACCCAACCACATCCCAGCCACGCGCCGCATGCACGTGGGCAAGGAGCTGGAGCAGTTCGAGAGCATCGATTGGTATGACAACGAAGCCCGATTCTACGACCCTCTGCTCGTGCGCTTCACCACGCCCGACCCGCTCGCTCTATCCTACCCATCCCTCTCACCCTACGCCTACTGCGCAAACAACCCGGTACGCAACGTGGATTTGGACGGAAGAAAAGCTATAAGAATTATAGATGAAGGAAATAAGACTGTGACAATCAAAGCTGATTATTATGTTGTTACATCGGATATAGGTTCATTGTATTCTGAAACAAAAATAGTCCCAGGTTATTCTCTGTCTGAAATCGAAGAGTTGAACAACTCAATTTCAAAACACCTCAATAATTTGGGATTAGTCGTAACCAACGGCGAATATTCTGGGTATTCGGTTGTTTTTGATTTGACTTTCATTGGCGCTGACCAAGTAAAAGCCGAAGCCATGGCCACAGCGGATAATTTTGAAGGATTCAATATCGGAAATACTTTCAGGCGTGGCGACAAAACAAATCATAGGTTAAGAAGAGAAGAGCATCCTGATGGTTCCTACACTGCTGTTGGAGGAATAACACATCTTAAAACAGCCATTTTAATGAACATAGATTTTGATACGCAGATGAATCGGCTGCACGAAATATTCCACACGTTCGGCTTTGACGATGAGCAAAATGCGAAAGGCATTATGTCGTATCCCCCACAGAATCCAAATGAAAAAGATGTTGAAATACTTATGACAACACCGTATATGCCAACTTTAAAAAAACCGATACAATGAAAAAACTGATTTTGATGACAATTCTGTTCTTAACGCTGCAGTCAAGCGGCTATATAAATTTCAAGGGCGCTCATTTCCGTAAATTGGAGGAAGGAGAACACTATTACTATATTTTGAGCATCTCCCCTCTGAATAAAAATGAGCGACCATATTCTATGGCTGCCATTTCTGACTTCTTTTTTCTGAACAGGCTATCAGAAAATGATGATTGTAACGACTTTGTCAACAAATTCTATAATTATGCAGATTATGCCTCTGAATACACAATGGGATTCTATGAAATACATTCCAAAAAATTCATTAAGACATCGGAATATATGGAGCTGTACAACCAATATCTATTGGTCTATTCAGACGAATTTTCAGATATTGTTTATTATCTAACCGATGGGTCAATAGTCTTTGTATCCTCTGCTGTTGTGAAGAGCCCCGTCTATATAGCCGACTATCACGCTTCGTTGTCATCGGAATATCCTGTGAAATACAGCACAGGTAAGACTTCTTTCTTTACCAGGTTAGAATATCAGAAGAAAGCGGTGCTCAATAAAGACAAAATAATTATAAAAGCAAAAAAACAATAATATGAAAGGAATCGCCGGGTATTATACCGTTCCAGTTACCAGTACTTCAAAAATGATTGATAAATTCCTGAACATAATAAAATGAAAAAAGTTTTGTTGATAATAGTTTTGTATGCACTCTTTCCAACATGGTGTATGTCAGAGTCTTTGAAAATTGATGTTTATAGGGCACAAAACCTTGAAAACAAATTAAATTATCGTGACTCAGAGCGAGCATTTAAATGTCTCGCAAACGGAATCAATTTGACAACCACATCAAGATTTTTAAATGTGATGACAGAATTGTATGGAGATTCTATTACAAATTCATTTTATAACGAAAAGAAATATGTTAGAATACATATACTCATTAACAATTCAACCAGAGAATGCATTCTGACCATACGACCTATAAATAAAGATTCTGATTTATGCTTTTATAATTTTATTAAGAATCATCTGCCGGAAATGGTTAGGGCATATTGTATTAAATATGGAAATTTTGTCACATTTGATAGCACAGCCAATGACTGTGAAGAAATAGTATTCGGTTTGATGAGTTTATGGGTATACAATGAAAACCTTCGTACCTTAGAGCAGATATTGTCTCATGATAAAGATTTTGAGTTTGAACCAGATGTTTTCAATCGATATAAACTCATAAAAAAATCTGTCCACATTGACCGGATTGTATTAATTGATTATGATGATTATTATTTAATGGTCAGACAAGTTATAACTGGTAAGACAAGTTATTGAGCCTTATTCCCTTCAAAAGAATTGATATTGAAAAGATTCAAATACCGACCTTGTTAATAAGATATTAAAAGCTAAAAAAGAAACTATAATAAACGAAAAACAATGAGAAAAACAATCTTAATATTATTTATATTCATAGGTTCTTCATTGTCTTTTGCGCAAGATAACAATATATCCATAAAAGAATACAACTATGAGTATTACCATTATTATGGCACCGAGAAAACGTATGTTTGGAATCTTGTGATTACAAATAATTCAGCTGAGAATTATCTTACATGGATAAACAAAAACGACAACGTTATGGACTACGCAGAGGAAACACAGATTAAAAATTTCTTTCGTGCAGGACGCCCTCGCCTATTCTTTCTTTGGTTTGATGGCGAATATTCGGAAAAAATACTTGGTCAGACATTCTTGAAGCTTTTGAAGCCAGGAGAGTCCTTCTCATATAACGTGGTACAAAAAGTCAAAAAAGAGCCTTCTATAAAAAAGAAAATTTCAATTGCAAAAGAATCAGTTGTGCAAATATATACCCAGTTCAAAATTTCAGAATGTTTTGACGTCCCATATCTGTATGCTTATAACAATCTTTGCTTATATGAAGAATAGGTTTCCAAGACACAGTGCCAGAACGGTTGGTAGCCCGACCCGCTCCATCTCCCCCTACGCCTACTGCGCAAACGACCCGGTATGCAACGTGGATTTGGATGGAAGAAAAGTAAAACCTGTGGGAGATGCTGAGTTTCAAATGATTTTAAAGACACTGCCAAAAGAGTCTCGTGAATATGTGACATTGGACAGCAATGGCTATATAGACTATGATTCGATGTCTGGGTACTGTGGTGATAGTTATAATTTCAATTGCTTGCGGACTTTGGTAAATGATGGTCTGACAATCGATGTCGTGCTTGACAACAAGTACACATATGTGAATAAAATGGGAAACATTGGGGTTGGCAATATGAATCATACACCATTTAATCCACAATTTGATGAAAAAGATACTGATCCAACATCAATAGGATGCCCAAGCACTGGAGAATCTGGGACATCTGGGAAAACTCTCTTCCCTGACAGAGAAGGTTTTGAAAACTCTCCTTCAAACAATATTATAATTATTATAAATAATAAATTCTCTTCAATTGGACAGATTGAATCATTTGCTCATGAAGCATATGGTCATGCTCTGCTTTATTTATTAAATGGAGGAGATCATATTGGAGCATCACACCAAACAGTTGGTTCAGGTTGGATTGAAAAGAATAAAAATCTGATTAATCTTCTGTTGAAAACAAAAGAAGAAACACTAAAAAATGAAATACAATGAAAACTAAAATTCTAATTTTATCAGCTATAATTGTTTTTTGTATACAAGCAAAAAACAATGACATTTCTTATGAAGAGACTTGTTATCGCTATATCGTTCCACATGGCCCTATCAATAGACCATCAGGCTCTTACTCTTGTGTATGGAACTATGAAATTACAAATAATTCCAATCAAAACTATGTGACTTGGATCAATCGACTTGATAGTATGTTGGTGTTGTCTCAAGATAGGCAAAGTGACATCTTCTTCAATCGGAGAGTCGGGGAGAGCTATTCTTGTGTTGCAGAAGCATGGAGTAACGGATTTACAGGAATTGCTGTCGGATCGACATTCGTCAAAAGAATCAAACCCAAAGAGTCATTTACATATATTGTAATTGTGCCGAATGCGACCGATTCTTTAACGACATCTGTTTTTAAAAGCCATATTTCTGTGGTCAAAGAAGATATTGCTTGCAGGAGTCTTGGCATAATGCATCCAATTGACTCAATGTTTCTATTTAAGCCAAACCGTATTTGCCTGTTGGAAGACAGCTTGATTTTCATTCATCTAAAATCTAAAACAAAATAGAAGTTACAATGGAACGAGCAATCCTATTATTTGTCATCCTTTTCAGCCTATCTCCATTGGCCAACGCCTCTACGCCCAATGCGGAGACCGATTCTATCATCCTCTATAAAGATGTGTTTTTCCGTGGGACAAGGCTTTTTCCCAAAGACATTAATGGAGATACAGTTCGGGCTATCGAGAGCCGGGTATTCAAGGTGCTGCTGTCGAACGACACATTGGTTGCCGTCACTGACAATCCAGCAGTATTCCCGGATGAATTGAAAAAGCTCTCAAGAGGACAAATAAGAATGCGTTTCATGAAAAAAGGCCATTCTCTTACGTTCGATGACGACGTGCCAAGCACTGTGTCGATTCACGCCACAAAAGATACGTTGGAATATATTCGAGACATCCCAGGACCAGGATATCCATACACAATTTGGAATGTATAATCCGCAAATCGAAATGTTCGCGCGTTTCAAAATGAAAAGTTCATTTC
>OIWV01001602.1_pt1 | contig 18731 bp, 15 predicted proteins | sample 1587751 | NCBI WGS metagenome assembly OIWV01 (sample SAMEA3888913, study PRJEB22519) | human gut metagenome | biome: human gut; feature: human-associated habitat; material: faeces | place: Denmark | collected 2010
CCTCATGGGAGTTTTAGACCCAACACGAGGCTGCTTAGTCAAAATAATTTAGTGAGCCCTAAATAATTCTATATATATTTGCATCTGACTAATGTAATGTTTAAACATATCCTATAACAAACCAACAACTCATAAAAACTATTAATAATTAAACAAAGACTGCTTATGAAAAAGCTATTACTAACACTACTATTTGGTGCATCGTGTATGCTGCCTGCTTCGGCAGCCAAATACATGACTCTTGTTTTCGCCGACGGCAGCGAGCAGAGTTTGCTGCTAAGCACGCAACCAGCCGTATCTTTCAATCGTACAAAACTGATTGTGAAGTTCTACAACCCCGTAGCAGGACAAACAGACTTGAATTTCAATAAACAAGAGGTGAAGAAATACTTCTTCTCTGACGAGGCTACAGATGTCGAGTCGGTAGCCGACACACAGACGGGCATGAACGTTTTGGGCAACCGCATCGTAGTGCGTGGGGCTAAAGGTGCTGTGGGCGTGTTCCGCACCGACGGCACGCAGGTGCAGACTGTGGTAAAGACTGACGGTGACACTGTTGTCATTGAAGTCGACAATCTCGCCAACGGCACATACATAGTACGTGCCGGAAAGAATGTTGTAAAAATAGCTAAAAACTAAATGCTACTACTATTATGAAAAAGAAGACATCAACCATTTTCGCCCTTGCGCTCGCAGCAATGCTCGGAATGGGCATGGCAGAAGCTAATGCACAACGAGTAGTATACAAAGGAACGGCAACCATAAACCAAAAAGATGGCACAAGCACCAAATTCGACGTATCGAGTTTGCGTAATTTATATAACAGAGAGAGCTATGTGAGGGTAATTACAGAAGAATATGGTAAATCCGATTTTTTCGAAAACGTAGACAACGTATCCTTCGATTGGGTAGCAAAAACCATTGGAGAGATAAAGATTGACTATAAAAAGGAGATTTCAGGCGAGGAAGTGAAGCAGGCAACCAGAGATATGCGCACCCAACTGGGTTCTGCGCTTAAGGCTGTATATGGTATGCGTGGTGGTAAAGAAGGTAACCCACCTCAAGCACACGCTTATCAGTTCGCAAACTCTTTTGGTCCCGACTGCTACGTGCAGTACTTCTGCGTACCTCACTCTGACTTCCCGTACTCTAACTTCACACTGCGCTCTACATACGACTTGTGTAAGGGTTCTATAGGTGGTCCAGGTTCAAGCTTCTATGCGATGAAATTCGATATGGCTCCTACTCTGAACGCAGAGAAGATTGACTATATGCCAGAGATTAAAGCCATCTATCTCATGCTGTTCAACTATTCTGCTATCGAGAACGTAGACCTCTTCGGTCCGATGTCTTACAACGACCACAAGAATTGTGTTGAAGAGTCACCATTCGTGTACGACAGATTGAAAGATATCTACTATCAAACGAAAGCCGATATAGATGCCGCTATTGAGTGCTTCAAATATTACAAAGACCACCGCTCTGATGCTTACAAAAAAACAATTGGAAGGATTATCCTAAGTCGCGTGCAGTTACTCTCTTCTGACTATACTGACGCTTCAGACCTCAGCGTCTGGATTCGCTTTGCCAACTCTTTGAAACTCCGTATGGCGATACACATGAGCAAAGTGGAGCCAGCAACTGCCAAGCAGTGGGCTGAGGAAGCTGTAGCAGGCGGTGTAATTGAGAATGAGGCTGACGAGATTGGATTATTCCCATCTCTTTTGGGTAGTGCTCATCCACTTATTGAGATTATGGGTTGGAATGATATCGTCATGGGTGCTTCGTTCATCAATCTGCTTCAGAACCTCGACCACCCATACATGAAGTATCTCTTCACAAAGAACAGCATAGCTTTGGAAAAGAGCAAGCAGGCTGTTTCTGGTACATCTGCTCCTGCCGTTACCCCTAAGGGAGGTGTATATGTAGGTATGCGTAATGGTGTTACTCCTGGTGAGGGACAGGCAGTAGATGCTAACCCATACGTAGGCTATTCTATGCTTGATAAGATTTATTTCGCCGAGTGCAATCCTCCACTCTACCTTATGAAGGTTTCTGAGGTTAACTTCCTCCGTGCCGAGGGCGCACTCCGTGGCTGGAACATGGGTGGTACAGCACAGAGCTTCTACGAGCAAGGCATCCGCACTGCCTATCTTGAAGATCGTAATAGTCCAAGAAAGGAGTATGTGAATTACGTTGACGACTATCTGAATGTAGTGGCTCCGAAGGGCATCGCATACGTCGACCCACAGGGTTTGACACCCGACATGCCAAGCGTAACGAAGATTGGCGTGAAGTGGAACGAGGGCGATTCTAAGGAGACAAAACTCGAGAAGATAATTACACAGAAGTACATTGCATCGTTCCCGTATAGCTACGAGTCGTGGGTTGACCTCCGTCGCACTGGCTACCCGAAGCTCTTCCCTATCCTCAACACCGAGCATAGCGACGGAATAATAAAACCTGGCGACCCGAAGGTGCAGACGGCAGACAACATCATGCGCCGCATTCCATGGGTACCTGGCGACCCACAGACGAAGGAGGACATCAATGCTACTGGCATACCGGCACTCAGCGAAGACACAAACAACAAGCCGGCTACCGACACCCAGATGCAACGCCTGTGGTGGGACGTTGACGCACCCAACTTCTAAAAGCTTGGCTCGCACATAATATTAAACAGAAAAGAGCAGAACTTTGGTATCAAGGTTCTGCTCTTTTCGTATTCATGGGGGCGTGGATAAGCAAACGTGGGGGCGTGGCAACGACAAACGTGGGTTGCGTGGGTATGGCAGGGATGCCATACCCTCCTATATTTGCTGGAGTATCTTCATGTACTCGGCGTAGGGGATGATGCGTCCGCCCATCGACTTGAGGTGCGGTGTCTCTATCTGACAGTCGATCATCAGTCCGCCGTTCTCCTGCATGAACTCGGCGAGGAAAATCAGAGCGAGCTTACTTGCGCTGGGCACGAGCGAGAACATGCTCTCGCCGATGAAGCAGCGTCCGAGCGTCACGCCGTAGAGTCCGCCCACGAGTCGGTCGCCCTCCCACACCTCCACGCTCTGCGCAAGGTTCTGGCGATGGAGCTCGGTGTAGGCGTTTATTATATCCTCGCTAAGCCACGCTCCTTCCGAGTCGTAGCGTCCGTCGGCTTTCTGGCAGCCACGTATCACACCGTCGAAGTCGTCACCGATAGACACGTCGTACTTGCCCTTGTTAATCAGCGTGCGCATCGAGTGCGACACGTGTATCTCTTCGGGGAAGATTACGAAGCGCTGCTGCGGACAGTACCACAGCGGCTCGTCGTAGTCGCGGAACGAGAACCACGGAAAGATGCCGTGACTGTATGCGAGCAGCAGGCGGTCGACGGAGAGATCGCCGCCAATGCACAGGAGTCCGTCGGGCTCCACGTCAACGGGCTGAGGGAATATCAGTTCTTTACCAATACGATAAATCATAATGTGGAATGTGGAATGCTACACAAGTCGCAACGCGCCGTCCTTAACATCGACAACGGCGTCGCCATTTTTCTTCAAACGTCCGAAAAGTATCTCTCTCATCAGCAGCGGCTTGAGCATTGAGCCGATGACGCGGTCGAGCTCTCGCGCTCCGTACTCGGGCGTGAAGCCTTTCGTGAGGAGCAGTTCGCGTGCCTCGGTGCTCAGGCGCAGCGTCACGTTCTTTGCGCTGAGCTTGGTCTGCAGCTGCGCGAGCTTCTTGTCAAGGATGAGCGATGCCATCTGGCGCGACATATCGTGGAAGACCACGATGTCGGTGAGGCGGTTGATGAACTCGGGCTTGAACGTCTTCTTCACGGTGGTGAGCATGGCATCGCCGCGCGACACGCTGCCCGTGAAACCGATGCTGGCACGCGAGGCGTACTGCGCTCCGGCGTTGGAGGTCATGATGATGACAGCGTTGCGGAAGTCGGCACGCTCGCCGTGGTTGTCGGTGAGCGCAGCGTAGTCCATCATCTGCAGGAAGATGTTGAAGATGTCGGGGTGCGCCTTCTCTATCTCGTCGAAGAGTAGCACGCAGTTGGGTGTCTTGCGCACGGCTGCCGTGAGCAGTCCGCCGTCCTCGTAGCCCACGTATCCTGCGGGCGAACCGATGAGTTTAGCCACGGCGTGCTTCTCGGCGTACTCGCTCATGTCGAAGCGCACGAGCTTCATGCCCATCCGCTCGGAGAGCACGCGCGCCACCTCGGTCTTGCCCACGCCGGTCGGACCGACGAAGAGCAGACTTGCCATCGGCTTGGTGTCGTCGGCGAGTCCGGCTTTCGACATCTGCACAGCCTCAACCACACGAGCTACGGCTTCGTCCTGACCGAATATCTCCTTCTTTATGTCGCTCTCCAGCGTGCGCAGCGCGTCGTTCGACTGCTCCTTGAGTGCTTCGGCATCAATCTTGCAGACGCGTGCGAGAATGTCGGTGACGAGTCGGCGGTCTACGGTCTGACGCTTCTGCGTGATGAGCGGATGCGTCTCGCGGTAGGCACCTGCCTCGTCGATGAGGTCGATGGCTTTGTCGGGCAGGAAGCGGTCGCGTATGTGCTTGGCAGCACTGCGCACGGCGAACTCAACGACGCCCGCAGCGTACTTCACGCCGTGGAAATTCTCGTAGCTCGGGCGCAGACCCTCCACGATGCGTATCGCGTCGTCTATCGACGGCTCAGCGATGTCTATCTGCTGGAAGCGACGCACGAGCGACTTCTGCTTGGCTATGTAACGGTTGTACTCGTCGTAGGTGGTAGAGCCGATGAAGCGTATCGCTCCGCTTTCGAGGTAGGGCTTCAGCATGTTCGACGCGTCAAGCGATGCGTCGCCGTTGCGTCCGGCTCCGATGAGGTTGTGTATCTCGTCAATGCAGAGTATGGCGTTGCCCTCCTGCGCGAGTCCTTCCATCACCATCTTGATGCGCTTCTCGAAGTCGCCGCGAAACTGTGTGCCTGCCACCATCGTGCCCATGTCCATCATGTAGACGCGTGCTCCGCGCAGGCGTTCGGGCACCTCGCCACGCTCTATGAGGGCGGTGAGTCCGTAGATGAGTGCTGTCTTGCCCACGCCCGGCTCACCCACGTGCAGCGGATTGTTCTTGTCCTTGCGGCAGAGCACCTGCATGGTGCGCTCCAGTTCGGCTTCGCGACCGATGAGCGGGTTATGAGCAGCGTATGTGTCGTTGACACAGGTGACAAGCTTGCGCCATGGTGCGGGGGAGTTGGCATCGTCATCGCCCTCTGCGCCTTCGCCCGTCTCGTCTACGGCGTATGCCGACACGAGCGACTGCATAAACTCGCCCTTCTCGTCGCCCGTGAACTGGTCGAGTAGATAGGCTGCCTGCGAGTCGTTGAGCATGAGCATGGCTGCCACGACGTGCGGCACGTCGAGCGTGTCCTGGTCGGAGTATTGCGCCTGCTTGATGGCGAGCGACATCATCTCGGAGAACTGCTGCGAGCCTTCGATAACGAGCTTCTGCGTCTCGGGCACCACCTCCATCGAGAGAAACTCCTTCTCGAGTTGGGTGATGAGCCACGAGGCATCGTGCGGCAGCCACTCGCAGGCACTCGCGAACTGGTCCTGTGAGGCAAAGGCGTAGAGCACGTGCTCCGGTGTCACGAACTCGTGACGCCAGAAGTCGCAGTCTTCTATTGCCTGCTTTATTGCGTTTGCTAAATTCTTGCTGTTGTTCATATTTCATTCCGGTTTGCATTCGAGGCGCAGTGGGAAGTTCTCCTCACGCGCCATCATCGTGGCCTTTCTCACCTTCGATATCGCCATGTCGTAGCTGTATATGCCCACCACGGCACTGCCGCTCTTGTGTACGGCGAGCATAAGGGCTTCTGCCTCTTCCGCCGACTTGAAGAAGACGGAGGTGAGCACAAGCACCACGAACTCCATCGTTGTGAAGTCGTCGTTGTAGATTATCACCTTGTAGCGGCGCGGCTCGCGAAGGTTGGTGCGTGTGCGGTCGCGCACGGCGGTCTGTTCTTTTGCCATTGTTTTTTAAAATTACAACTATTTGCAATGGCTACGGCAAGAATGCCGTAGCCTCCTACTATTTGCAATGGCTACGGCAGGAATGCCGTAGCCTCCTACGATTTGAACCGTTTGCTATTCAAATTGCCCAATATTTTAGTTTTGACACCCCCTACATTACTGCCCTCCGAGTCGGTCGAAGAACACTATTATCTCTTCCCATGTCTTGAACTCGTCGCTGCCCCACTCTATCTGCGTGCCCATGAACTCGGGCTGCTCCTGCAGCGTGGGCTTCAGTTGTGCGGCGGGCGTTATGAGATAGTCGCCGTAGAGCATCTGGCGCTGGTTGGTGAACACAATGCGGCCCCATGCCGGCGCACTCAGAAACTGCTCCACCCACTGCGTATCATTGAGCATCTGCTGCGCATTGTCTGGCGACGACGGCGCCAGTACGTACACGTTGTAGTGCTCAATGAGCATCTCGTAAGCCTTGTGCATAGACGCCGTAGCGTTACCGTAAGAGTCGCGCAGCGTCTCGATGTCGACATAGACGACGGGGCGTTCGCGACCTTCCTGTCGATCGTCGATGTAGCGTATCACGGGGATGAGATAGTGCATCGCCACCTTGTCGGTCAGACGATGCTCGCCGTGGAAACCGATGGCTGTGGGATAATGCTCATGGAAGATGTCGTAGGTGTGCACCACGGGGTCGTTGTCGCCGAAGAGTCCGATGACACGGGTACGCTCCTCGGGGTCGGCGGCGTGCTCGAAGTTGTGCGTAGTCATCTCCTGGTACTCCTTGATGAGTCCCTTCGTCACGATGAACTCCTGCACACCGTCCTCGCGTGGGTTCTGGAACACCTGCTTGCCCGTGAACTTCGACATGGTGTCGCCCATCTCAAAGGCTGGGTTCACCAGAATGCGGTCGAATCCGGTGAGCATCTCGGTATACATGCCGCCCATCGATGTGCCGATGATAAGGTCGGGCTGTTCCTCGGTTGCCATCGCCTTCAGCATCTGCAATCCTTCTTCTGGATGCAGCGGTATGTCGCGCGCCACAACCGTAGCGTTGGGCATCAGCGTGCGCAGCATCTGCACCGTGCCCGACTGCGCCGACGAACCGAAACCGTGTACATACATCAGTTTCTTGCCCCGCATAAGCTCGGGGTATTGCTTTACAAATTGATTTTCCATTGTCGCTTGTCTTACAAACATTTGTGACGGGGTGCGCTTGTCTTATATAAAGATATGTGCAAAGTTACAAAAACACAGGTTTACGGCAAAATATAGCTTGTCATATTCTGTAGTTTTCTGCGATTTGCGCATAAAATAAAGAGGAGTGTGGAATATGCGGAAACCTGTCCACACACTCCACACTCCTCATTTATAGAAGTTCGGATATGTATTTTAATACTTTGCGCTGAATGTAGCTACAGACAACGTGCGGAAGAGTACGCCGTCCTCGGTGTCCATGAAGTCGCCGTAGATGCGCATCTGCTTGCCATCGAAGCGCACTGTCATGTCGGCGAAATCGTCGTCGTCGTAATCATCATCATCGTCCCAGTCGAACGCCTCCCAGCAGCGCAATACGCCGTTATGAGGATCAGTCCACTCCCATGTTCCGATTTCAACATCGCCGTCGATGTAGAAGCAAACGAATGTGCCGCACGGCGAGAAGATCACGCGGTAGCAGTAGTCGTCCTTGTCGTCAATGAGGTCGTCCTTGTCGAAGCCCAGGCCCTTGCCCTCAGTAGTGAGCGTTGTCTGCTGCATAACGCGGCCTTTCTCGAGCCACTGCTTGCCGTAGCCGATCTTCACGTCGCCAGCAAGCAGCCAGTTCTCTGAGCTGTCCATTCTCCACGAACGGCAGAGGTTGCGTACGGCGTCGTCCTGCTTGGTGCTTGTATCGATGGTGACGGTGATTGTTATAGACATGCCGAGACTGTTGGTGTATGTCACTGTGGCTGTTCCTGTTACCTTTCCGTCCTTTATCTCTATCTTGGTGTTGTTGCTCAGCTGGTATACGCCTTCCTTAACGCGAGTGTATGTACCGTAGATGTAGAGACCGCCGTCGATGACAATCGTGCCGCTGGCGTCAACGGCGCGTGTCTTTAGCGGCTGGCCGCCGTTCTTCTTGAACAGTGTAGAACCGTCGGCTGCGCGCGTTACGCTCATCTTGCTCTTGGGCAGCTTGCCTGCCGTCGGACTTGTGATGAGGAAGTGGCCGTCGGCGAAAAGCTCAATCGAGGCGAACTCCTGGTTTGTATTGCCCCACGACTGCACGTTCAGCTTGATGGCGTCGTCGGCATACTTCTCCTTGTCGCAATTACCTACTTTAAATTCTTTTGATGGCTTGGAGCTGTCTGGTACGCCCAACTGTCCATTGTTATCGTCGCTGTCGCAGGCTGTAAAACCAAAAGCTACCAGAGCGATAAGAAACGAGACAAGAGTTTTTTTGATCATAATAATAGGTTTTTAAATTAATGGTTAGACTATGTGTGTTTTGTTATCATTTCTGTTATTCTTGATGCAAAAACGAAAGCCATACACACGTTTCATATACTATTTGCAAAGATATGCGTTAAAAACATACGCAACAAGAAGATATTCCTAAAAATCCTAAAAGCGCAGCAAGCGTTTAGTTAAAAAAATATTGCTGTCTGCCAAAAGTCTTCGGAAAGAAGAAGCTTTTAGCTGACAGCAATAAAATATGTACTAATCCTTTAATTTTTGTTTTATGCTTTGCCTGTTATTTCAAGTGCATTATTGCTCAAAGTACATTACTTGAACAGCTGCGGGATGAACAACAGCGAGTACTGACGCCAGTTGCTCCATAGATGGCCGCGTGAGCTCTCGTGGAATGTGTACTTCAGACCGTCCTTGTCCATGCGCTCCATGAGTTGCTTGTTCGACTCCATCAGCCAGTCGGCGTTGCCGCAAGCGATCCAGTAGAGTTTCGGGTTGCTCTGAGCCAGCTTAGAGAGTTTGCCGTCGAGATTAGCGTATGCCGGAATCGCCTCCATATTGATCTGTGTGAAGTCAACGCCAGCAGAGTAGAGACCGATGTAGTTGAACATGTCAGGATAGTTGGCTGTGATTATAAGCGTGTGCATACCGCCCATCGACAGACCGGCGATAGCACGGTGCTGCTTGTCGGCTATGGTGTTGAACGTAGCGTCAACATAGTTCACGATTTCGGGGAAAGCCATCTCGTAGAGACCGTCCTTGTAGTGAGGGAGGAAGTTGGTCATCACAGGCTTGTAGTCGAGGTTCTCTGCAGTCTCGCCTGCAGCAGCCTGCTTGCCGAAGTTGCCGTTAGGCATTACTACGATCATCGGTTCGCACTTGCCCTCAGCGATGAGGTTGTCCATGATGCGCGAGATGTTGCCAAGCTCGAGCCATGCGTTCTCGTCGCCGCCACTTCCGTGAAGGAGGTAGAACACCGGATACTTCTTGTCTGTCTTGCCGTATCCGGCAGGCAGATATACGTTCATGCGGCGGTCGGCATTAACGGTGTTAGAGTGATACCACACTGTGCGTACCTGGCCGTGAGCTACGTCCTTCACCTGATACTCGTCGGCAGCGCCACCTCCAACATAGAAGATGCTGAACACGTTGCCCACGTCGCGGCGTGTGAACGGATTGACGGGGTCGACGCTTACCACGCCGTCTACGTCAAAGCGATATGTGAACATCTCTGATGTGAGCTGCGGAGTGGTGTACTCCCATACGCCGTCCTTGCCCTTCTTCATAGTGCCCTGACCATTGTTCTGTTCCCAGTCTGCCAGCACCTTCACGCTCTTGGCATTCGGAGCCTTGATGCGGAATGTAACGGTGCGGTCGCTGTTCACCTGCGGCGAAACCAGCTTGCCTTCGCGGAACGAGATGTTCTGCTGTGCGCTCATGCTCAAAGATGCGAGCAGAGCAACCATTGCTACAAAAATTCTTTTCATAGATTTTGCTTTTCTTGTGAGAATTGATTTACAATACTACATAGATTGTATGTTTATAGATTGCTAACGGCTACCTTCACTACTTTCTTGCCGTTATAGGTGTTAAGGGTAAGCTCTACGGTGTCGGCATCCTTAAGCAATGGCGTGGGGATGCTGACATATTGCTGCACGGTGTAATACGCGGGCACACCGCCCTGATCGTGATAGAGCGTGAGGTGGAGCGTGCGGTGTCCGTCGGCATCGGTGGTTGTGCCATTGCTGACTACGCCGAGCGTGTGAAGCGATGTGTCGCCCTCTGCCTTGCCGCTCTTCAAAAGCAAGGAGAGATTGAGATAACTACCATTCTTCGACACCCACATACTCTCAAACCCAACGGGGTCGGTGAGTATGTTGTCGACATCGGCAGCCGTGGATATGCGAAGCACGGGCACGGGAAGAACGGAACGCGCACGTACAACGGGGATAGAATTCGGATTTGTCCCTACCGCTGCGTCTGAACGCGCAGACATCTGATCGTAGTAGAGCAGTGCGCGATAGACGGTGTCGGGACGTTCTATCCAGTCCTTCGCGAACGGATTGGAGAGCCGCAGTTCGCTGCCATCGTCGAGCTGCACCGAACGCACCGACTTGTCGGGAGCTGTGCGCAGCAGAACAAGGTCGGCGGTGAGATAGCTGTTCGTACCGTCGCCCGAATCGTATGCCTCGGAAGTGCAGGCTGTGAGGGCTATCGGAAAAGCGATAACCGCAAGGCTCTGCTTGATATGTTCGCGGAAGGAATTGGACATTATACTATTAATATTGAGGGGTATGTGGGTTTTGTTACACTTGGCTGGTACAGCTCTTGCTCGGCTGGTGCAGCTCTTGCTTGGTTGGTGCAGCTCTTGCTTGGTTGGTGCAATTCTTGCTTTGTTGGTGCAATTCTTGCTTTGTTGGTGCAATTCTTGCTTTGTTGGTGCAGTTGAGACAACTGCACCCCCTCACGCCTAAATTACGCTGAGCTGGTTGATAGCTGGATTGGCGTACATGGTGAGTATGCGCTCACGCAGGAACGCCCAATCGGGGTTGGGCAGCTGCACCTTCTTGAGTTGTGCGTCGAGATAAGCCTCAAAGCGTTGGCGGTCTTCGGCGGTGTAGCGGTCGGCGTGTTCGGCGGTTCCGCGCAGAAGATCGAGTGCCACGAAGTTGGACGGATAGAGACGGTAGCCACGCCATATCTCGTGGTCGAGATGCTCGGCAACAGCGATGTAGAACTCTGTCTTCGGCATGTCGTCGGGCAGCGCACGCAACCACTCGTCGATGCACGGCGCAGCGTGGTAGTGGATGTGTCCCTTGTAGCCCATGATGCCTGTCTGCATACTGATTACGTCGTCCATCGGTCCCTTCTTCCAGTCAGCCACGTCGCGGCGCAACTGGAACTCCTGCGCCTTGAGGAAGTCGCACGGGTCGTACTCGTATGATATGGCGAGCGGCACGAGGTGGAGCGAGAGCAGGCGTTCCTTGATAGAGCCTTCGCCGCCCATGGTCATCATCTTGAGGATAGCCTCGGCGGTGCGGTCGTTGGAGTCCTTCGCGCGGCCTTCGCGCTGCGCAATCCATACGTTGTCGTCCTTCTCAGCGATGACGAAGTGCATGTACTCTGCCAACAGTTTCGACGCAGCGAGCATCTGGCGCATAGGCAGCGAGCGTTGTACGATGAACGACTTGTTGAGGCGCACGATATCCTTCACCCAAGGCAGCTTGAGGAGATTGTCGCCAATGGCTATCTCGGTGGTTGTGTCGCAACCGGCATCGAAGAGCATCACATGGAGCAGTGCCGAGTCGAGCACGATGTCGCGGTGGTTGCTGATGAAGGTGTAGCGATTGCGGAGGTCGAGGTTAGAGAAGTCGGCATCGCAGCCGAGCGAAGCCTTAGCGAGCAGGTTCTTCAGAAACTCGTAGCAGAACGCTTTCTGAAACTCGAGATTGCTCTTGCACTGGTGCATCTTCTGGCGTATAGCCTCAACGGGCACACCGGGATAGAGGTATGCCAGCACTTGGCAGAACTGCTCGTTCTGCACCAAACGGTCGAATACTTCGGGGAGCTCTTCCGGCGCAAACGGACGGATAGAGTCGTATTTGTGGAGTTGTTCAGGTGTCATGATAGAAGTTTTGAATTCAACACTTAAACTGGTTCTCTACGATGTCGGTCAGCACGTCCTTGATGTCGAGTCCTGCGGCGCGCACCTGCTGCGGAATGAAGCTTGTGGCAGTCATACCCGGTGTGGTGTTCACCTCAATCATATTTATCTTGTCGTTGCCGTCGGCATCCTTCGAGATGATGAAGTCGATGCGGATGATGCCGTTACAGTGGAGGATGTCGTAGATGCGGCTCACCTCCTCAGCCACGCGCTTTGCAGTCTCGGGAGCGATGCGTGCCGGTGTTATCTCCTGCACCTGTCCGTTGTACTTAGCGTCGTAGTCGAAGAACTCGTTGCTTGTCACTACCTCCGTAGCGGGGAACACTACCGACTTCTCGCGTGTCTTGTAGCAGCCGATTGATATCTCGGTGCCCTTCATGAAACTTTCGATCATCACCTCGTCGCTCTCCATGAACGCCACGCGCAGAGCTGGTGCGAGCTGGTCTACGTTCTTCACCTTCGACACGCCGAAGCTCGATCCGTCGGCTGCTGGCTTCACGAAGCACGGCATACCTATCTCCTTCTCAATGAATTCGTCAGAGTACTTCGACTCTTCGCCACGGCGCACGAGGATGCTCTTCGCCACATTTACGCCCCAGCCACGCAGATAGTTGTTAAGCACGTACTTGTCGAAGGTCATCGCCTCAACGAGCACGCCGCTTGTGCTGTACGGAATGTGGAGCAGTTCGAAGTAGCCCTGCATCACACCGTTCTCGCCTGGTGTGCCGTGGATGGTGATGTAGGCGTAGTCGAACACCACCGCCTTGCCGTCGAGCACGAACGAGAAGTCGTTCTTGTCGATTGGTGCTGTTGTACCGTTGGGCAGATTGACATGCCAGTCCTGTCCTTTCACGTCAACGATATAAATGTTATAGCGCTCCTTATCGAAGAAGGAGTACAAGCCCTGAGCTGAGCGCATTGAGACATCGTGCTCAGAAGAGTCGCCACCGCAAACGATGGCAATGTTGCGTTTTAATGTATTCATTGTTATTATTATTTTAGGGGTGAGTATTCTTTTTACTAAACTAAGGCGAACTAAGGCGGCGTTTAAGCCGAAATAAGGCGGCGTTTAAGCCGAACTAAGCCTCTTTAAGCCTTTCTAAGCCTTTGATGGAAGTCTTACTGCTGTGCAGTGCTGAAGGTGTCGCGAGTGGTGCCCTTCATGTATCCGCGCCACTTCTCTATGAGCTGCGTGAGGTCATCGGGCCATTCGGATGTGAAGTCCATCTGCTGCTTTGTCTTCGGGTGGACGAAGCCGAGTGTGCGTGCGTGCAGTGCCTGACGCGAACATGCTTTGAAGCAGTTGTTGATGAACGCCTTGTATGTAGCCGAGCGTTCGCCACGCAGTATCTCCATTCCGCCGTAGCGTTCGTCGCCGAAGAGCGGATGGCCGATGTGCTTCATGTGGGCACGTATCTGATGGGTGCGTCCCGTCTCAAGTCGGCACTCCACGAGCGTGACGTAGCCGAAGCGTTCGAGCACACGCCAGTGGGTCACGGCTTCCTTGCCGATGCCCGAGTCGGGCGACATCACGGTCATGCGCAGGCGGTCTTTCGGGTCGCGTGCTATGTTGCCCTCGATGCGTCCTTCGTCCTCGGTGAGGTTTCCCCATACGAGTGCGTTGTACGAGCGGTGTGTGGTCTTGTTGAAGAACTGCAAGCCGAGCGATGTCTTCGCCTGCGGTGTCTTTGCCACTACGAGCAGACCCGATGTATCCTTGTCAATGCGATGCACGAGTCCCACTTCGGGGTCGTTGGGGTCGTAGCTCTGCAGGTCGCGCAGATGCCAAGCTATGGCGTTGACGAGTGTGCCTGTGAAGTTGCCGGCTCCGGGGTGCACCACCATGCCTGCCTCCTTGTTTATCACCATCAGCTCCGAGTCTTCGTACACCACGTTGAGCGGTATGTCCTCTGCCACGATGCTTGTGTCGTGACGTGGACGGTCGAGCATCAGTGTCACCACATCGTTGGGGCGCACCTTGTAGTTGCTCTTCACGGGGCGCTCGTTTACGTGTACGAAGCCTGCGTCGGCAGCCTTCTGTATGCGGTTGCGCGACGAGTGGGGCAGCTTCTCGCACATGAACTTGTCAACGCGCTGCGGCTCCTGACCCGGGTCGGCTACAAAGCGGAAGTGCTCGTAGAGCTGACCGGTCTCGTCGTCGTCTTCGATTGGGGGTGTGAGGATATCTTCTTCTATCATATTCTTGCTTTTAGGCTAAGCCGAACTGAGGCGGCGTTTAAGCCGAACTAAGCCTTCTTAGGCCTTACTAAGCCATCCCCGACGGGGAGGGTTGGAAGGGGCTTTTCTGGCTGCGTGGTATGGGCAAGATGCCCATACCTCCTACTTTTTACTCTTTTACTTTTTTACTTTTTAAGGTACTTCGTGGAACTCATCGACATCGCCCGACTCGTAGAACTCGTCTTCCGATGCGTCCTCTATCGGTGCATCGGTGTAGTTGATGTCCATGTCGGCATCGCGCTGTCCGCTTCCTGCCTCAATAGTGATGTAGTCGTTCACAGAGACCTTCTCGCCTGCCACCACATGGCGACCCTTCACTCTCAAACCATACACCCAGTCCTTCTCGCCGTCGACGAACGCAGGCTGGGTGAGTTTGAAGCCCATAGCCGAGAGTTTCGCCATCGCCTCACGCAACGAGCTGTTGTCGATGACATCGGGAACGGTGATAGTAGGCGTATGCGAAGTGTTCACAGTGAGGTATATCACATGCCCCGTCTTCACGCGCTCTCCAGGAGCGGGCGACTGCTCAAGAATACAGTCGGGCTTGATGCCTGGCACGTATCCCGTATCGCTCACCACCACCTGCAAGCCGCTCTGTTTGAGCAGATACTCGGCATCGCTAAAGGTTTTGTGGCGCACGTTGGGTATCGACACCACTTCGCCATGATGGGTATATATATCAAGGCCGTACTTCACCCCGAGGCACACGACGAACACCACTGCAACCATTGCAGCGAGATTGCCCCAGAGATAACGGCTCTTGAATTTGCAGAAAAACTCTGATGTGTTCATACTCTTTCGTATATATAAATATGTACAAAGATACGACTATCATCGCAATTCACAAAATATATGCAAAAAAAAGCGACAACATATTGATATATTTTGTAAATTCGCACGAAATTAAACAAAGCTGAAAACACTATGAAAGATACATACAAGAAAGCTATGTGCATAGCAGCCTGCGTGCTCGGCGTTTCTTTAGTTTCGTGGACAACATGGCGACTTCTTCCCTCCTCTGCTGACGAGATGCGGCGGTGTGCCGTGGTCGTGAGTGCCACGTCGTGGTACGAGGTGACGGTAGATGGGAAACCGCTGCTCTACTTCGCCGAGAGCGATGCCGACTCGGCGGTGTACAACGTCACAACCGATCGCAAAAAGGCTCTACACCGCAGTTTCTCAACGGGTGTATGGACGAACGACTGGCTACTGATGCCATCGTGCAAGGGCAGACTCGTAACCATCAGTCACGCACCGAGCGACGTGCTACGTGGCAGCGCCGACTCGACGATAATACGTCTGTGCCGCGAAGCGGTGACAGCCCGACTGCGCGATATCAAAAAACAGAAGTCGGAGCTCAACTACTACATGCGTGTGCACAACGTGCAGGACTACGGCTATCAGGAAGTGGCAGCGTTGGACACTCGCGTAAATCGCGCCTATGCCGAGGCGGAGCGCGTGCTGCAACTGATCGACAGTATCACCGACGGCAATCACGGCGTGTTCGTGAAGACTCACCACGAGTACACGGCGATATACCGCTCTTCGGAGGGCAAGCTCGTGCGCACACCGCTCCGACTCGTCGGCTCCGTCAACGACATGGCACTGCTGCAGACCGCCGACGGCAAGACACCGGAGGGCGTAGCGGCGGTGAGTCTGCTGCCGTGGAACATAGACGACAACTGCGAAGCACGCGCCGTGGGTTTCCCCACTATCGGCGAGGAGGGCATGGAATGCGACACGGTGTCGGCACAAATTCTGCCAATGCAGGTGGAGCAAGGCAGAAAGCACCGCCTGCCACGAATGTTAGGCAGCGACGGCACACCGGTGTTCAGCACTAAGGGCAGGTTCATCGGCATGGTGTGTGGCGACACGATAGCCACAAGAAGAGCGATTAGAAGGATTTTGAACTTTGAATGGTAGAAGGAGGAGGTGCCATTATACAACGTAAAACTTCACGTAGTATCATCTGCGTCGACCGATGCGGATGTCTGCGTCGACCGATGCGGATGTCTGCGCCGACCGATGCGGATGATGTAATGTTAAAAATAAGGTGCAGAAACATTTTCTTTTGTTTTTCTTTTGTGCATAAAAAATAATTGCTTAATTTTGTCGCTCGTACTTAGACATACCTAAACAATAGTACAAACTACGTATAAACAACTAAAAATATATAACAATTTAATAGCTTAAATATGAAGACCTTTAGCTTAAACAAAGTCATTGCAATCTTTGCATTGCTATTTTTTTATCGGGGGGGGTAAAACTTTAGCTCGAAACGGACAACCCCAAACACTCCCAATTACAAATTATAGCCCAAATAATTCTAAGTTCTTTGCTGATTTCTCTATCGACTGGACAACGCAGAAGTTGCAGATAGTTGTTGATGTCACCGCTTGTAATGATCAGAGTGAAGAGTCGGGCGATTCAGAATCTCGACCAGATTGTATTTTCGACCTCTGTCCTCAGACAACGTCTGATGTTGATTGGAATTCTCCTACACCAGTTGTACATGTCTATTGTGATGGTACACAACTGAAATTGCATGGCTTAGGCTTTGCTTCAGACAATCCTGCACAACAATTTGCCTTGGGTAGTTCTTACGACAAGACCAACATCACTATTGAGATTGATAAAGAAAATGGTCTTACTGTTAATGGTAATTCAACCCGTCTTACAGCTACCTTCCTCGCCGCTCTGTTTAATAACTCGAATTTAACCTTCGCCAGTCAGGAAGGCAAGGGACGTATGGCAGGTACTTATAAGTCGGTTAAGGTGGTGAGCAAGGCTGTAATCACAAATACGTCTTTGCCTGCAGGCTCTATCGTGTCAACCGTGCTTGAGAATCATACAGGCGATGGTACTAAGTTTACACGCGAAACTGCTATCGACTGGACTAACCAGAAAGTAGTAGCAGAGATTGATATCAGCACATGTGGTACAGGAACCGAAGACTTGTTCTCTATTGGCGATGACGCAATAAGCTGGAATGCAGTTAATATTCATATGTATAGAACTGGTACCAGTGGTTTTTCTGCGTATTTAGCAGGAAATCCAAAATCTGATGATGGAACTGGCGTAACCAGCGGAATAGTACCTGATGGAAATATTTTGAGAGTAGAACTATCAAGTGAGAAGGGATTCGTTGTGAATGGTAAGGTTTTATTCTCTAAAGAAAAAATAAATAAGTATTCTACACTCTTCAGTCTTTCTACCATTAAGGTTGGTTCAGGCGAAGGAAATAATCAGGAAAGTAGAGCTAAGTACAATTATATTAGTGTTGCAACAAATAATTATAGCGCAGGCACACCCATTGTGAGCAATACGCTTGATGAGGTAACTGTGAATACGTTCAACGCTCAGAATGATGTTTACGTGCAGCTTAAGCGTACACTCACTCCTACGCAGTGGAACACGTTCTGTGTGCCGTTCACAATCTCTGCAGACATGATTGCTGAGAAGTTTGGTGCAGGCACATTGGTTTACACCTTCGGCTCGATGAATGGCAACGTGATGAACTTCACTGCTTCTACCACTATCGAGGCAGGCAAGCCTTACATCGTGAAGCCTACTAAGGAGGTGGTTGATCCTATATTCACTGGCGTGAACATCGTAGCGAGCGACCCAGTGAAGTCGGGCGAAAACGGCTTCTTTATGCAGGGCACATACGGCGCAAAGACCGATCTCACAACCGATGGTACAAACCTCTTCCTCGGCGATGGCAACAAGTTCTATAAGCCATCAGGAACTACAACCGCAAAGATGAAGGGTATGCGTGCGTACTTCATCGTTCCGCAAGGCACCAACTTCGCTGCTCTGCGTGCTAACATCGACGGCGCAACAACCGCTATCGACGAGCTTACCACTGTTGTTGAACAGCCTACCGACAACCGCATCTATAACCTGCAGGGTCAGTTCGTGGGCACAAGCTTCGAAGGTCTGCACGGCGTGTATGTACAGAATGGCAAGAAAGTGCTGGTGAAGTAGTCTGCTTGGCAATGAAACTGAAGTAAAGAAAACGACCTAATTAATACTGACGAATAATCATGAATAAGAAAATCTATACTGCCCCTAAAATAAACGTTGTTGAAATGTGTTGTACAACAATCATGGCTGGCTCCGGTGAGTACAAAATAGAAGAGAACGGAACGGATGTCTCTGGTACATTAGGTAGCGAGTCGGTAGGCTCAGGCGACTCCTGGGCTGCACACTCAGCATCAAGAGTCTACTTCGATAGCTGGACTGATGACCCAGACGATATCTAAACAGTTCGCCGATTGAACAAACGACAATAAACATAAATACGTCAACAAAAAAAGCGAGGCTCGAGATGAAGTGACCCCAAAAAGTTGGACAGGTTATTAACTATCCGATTTGAGAAAGAG
>OIWV01001607.1_pt1 | contig 18714 bp, 14 predicted proteins | sample 1587751 | NCBI WGS metagenome assembly OIWV01 (sample SAMEA3888913, study PRJEB22519) | human gut metagenome | biome: human gut; feature: human-associated habitat; material: faeces | place: Denmark | collected 2010
AGGGGGATACGGTAACGGCTCACGGTGTGCGGTTCACTGTGGAGGAGATCGAGGGACACCGCATCGACAAGATCAAAGTCCGTCTGCATGGATAATATCCTTTGTATCGAAAAGGTTTTGTCCTGGGAACGGTTGCTGCGGCTGGTTCCCGAACGGGATCTTCGGTTGGCTGCGGCGTTGAAGCCGGCTTCCCGCCGCGAAGAGTTTCTGATGTGGCGGTCGATTGTTTACCGTCGTCTGCCGGATGCCGAAATCGCATATAATGCGGTCGGAGCTCCCGTCGTATGCAATTATCCTCTCCATATCGGAGTTTCCCACTGCCCCGGATACGTTGCGGTCTGCTTCTCCGACCGTCCATGTGCCGTCGATATCGAGCCGCTTGCCCGCGATTTCGGTCGGGCGGCAGTCCGCTTTGCTTCTGCCGAAGAGCGGCAGTTGTCCGACAGTCCGCTGTTGTTGCCGGCCCTCTGGTGTGCCAAGGAGACGCTTTACAAATATTCGGGGCGGCGGAACCTCGATCTGCTCCGGGATTTACGGATCGAGCGTTTCGATCCGGACGAAGGCCGGATGACGGGTCGTATTTGCGGGGAATCCGCATTGGAAATCGGACTTCGGAGGGAGGAGGAGCTTCTTGCAGCCTATATCTTGGTGTGATTATGCTTGCAGGCGTAATTCGGTTCGGGACTTTCGGGGTGTCTGTCGTTCTATGATGGAGGTTCCGCCGAGGAGTTGATTTTCGGACGCTTGGGGCGGTGCCTGCGGCGCCGGATGCAAGGATGCCGCCCGGCAGCTTCGAGGCGGGGCTTCGGTGCTCTTGAAATTTCGGATCGTCTGTTGGCAGACCGTTTTGCCGCCGGGGAGGGATGTCGGGCGGCTGCGGAGGATTCGGAACCTTCTTCTTGCCGAAATGGGACGAATACCCTCCTCCTTGCCGGAAGTTTCACAAATCCTTTTTCGTATCGGGCGGCCGGAAATCGAACCTCTTGCCGACGAAATCCGGTCGGTCGGGGCGTTATTCCGAATGTTATTGTTATTTTTGTAACGATGAAACAGGCTGTCACCCCGCTTCGTTTAGGTTCCGACCGGATTTCGTCGCTGCTCGTCCGTTATGCGATCCCTTCGATTATCGCGATGACCTCTTCGTCGCTCTACAACATCGTCGATAGCATTTTCATCGGACACGGCGTCGGTCCGATCGCCATTTCCGGCGTGGCGCTTTCGATGCCTCTGATGAACATCGCGTCGGCTTTCGGGTCGTTGATCGGGATCGGTGCTGCGGCGCTCACCTCGATCCGGCTGGGACAGGGACGTCGGGAGGCTGCCGAGGGGGTGTTGGGCAATGTGGTGTTGCTCAATTTTCTGGTAGCGGCGCTTTTTACGGCCGTAGGTCTGTTGCTGCTGGACCCCATTCTCTGCTTCTTCGGGGCGAGCGATGCCACGATCGGTTATGCACGCGATTTCATGCAGATCATTCTCGGCGGTACGATCGTTACCCATATGTATTTGAGCCTGAACGAAGTGATTCGTGCTTCGGGTTATCCGAGGAGAGCCATGACGATTATGCTGACGGCCGTCGTGTTGAACTGTCTGCTCAATCCGCTGTTCATTTTCGGGTTCGGCTGGGGTATTCGCGGTTCGGCGGCCGCGACGGTGCTGGCCCAGGTCGCAGCACTCTCGGTTTCGCTCATCCACTTCTCTTCCCGGGGAAGTTTCATCCGGTTCGAACGGGGGATTTTCCGCTTGCAGGCGTCGGTCGTGGGCAAGATCTTTTCTATCGGTATGGCTTCGTTTCTGCTGCACCTCTGTGCTTCGGCGGTAGTGATCGTCGTGAACAAATCGCTCCGGGAGTACGGTGGCGACGTGGCGATCGGGGCGTATGGCATCATTTATCGGGTGGCGATGCTCTTCCTGATGATCGTTTCTGGACTGAATCAGGGCATGCAGCCCATCGTGGGGTACAATTACGGCGCCCGGCGGTACGACCGGGTGTTGAAGGTCCTGCGGCAGACTGTCGTGTGTGCGGTTTGCGTGACGACGACGGGATTCCTGCTGGGACAGCTCTTTCCCCGGCAGGTGGCGATGCTCTTCGTCGATGCTGCGGACGGAGCTGCGGCCGAGCGGATGATCTCTACGGCGGCCGAGGGGCTGCGGATCGTGTTGTGCGTTTTCCCGATCGTCGGATTCCAGATCGTGACCTCCAATTTTTTCCAGTATATAGGCAAGCCGCACAAGGCGATTTTCCTCTCCCTCACGCGGCAGATGCTGTTCCTCATCCCGCTGCTCCTTGTTTTGCCGCCGCATCTCGGTACGCTGGGTGTCTGGATGTCGATGCCGATTGCCGACGGTACGGCCTCTCTGCTGGCCGCCGTGCTGCTCTTCTACCAGGTTCGTAAATTCAGACACCGGCCCCATGCGGAACGGAGTATCTGAGTTTTTTGAAAATATCGATTACAGACTCTTTCGGTGAATTGATGGGGCATTCGCTCGATCCGGGAAATACGACAGAACTCTCGGACGGATCGTTGCACGCGTCCGATTTGGCTTGAATACGGAGCAGGAGCGAGGAGGTGTCGGGTGCCTCCGGGCGTTGGTCGTAACGATAGGGATATCTGCGCAGAAAGAGCTTTTACGATAATAAAAAACAGAGCCGGTGATCCACCGGCTCTGTTTTGGATTTTGTGTTTTGGATTAAATTCCGAGTTTGGTGCGGATCTCCTGCGGAATGGCGTTCTTGTTTACCATAACGGACAGGGTTTTGTACTCCACGAACGGACGCGAGAAGTAGTAGTAACCGTCGTAGGGAGGACGTACGTCCCACGAGTTCTTTACCTTGAAGAAGGGATTGCCCTGCTGATCGACGGCCGTACCCACGATTACCATGCCGTGGTCGTCCGTAGTTTCGTAGTTGTCGAAAGCGATCTGGCGCATCTCCTGCGTGATCTTCTTCTCCTTGACGGGTTTGTCGAACTTGTAGAGGGCGGCCTCTTTCTCGGCGGCGCTCAATTTGCCCCACTTCTCGGCCTCGGTACCCTCCATGCCGTCGATGTCGGTTTCGGGAATGATTCCGATCGCCTTGATGCGGTCGAAGCCCTTTTCGCTGACGTCGGTAGCCCATTCGATCGAGTAACCGTTGGCCAGGGCATTATCGACCACGGCCATCATCTCCTCCAGCGGTACGTTGTAAACCGTGCCCCACATCCAGTTGTCGGGGACTTCGATGATGAACTCCGTGTAGAACGGATGGTGCGTGAAGGAACCTACGTCTACATAGTCGTCCATCTTGATCGGCAGCGACGCTGCGAACGATTCGGGGGTATATTCCTTGCCTTCGTAGGTGAATTTTTCAGGGCGCACGCCGAAATAAGTGTCCAGCAGCGCATTCAGACCGTCTTGCCAGGCCGTGGTCAGCACCCCGTTGTTTCTTGCCTTGATAACTGCGTCCAGGTAGGCTTTCAGTGCTGCGTCGAGCTCGCCGAAGACCGGTTTCTCCGTGCCGTAGTTCAGACCCGGATAGACCTCCTGGGGTACGATGCCGTATTTCTTGATGCCTTCGATTACGTCGTGGGCGGCACCGCCTTCCGCAAAGTTCAGATGTCCGTGCAGGCGGACGTATTTAACGCCTTTATCGAAATACATGTTGCGGACGATCCACGGACAGGCCCATCTCCGGCCCGCCGGCCCGCAGAATTTCGTTTTCCAGGAACGAAAGAGCCGAATAACACCAGCAGGTGCCGCTGCGGTGCTGGTCTTTGACCGAAGTGGTCGGTACGGTGGTCAAGTCGGTGAACTTGTAGCCTTCCTCCTGGGTCTTCTGTGCAGGTTTCTTGGCCGATGCGGAGCACACCATAAGTGCCAGGCCTGCGAGTAACAGCAGTTTTTTCATCGTAATTTTGGGGTTTGTTATTTTTTAGAAGTTTGAATGATTTTCATGCACGCTTCGAGAGTGATCTCCTCGGGTTTGGTCCCTTTGGGAATACGGTAGTTCTTGCCTTTGTAGGCGATATAAGGACCGTAACGGCCGTTTTTAATCAGTAGTTCGGGCTCTTCGGCGAAGGTTTTGAGCGGAGTGTTCGCTGCAGCGGCGCGGGCCTGCTGTTCGCGCACGAGCTCCGCAGCGCGGTCGTAGCCGATCGTATAGGGATCGTCCGTGCGGGCGAGCCCTTCTGCAGCGATGCGAACGATTTGCCGTGCCGCACGTAGGGCCCGAACTTTCCGATGCCGATGACCAGATCTTCCCCTTCGTAGGGCCCCAGGTTGCGGGGCAGGCTGAAGAGCGCCAAAGCCTCTTCGAGGGTGAGCGATTCGATCAACTGCCCCTTCTTGAGCGATGCGAAACGGCTCTTTTCCCCTTCGTTGCCTTCGATTTCGACCATCGGACCGTAGCGGCCGATGCGGGCTTTTACCGTATGCCCCGTAGCGGGGTCGGTGCCCAGGATGCGTATCTGGTTGTTTTTGGTCGTCTGGGTCGTGGTCGCATGATCGACCATTTTATGAAAAGGACCGTAAAAATCGTCGATCATGCTGTTCCAGGTGATCTCTCCGTCGGCGATGCGGTCGAACTCCTTTTCGACGTTGGCCGTGAAGTTGTAGTCCATGATCGGCTCGAATTGCGATTCGAGGTAGTCATTGACCACCATGCCGATATCGGTCGGCTGGAGTCGGTTTTTCTCCTTGCCGTAGGTTTCGGTAAGCCTTTTTTCGGCGATCTTGCTGCCGGTCAGCGTAAGTTGCACGTAGCTGCGTTTCTGGCCCTCCTTGTTCTGTTTGACCACGTACCCGCGGTTGATGATCGTCGTGATGGTCGGCGCGTAGGTCGAAGGACGTCCGATGCCGAGCTCTTCGAGCCGTTTTACGAGCGAAGCCTCGTTGTAGCGGGCCGGCGGTGCGGTGAAGCGTTCCGTGGCTGTAATTTGCGCGGGATTGACGCTCTCGCCTTGGGCCATTTTGGGGAGGATGCCCGATCCCTCTTCGCCCGGCTCCTCGTCCGTGGATTCCGAGTAGAGTTTCAGGAATCCGTCGAAACGGATCACTTCGCCCGTGGCGACGAACTGGGCATCCGAACCGGAGATATCTATGACGATCGTGGTGCGGTCGAGCTCCGCAGGAACCATCTGCGAGGCGACCGTCCGCTTCCAGATCAGGTCGTACAACTTCTTTTCGGCGGGAGTGCCTTCGATCGTCTGCCGCTCGATATACGACGGGCGGATCGCCTCGTGGGCCTCCTGTGCGCCTTTGGTTTTTGTCTTGTAATTATGTGCCGATGAGTATTTCTCACCGAAAAGTTTGATGATCTCCTCCTTGCACTGGCCGATCGCCTGCTTCGAGAGATTTACCGAGTCGGTACGCATGTAGGTAATCAAACCTTGCTCGTAGAGGTGCTGCGCCACGGACATCGTCTGCGATACCGACATTCCGAGTTTGCGGCCCGCCTCCTGCTGGAGCGTCGAGGTCGTGAACGGAGGCGCGGGGTAGCGCTGTGCCGGTTTTTCCTCGGCTTTGGCGACGGTGAACCGGGCGTCGATGCAGCTGCGCAGGAAAGTCTCTGCTTCCTCGCGGGTATCGAAGCGGGTGGACAGTTCCGCCTTGAAAAGGGTTTTATCGGGATCGGCGGCGGCGTAGAACTGTGCTACGACACGGTAGTAGGGCGTCGAGCGGAATGCGATGATCTCCCTCTCCCGCTCGACCAGCAGCCGTACGGCGACGCTCTGTACGCGTCCGGCCGAGAGTTGGGGCCGCACCTTTTTCCAGAGCAGGGGCGATAGCTCGAATCCGACCAGGCGGTCCAGCACGCGGCGTGCCTGCTGGGCATTTACCAGATTCATATCGATCGTGCGGGGCGATTCGATGGCTGCCAGAATCGCCGGTTTGGTAATTTCGTGGAAAACGATTCGCTTGGTTTGGTCGATCGGCAGGCCGAGAACCTCTGCGAGGTGCCAGGCGATCGCCTCTCCTTCGCGGTCTTCATCGGACGCGAGCCAGACGGTCTTGGTCTTCTTGGCCAGCGACGAAAGTTCCTCGACAACCTTGCGTTTGTCGCTCGGAATTTCATAGACCGGTTCGTAGTCCTTGTCCAGATTGACGCCGAGATCTTTTTTCGAGAGGTCCCGGATATGCCCGAAGCTCGACTTGACGACGAAATCCTTGCCCAGGAATTTTTCGATGGTCTTGGCTTTGGCCGGGGACTCGACTATTACTAAATTTTCCTGCATAACATTCAGTATCTTTTCACTAACGCAAGATAACCTAAGTTCGTACTTAGGTTATCCGCAGGTGTCTTGCTATTTTATCATGGTATAAATCAGACGCAGCTTGATCGGCGCGTTGTTTGCGGCGTTTTCCATGCCTTGTGCCGATGTATAGGGCATCGTGAAGAGTCCGTAGGCTTCGGGTCCGATGTAGATCGTCCGGGGGGCGGAGTTCTCCGTTTGGCTGCCGCCGGTTTCGACACCCTGGGATTTCAGGTAGCCGTTCCATACTTCCTGCATGTGGCTGGTGATATCCATGACGTAACAACCCTGGCTGCGGTTGAGGTAACCCCCATACGGCAATTCGAAATTCTGGCTCGCGTAGAGCTTTTCATAGGTGTAGTAGTAATCGGAAATGCCCAGCACGTGCTTGTAATCGGCGTAGAGGCCCAGCCGTTGGAACGATTCGTCGAGCAGGGGGGTAATGGCTCCCACGTCGATCTTCTCCCAGTCGTAATCGCTCTTTTCGAGGTAGATCATCAGTTCCGCCTGGTTGATGGCGATCGAGGTATAGGGCATGCCCGATTCGTCCGTAACTTCCTTGTAGAGAGCTTCAATTCCTTCGAACAGGGCGTCCGTGAGGGTCAGCTCCGTGATTACGCCGTCCATCCCTTCGACATATACGTTGGGGTTCAGGGGCCGCTGTTCGTTCCGCTCGTCGATGTCGGCCGGATTGATCTTGGAGCCGGTGTAATCGTGTCGGATGGTGTTGATCGAAACATTGCCGTAGGGATCGTCTTCGCGGTAGAAGAGGTAGCTGGCCGTGATCGTATCCTGGATCAGCGTCGGGTCGGTTCTGTTCCGGCTGCGGGTGTACATCAGAAGACCCGACTCCGCGAGGTTCGTAGCGAACAGGTTCCCTTCTCCCGATGGATCTTCCTGGGCCGGCTTGATGTAAATACCGTTGAAATAGTCCACCCAAAGCTCCGGATTGCGGTAGATCGTCATATCGCCCTTGTACTTGCCTTCGAGCAGCATCAGTCGTTTGATGAGCCCCCGTCCTTCGGGCGTAGGCTGCAGGGTGACGTACTCCGTGGCCGGTCCGGTCGTCGTGCCGTTGGGGAAGGTGAAGGTGAATACCGGATTGGGGTTGAGGTAGGGGGTCGGATCGAAGGTCGGGTAGAAAAGGGTGTCGGCGACGCTGCCTGCTCCGGCCGGGGCTGTCAGCGAGGGATTGAGGTAATCGTTCGAAATCACCTCATAGACGTTGTACGTCATCGGCTTGAGGGTGTCGCCTCCGTAGTTCGAGATTTTGATTTTGAGTTCGATCGAGTCGAAAATGGGCTGGTAACCGAAGCCGGTCGTATCGGAGAGGGCTACGGCGCGGTATTGGGTCAGGAAACCTGCCGTGCGACGCCCGAAAGTTTCGTCGTGCATCACACCGAAATACCCCTCTCCCAGGTTGGAAGCCTTGAGAGAGTCGGTTTTGTAGAGTCGAGTTTCGAAATAGGGCCGCTCGGCGTCGGGTGCGAGCGCGAAAACTTTCAGACCGATCTTCATCTGCTGATCCCCCGGTTGGTAGCCTGCGCCCAGCCGGTCGTCCACTTTCGTGCAACCTGTAAAGAAGACCATGCCCGCTGCGGTGAGAACGGCGGCCAATTCGGCGGCCCGGCGTATTTTACTGGATCGAATCATAGAATCGGTTGTAGTTGTCGAAAAAGTCCTCTGCGTCGGGCGACTGGTATTCCAGGAGCGGTTTGCCGCTGTTGCGGACCAACTCGATAATTTCGGGGGTTACCGCATCGGAAGCCAGAATGATGCCGTCGGCATACTCCATAACGTAACGGCAGAGGTTTTCGTATGAAGGGGTGTCGAGGATCGACAGTTTTTTGTCTTTGACGCCTTCGTTGGCGATTTTCTCCTTCATTCCTGCATCCAGCGGTTTGTCGAAACCGTCGCCGTAGAGCGAAACGACGATTTTGACCTCCTTGAAAATCGGGTCGTCGGCGAAGACCTTTTTCAGATAGATCGGCACGATACTCGAGAACCAGCCGTGGCAGTGGACGACCGTTGGCGTCCAACGCAGTTTCTTGACCGTTTCGAGTACGCCCCGGGCGAAGAAGATGGCCCGTTCGTCGTTGTCTTCGAAATAGTTTTCGTCGGCATCCCGGAGAATGGCTTTGCGGGCGAAATAGTCGTCGTTGTCGATGAAATAGATCTGCACTCGGGCTGACGGAATCGAAGCGACCTTGATAATCAGTTGATGATCGTTGTCGTCGATGATGAGGTTCATACCCGAGAGCCGGATCACCTCATGCAGTTGATGACGCCGTTCGTTGATGCAGCCGTACCGGGGCATGAATGTGCGGATTTCATTGCCGCGCTCCTGCATCGCCTGCGAGAGCCGCCGGCACAGAAGCGCCCCCTCCGTATCCGGGACATACGGAGCCACTTCCTGACAGACGTATAGTATCCTGTTCGATGCCATTGGTTGAAATTTTTTCTTCATCCCCTGGTGCGGTGTGCTCGGAGTGCCCGCCGGTCGGAAACGATGATTTTTTAGCTTGCTCGGCGAAGAAGGCACGGGCCGGATGCAATGCGAAAAGTTGCCTTGTCGTGCTGCCGTACCTCACTTCACGAAAGTTTATCTTCCGCAAAGATAGTGAAAGGTGAGAGCAATCGCGCGGGCTTGCACGCAAAAGATTGCCGAACCGCCTCCTATCTTCCGCAAAGATAGTGATTTTTCTTAAAGAATCAGCATCGCGTCGCCATAAGTTCCGAAGCGGTAACCCTCCTCCTTGGCTATTTTGTAGGCATTCATTATCAGGTCGTAACCTCCGAATGCCGAAACCATCATCAGTTGGGTCGAGTAGGGAAGCTGGAAGTTGGTCACCATGGCGTCGGCCACCGAAAATTCGTACGGGGCGAAGATGAACTTGTTGGTCCAGCCCTCCATCGGCTTGATCATGCCGCCGGTCGAAACGGCCGTTTCGAGCGTTCGCATGACCGTCGTGCCGATCGAAACGATCTTATGTCCTTCGCGTTTGGTCTTGTTTACCGTTTCGGCCGTGGGTTCGTCCACGAAGAACTGTTCGGAGTCCATCTTGTGCTTCGAGAGGTCTTCGACATCGACCGTGCGGAAGTTGCCCAGACCGACGTGGAGCGTGATGAACGCCTTTTCGATCCCCTTGATCTCCATGCGTTTGAACAGATGCTTGGAGAAATGCATGCCGGCTGTCGGGGCGGCTACGGCGCCCTCTTTGCTGGCGAAAATAGTCTGGTAGCGTTCGGCGTCTTCCGGCTCGACCTTTTCGCGCACCCACTTGGGCAGCGGGGTTTCGCCCAGCTTGAAGAGGGTCTCCTTGAATTCTTCGTAAGAGCCGTCGAACAGGAACCGGAGCGTGCGTCCCCGCGAGGTGGTGTTGTCGATCACTTCGGCTACCAGCAGGTCGTCGTCGCCGAAGTAGAGCTTGTTGCCGATGCGGATCTTGCGGGCCGGATCGACCAGTACGTCCCACAGGCGCAGCTCGCGGTTGAGTTCGCGCAGCAGGAAGATTTCGATTTCGGCGCCCGTTTTCTCCTTGTTGCCGTACAGACGGGCGGGGAAAACCTTCGTGTCGTTGAAGATGAATAGGTCTTTTTCATCGAAGTATTCGATGATTTCTTTGAAAATGCGGTGTTCGATGGTGCCCTTGGCACGATTGACCACCATCAGGCGGGATTCGTCCCGGTTTTCGGCCGGGTATTTCGCCAGCAGGTCGGCGGAGAAGTCGTAACCGTATTGCGATAGTTTCATGGCTAAAAGTATTTGCGAACATTTTTTTCGGTCCGTGGGCAGCGCTGCGGGCAGTTTTGCGGGCACGGAGCAAGATAAACCGTCAACTTATTTTATACGAAAAATAAGTTATTTTGTTTCAGCTTTTTGCAGTTTTTCGAGAAAAAAGTTCAATTCGTGTGCCGCATCGAGCCGAAAACCTCCGCTGCGGGTGCGGCAGAGCGAGGTGAGGTGCGCACCGCTGCCGAGCGCCTGGCCTATCTCTCCGGCCAGCGAACGGATGTAGGTTCCCTTGCTGCATCGGACCCGGATGCGGATGCGGGGCAGATCGTATTCCATGAGCTCCATTTCGTAGATGTTGATGAGGGCTTTGCGCAGTTCCACCTCCTCGCCCGCGCGGGCCAGTTCGTAGGCCCGGACGCCTTCGACCTTCTTGGCCGAATAGAGGGGCGGGGTTTGCAGTCGTTCGCCGGTGAGCGAGCGGAGCACCTCCTCGACCGCTTCGCGCGTGATATGTTCGAAGGGATAGGTCTTGTCGATGGGGTGTTCGAGGTCGAAGCTGGGGGTCGTGGCTCCCAGCATCAGGTCGGCGACGTACTCTTTCTCCTCGGCTTGCAGGGTGTCCGCCATTTTGGTCGCCTTGCCGATGCAGACCAGCAGGATGCCCGTGGCCAGCGGGTCGAGCGTCCCGGCGTGTCCGACCTTGATTTTGCGGTAACCCAGCCTGCGGAGCGCGAATTTGATTTTGCGCACCACGTCGGTCGAGGTCCAGCGCAGGGGCTTGTCCAGTACGGCGATATAACCCTCTTCGAAGTTGAGACCCCGCAGGTCGATCGGTTCTTTCATTAACAGAAATAGCTTAGGATGGATACGAGGCCCGCGGCGGCGCAGTAGAGCGCGAACCAGATGAGTTTGCCCCGCTTCACGACCTCGATCATGAATTTGCAGGCCAGACATCCCGTGATGAACGATGCGAGGAATCCGGCGATGAGCGGCCCTGCGGCGATACCGGCGGTCAGATCGCCGCTTGTCGCCTGGAGCAGGGTTTCGCCCAGGATCGGAGCCAGCACCATCAGGAACGAGAATTGCGCCACGGCGGCTTTTTTGTTGCCCAGCAAGAGGCCCGTGGCGATGGTCGTGCCCGAACGCGAAAGGCCCGGCATGGCGGCGCAGGCCTGCGCAAGGCCGATGATGAAGGCGTCGCGGTAGGAGATGGTCGCCTTGTGGCGGGGTTTGGCGTAATAGGCGAAGGTCAGCAGTACGGCCGTGACCAGCAGCATGGTTCCGACCAGCAGCAGGATGCCGTGATTCGGCAGGTCTTCGACGAGCGACTGGAGAAAAGGTTCCAGCGTGAAGCCCACGATGACTACCGGGATCATCGAAAGGATGATCTTCAGCACGTAGGCCTGTTCCGCGTTGAATCGTTTGGAGAAGAGTCCCACGACCAAGCGTTTGATTTCGCTCCAGAGCACGACGATCGTGCTCAGGACCGTCGCGGCGTGCAGCGTGAGATCGAAGGTGAGTCCTCCCACTTCGGGATCGACGCCCAGCAGTTCTTTGGCCAGTTGCAGATGGCCGCTGCTCGATACGGGCAGGAATTCGGTCAGACCCTGGACGATGCCCAGGATGATAGCTTGAATGGTTTCCATTTTACAGTTCTCGGGGATATTTCGGTGTCGGGGAAGCGCGGGTTGCAACCCGGCTTCCGGCGGTCGGAGAAGTCCGGATTCAGAATCGTTTGAGAATGGCGTAAATTTCGAAGATGAAGCCGCCGATCACCAGGATCGGGGCGAGCGTGATGCGGCGCCAGGAAAACATGGCGTAGTTGAACTCGTCGGGCGAGTCGCTGCCGCCGCCGGCCATCAGGACGAAGCCCAGAATGATGACGATCAGTCCGGCGAGCAACAGGATGTAATTTTTGAGCGAGAGCGGCATCTTCGGATCGTTTTTATCGTTGATCTCCTTGAATTTTTTCATGGTACGGGGATTTTTAGTAGAGATAGATCTTGTTGGATTTCATGTTGACGAACTTGTTGACGGCGAAGAACGTGAAGCAGAGCGAGATCAGGATGCCGCCCAACACCATGCCGCCCACGATGATTCCGATTTTCATGGTTTCGGCCAGCGACATCAGTTCCGGAACCGCCTCGTTCAGTCCGTAAACGGCCGTCAGGAAGAGTGCCGATGCGATGATTCCCGACAGAATGCCTTGTGTGATGCTGCTGCCCAGGAACGGTCGCATGATGAACCATTTGGTTGCCCCTACGAGCTTCATCGTGTTAATCAGGTAGCGTTTCGAGAAGATCGCCAGCCGGATCGTGTTGTTCAGCAGGATGAGCGAGATGACGAGCAGGGCTCCGCCGAAGAGTAGCAGCACCAGCCGGATCTTCGCGATCGTGGCATGCAGCCGCTCGACGGTCTGTGCCGGATAGGAAACCCGGTCCACGCCGTCGAGTTCGGCAATTTGGGCGATGAAGGTTTCGAGCTTGTCCGGGTCCGCCGAATCGGCTGACAGGGTCAATTCGAACGAGTCGAGCAGCGGATTCTCTTCGAGGATCGCCTCGAACTCCTGTTCGAACATCTGCCGGAAATCGGTGTCGTTCAGTTTATCGTCTTTGGAGCTGTATTCCACATGGCTCACCAGCTCGTTGGCTTCGAACCGTTTGCGGAGCGATTCTTTTTGTTTTTCGTCCGCTCCGTTGCGAAGCTCGACGGTGACGGTGACGCTCTCCTGCAACGTGCGGGCCACCTGCATGGCGGCCGTCATGAGGTATCCCACCGATCCCAGCAGGAAGAGCACCAGGGCGATGCTGATGTTCGAAACGATGTAGGAATTGCGTACCTTACGCTTGAGTCTTTTGTCGTCTTTCATGGCGTAAAACGAGTATAACGGTTGCAATGATGCCTGCGAGAATCGCGAGCGACGAGGCGAGCGTCACGCCTTCGGCGACGTTCCAGCCGGGGGCGCGGAACCGCCATTCGACCGTGTGCGTACCGGCCGGGAGCTCCATTCCCCGCAGCAGGTAGTCGGCTCGGAAATAGGGAGTTTCGATGCCGTCGATATAGGCTGTCCAGCCGTCCTTGTAGTAGATCTCCGAGAAGATCGCCGTACCGGGCGCAGTGGCCGTGTATTCGTACCGGAGATAATTGGGCCGGTACTCCTCCAGACGGATTTCCCCTTCGCCGCCGATCAGGGGGCGGATATCGAACTCACGGGTGTTGATGACAGCCGCCGTTTTGGTGTCGATGCGCCCCAGTGCGTCGATTTCTTTCTGCGGAGTGTCCGCATCGACGACCTCCTGGACGAACCAGGCCGGGCCGTTGGCTGTGGCCCGCAATTCGGCGACGGGCTGTCCCGTCGGGTCGAAGCGGATGAGGTAACGCGTGTTGAGCATGTCGAGTACGCCCTCGTCCATCGACGTGAGATAACGCTCGATCAAGTCCTGGTAGCGGGCCAGTTTGGCGCCGTGGTAGCCGCCCACCGAGCGATGGAAGTAGGAGGTCGTAGCATCGTTGAAGGGGCTGACCGTGAGGTTCAGCACCCGGAATCCGGGTTCCGGGTCGCGCAGGATCGCGCGGTCGGCTTCCGTGGGCTGTATCTGCTGGCGCCGTGCGGCGACGAAGCGGCTTTGAGGCAGGTAGCGCAGGTTGACCGGCACCAGGTCGATCAGAACGATCACGCCGAGCAGCGCTATGAGCCAGCCCCGTCTGATCCGTCCCAGGGCGAAGAGCAGCACGCTGCCCGCCGCGAGGGCGATCATTACGAGCGAGCGCCAGGCATCGGAGCGCATGATCGCGGCCCGGTCGGCGGCCATGGCGTCGGCCGTCACCTCTCCCAACTCTTCGGGAGCGCCCTGTGCGATGGCTTCCTGCATACCTGCGGCTTGGAACATCTGGTAGTATTGGCGGCTCATGAAATCGGCGGCTTCCGTCCGGCCGAAGTCGAAGATCGCGCTGCCGGCCACGGCGAAGAGCAGGCAGAAACCGCCCGTGATGCCTCCGGCCCAGGCGAGGGCCCGCAGGAGTTTTCGACGCGGCACCTCTCCCCGCCAGAGGGGCATCAGAGCCAACGCCGCGAGCAGGGGAACCGTCCATTCGACCACCACGAGGGCCATCGATACGGTGCGGAACTTGTTGTAGCCGGGCAGGTATTTGAAGGCGAATTCGGTGAATCCCATGAAATTATGTCCCCAGGCCAGCAAAAGCGTCAGCAGACTGACGGCTGCGATCCACCACTTGTTGCGTCCCGATGCCAGCAGGAGTCCCAGCAGAGCCAGGAACAGGGCGGCGGCGCCCAGGTAGGTCGGTCCGGCAGTGTAGGGCTGCTGCCCCCAGTAGGCGGGCAGTTGCTCCGCGATACCCTCCAGCCCGTACGGTTTCAAGGCCTCGGCTACCTTGCCGTCGCGTGTGAACGCCCGACCCGAATCGCCGCCCATGAAGTCGGGAATCAACAGGTTCCAGCTTTCGGCGCGTCCGTAGCTCCAGGCCGTAGCGTAATCGAGTGCCAACCCTTCCTGGGAGGTTTCCTCGCCGGCGGCGAGTTCCGAACCGCCGCGGATGGTCTGTTTCGAGTGGTGCATCGTGTACCACAGAGGAGCGAAGTTCGAGCCGACGGCCAGAATGCCTGCGGCCAGCAGTACCGCCGTGCGGCGGACGAACGAAGGCAGGTGCTTTTTTCGGAAGGCGACGATTCCTTCGCTGATCCACAGCGCGGCCATGGCCAGCAGGAAATAGTAGGTGATCTGCGGATGGTTGGCGCCGATTTCGAGCGAGGCGAAAAGGGCCGTGAGCGCCCCGCCGAGCCACATGTTACCCCGCAGCGTAAGCCATGCGCCGCCCATCATCAGGGGGGCATATACCAGTGCCCACATTTTGGTCACGTGACCCGCGCCGATGATGAGGAAAAAGTAGGTCGAAAGGCCGTACATGAGCGACGGAATGATGCCGACCCAGGGATTCACCCCGACGATCGGGAGCATCAGCCACATGGAAACCATGGCGAAGAAGACGAAGGCTGCGGGAGTATTTATAATTTTAACGATCTGTCCTGCCGTGTTTTTGACTAGCTGTGCCGGGTAGGCTACATTGATCAGGTAGGCGGGCATGCCGCCGAACATCCGCCCCGCCCACTGGGGATCTTCGCCCGTTTGGGCGCGGTTGTCCCAGATCTCCTTGGCCATGCCTTCGTATTGCTGCACGTCGTGCTGTGGCAGCACTTCGCCGCGAAACTGGGGGGCGAAATAGAGGGCGCTGACGATGAAGAAGAGCAGCAGGGCCGCGCCCGTCGGCAGCACTTTCGGGAGAATCTCTTTGAAGCGGGTCATCTGGAATGTTTTTGTCGATTGCCAAAGGTACGAAAAAACATTGAGTTTCCTCCCCGACTCAGCGAAAAATCACTACCTTTGCACGGATTGATCCCAGGCTCGGGGCGGTTGTATTCCGGCGGGGAGACAATCGCTCTGTATTCGGCTAACCTTTTTTCGACGTAAACAAAAGTTCGGTTATGGTAACACTCGATATGATCCGCAAGCCGGTCGAGGGTGATCTGGAGGCCTTCGAGCAGTTCATCCGGCAAAAATTCACGGCGGACGGCACGTTGCTCTCCGAGATGCTCGATTATGCGCTCTCGGCGCGGGGCAAGGGGATTCGTCCGATGACGGTGCTGCTGTCTGCGGCGCTCAACGCTCCGGCGGGGCAGCGCAGCGGCGGTCTGCGCGCACTGCTCGCAGCCACGTTGGTCGAGATGATCCACGTGGCCTCGCTCATCCACGACGATGTGATCGACGAATCGGACATGCGCCGGGGCCGGGCTTCGGTCAATGCCCGCTGGCAGTCGCGCAATGCGGTCGTAGTCGGAGATTACATCCTGGCCAAAAACATGGACCTCGGCCTCAAGAGCGGCCAGTTCGACCTGGTGACTCACGTTTGCGGTGCCATCGCCACGCTCTGCGAGGGAGAGATTCTGCAAAACGACAAGGCGAACCGGCAGGAGATGACGCGGGCGTCGTACCTGGATATCATCTACAAGAAAACCGCCTGCCTGATCGGGGTGAGCGCTTCGGCCGGAGCGCTGGCCGTCGGTGCGTCCCGTGAAAAACAGGCGCTCATGCGCAAGTTCGGCGAGTCGATAGGCATGGCGTTCCAGATTCAGGACGACATTCTGGACTATACCCGCACGGCCCGTACGGGCAAGCCCTCCAACAACGACTTGCGCGAACACAAGGTGACCCTGCCGCTGCTCACGGTGCTCGAGTCCGTCGGCGAGGAGCGCCGCAGGGAGTTGCTGGCCCGGCTGGCCCGTTGCCACGAGGAGGATGAGTCGGTCGAATATTTGCAGCACATCGTCGAGAACGAGGGCGGTATGGAAAAGGCGGCCCGCGTCATGCAGGAATACCTCACGCGGGCGATGTCCGTGCTCTCCGAATACGAACCTTCCGAATACCGCGACGCATTGGCCAACCTCTGTGTCTATGTCGGTGAGCGGGACCGGTAGGGAAGCGGTTGCCCGTGCAGCTTGGTTCCGGGTTCCTCGTGCGAATTTTTGACCTGTTGTCTGGATTTTCTGCGGCTCGGCTCGGATTTCCGGGCGGGAGTGCGGATTGTCCGATCGGCGGAGGTCCGTTGTAAATTTCCGGACATGGGACCCGAACAGGTGTATGGCGGTGTGTCCGAATGACACACAACGGTAGTTATTATCGGGATACGGGTTAAGTCATTTGCCATAGTAAAAGACTGTCACCCTTACCCTCAATGCCTTGCCTTGCATCCATTCCGACACCCTTTAGGATCGTGCCTGAAATTTTCATTTCAACACACTCTTTTTTATGACAGGATACACTTGCAGGTCGAGGGTGGTTTTCTGCGGGCTGTTTTGTATCTTTTTTTACTGCTTTTTATGATGCGCAGGCGGGTTGCCGACCCGTCGGATGCGACGAAGAAGCCGCCTGATAAAGGCGGCTTTCTCTTTTCGGGGCGTTTTCAGTTATTGACGCGGTAGGCTTTCTGCACGCCTTTGATCCGCAGGATCGAGTGGATCAGCATATCGACCATGCCCGTACCGGGCACTTCGACGTGGATCACGCCCGAGAGCAGGCCGCCGCCCGGCGACAGGTTCATCGAGCGGATGCTCAACTTCAGGTCGCGGTTGATTACTTCGGCGATGTGGTTGATCATCCCCGTCGTGTCGCTGGCCACCACGCGGATCGACACCCGGAACGCGCCCTGCGCTTCGTCGCGCCAGCGGGCTTCGAGTACCCGGTAGGGGTAGTTTCTGCGGAGACGCTGTGCGTTGGGGCAGTCCGTACGGTGGATCGTGATGCCGGCACCTACGGTGATGAAGCCGAAGATTTCGTCGCCGTGGATCGGATTGCAGCATTTGGCCAGTTTGTAGTCGAGCTGTCCGATCTTTTCGTCGATGATGAGTGCGTCGCCGCTGCTCTGGGTCGAAACTTTTTCGGCTTTGCGTCGTTTTTCGGACTCGATGGCTGCTGCTGCGGCCCGGCGCTCTTCCTCCGCTTCGCCCGACAGATGGGCCTGAAGCAGCTCCTTGATCTGCATGAGGTCGATCTTTTCGGTGCCGATCGAGGCGTAAAGTTCCGTTCCCGTGCGGAGTTTGAAGTGCTTGCAGAGGATGCCGACCCCTTCATCGACGGTCAGGGGCAGTTTCCAGTTCTTGAGTTTGCGTTCCAATTCTTCCCGTCCCAGACGGTGTGCTCCTCGCGCAGCGAGGCCTTGATCCGGGTGCGGGCCTTCGACGTGGTGACGAACCCCAGCCAGTCGGCTTTGGGCTTCTGATTCTTCTGCGTCAGCACTTCGACGATGTCTCCGTTGTGGAGTACGTCGCGGATCGCCGCCGGACGGTTATTGACCTTGCCGCCCGAGCAGGTGAGCCCCAGCGAGGTGTGGATGTCGAAGGCGAAATCCAGCACCGTGGCTCCTTCGGGCAGCTTGCGCAGGTCGCCGCCGGGGGTGAAGACGAAAATTTCGCCCGAGGAGGGCTTGGCGTCGAAGTTCTGGGCCAGCGGACGGGTCTTGTCTTCCATTAGCTCCCGGAGTTGTTTCATCCACATTTCGCTCCCGTCCGATCCCGCGTTTACGCCTTTGTAGCGCCAGTGGGCCGCGATGCCCCGCTCCGCCACGGCGTCCATCCGCTCGGTGCGGATCTGGATTTCGACCCACCGTCCCTCTTTGGTGGCGACGGTGGTGTGGAGCGATTCGTAGCCGTTGGATTTGGGGATGGAGATCCAGTCGCGCATCCGCTCGGGATTGGGCGTGTAGAAATCCGTGACGATCGAATAGACCGTCCAGCATTGCTGCTTCTCCTCTTCGAGCGGACAGTCCAGGATGATACGGATGGCGAAGATGTCATATACCCCCTCGAACGGGACGTGCTGCTTGCGCATCTTGTTCCAGATCGAGAAGATCGACTTGGTGCGGCTCTTGACGTGATAGCGCAGCCCCGCCTGGTCGAGCCGCTGCGTGATGGGTTCGAGGACGCGGGCGATGAAGGCCCGGCGTTCGCTTTCGGTCTCGGCCAGTTTGTCGGCGATATGCTGGTAGTCCTGGGGTTCGAGATAGCGCAGGGCGATGTCTTCGAGTTCGCTCTTGATGTTGTATAGACCCAGTTTGTGGGCGATTTGGGCGTAGAGGTTGAGGCTCTCCCAGCTCTTCTTGCGCCACTTTTCGCGGGGGAAAATTTCGAGGCGGCGCATCACCTCGAGCCGGTCGGCCAGCTTGATCAGGATCACGCGCGGA